>Ga0099850_1000688_pt1 | contig 15398 bp, 20 predicted proteins | sample CB_VirMetaG_5_FD_79182 | JGI IMG/M metagenome (GOLD analysis project Ga0099850, IMG submission 79182) | Freshwater to marine saline gradient viral communities from Chesapeake Bay - CB_1508_1D Viral MetaG | ecosystem: Environmental > Aquatic > Marine > Coastal | place: USA: Chesapeake Bay... | reverse complement strand
GCCGATCCCGTACTTAGTGTTGAGCATCCCCGTCGTCTGTTGGTCGTTGACAGACGCTACGTGATCGTCAACCCAAACGATGATTTCTTGGTGATATAGCTGAACCTCAACCCGAGCTTTCTCTCCCGCTGCCCATATCGAAGCTATGTCGTTTTCGATATCGCTCGCAGCGTAAGCCGACAGGGATCCGGCAACCATTTTGTTGAACTTGATTTCAAGTGCTGCGCCGGAGCTTGCCTGTTCCAAAGCAACCTCTGAATAGTTGTTATCGTCAGCGTAGCGGTAGACGAACAGGGATTGCTTGTACGGGTAGACGATAGTTCCAGATTCGCGCTGGATCCTCGCTCCGAATTTTAGCTTGTTTCCAAGCCCCCACGTCCCCGGAGCGTCGATTGTTGCAATTCGCTGTTCGCCACCGCTCGTCACTTCCACATGGTTCGATCGGATCTCGAACTGAGTGTCCGCCGTCCAAGTGTCAAAGTTCGGATCCGATTTCGATTGGTCGTTGGCAAGCGGAAAATCACGCCCGTTTAGCGCGTCGCCGTCGGATCCTGCGAAGCCGTCGTATGGATATGCAAACCGGATCCGGCAGTCTGGCCCCGGAAGTTGGAATGGATACAGGCTCGACGAGGAGTTTGTCGGTGTGTATTTGTGATCCCTGTTCTTCACCGTCATAGTGACGAATCGCGCCCGAGGTTGACGAGTAAACAGGTCGAACCCCTCGGTAATCTGGAACGATTTTACGTCTGACGAGATCTCCTCATCGTCGTCGAAAACACCGTCCTCGTCAAAGTCGATATGTATTTCAATCTTGGGTGCTACCATTACCTGCCCAAAGATCCGTCTAGCCCACCGGAACGTCGCAGGGCTTCATCGAGAGCCTTGTTCACTTCGTCTAGGATCTGCTGTCGCCTCTCCTCACCAGTCGGCGTGTTGATGTTGATAACCAACCCTTGACTGCCGTTCACCGTAGATGAGCGCCCGAGGTCTGAGTCAACTATCGAAACGATCGACTTGCCGATTTCGTCGATGAGCCTCGGTGTTTTCCCACCACTCCGGAGTAGCGTGTCGAAATCGTCGATCCCAAAAGCTCCGCCAGCGTTCAGCTCCGCCCAGAGATTTTCGATCCGGGACTTCTCTCCAAGCTCCCTAAACTGCCCTCGCCTCTTAGCTTCGTCAGAGTTTGGATCTAGCAAGAAATCAGGGACTTGGCTCATCGGGTCTGCGACAGCTAGGAGTACGTCCCCCGGAATGTCGCTCAACCCTCCGCCCGATTTAGGAGTCGTGTTCTTGCCGAGAACAGCGTTCCACAGCTCATTCCAGACCTTAGTAATATCGTCGAGGCTTGTCCGGCTATCGAGGAACACTCCAACGAGATCGTCGTAAAGCTCTTCCAGACTGTCTACAGGATTCATGCCTGTCGGGTCTACGATCTGATTCACGCCAGCCATCACTCCACGGAGCGCAAGACCGACTGACTCAGACGCTTGCTCAATCGGGATCCCGAAACCTTCTGCGAGAGCGAACGCCGTGATAATGTCCTGCGCCGTTGGTTCGATACCGCCGGAGCCACGAAGCATATTTGCTAGCGCAGCACGAACGTCCTGATCAGCGACTTTCATTATGTCGCCGAGCGTTCCGATAGCTGGCTCGAACTTCGCCATAGTCTCCTCGGCGTTGGGACCAAGAACCGCTATGGCAGAGTCGATCTGTAACACCGAGTCCCGAGCTTCCATGACTGCATCGAAAGTTTTGGTCATACCGAACGACAAACCGAAGAAACCGAGGGTGGTCGCCACCATTGATTTCGACAGGAGGTTGAAGTCCTTGTCCATCCCCTTCGCTTGCTCTCGGACAGCCTCCATTTCCTCGGAGGCTTCATCCTTCGCTTTCATAGTGATAGCGACTTCGGCTTCGTTGTTATTGAGCGTCACGACCGCATATCCCTCATAGCTTGATCAGCTTCGTTTTTTACGTTGATGAACTCGACCAACTTGTTCACCCACCACGCTGGCTTCTCGTCTAGCTCTGGCTGTGATAACGGCGAGACAATTCCGGTTCGGATCTGCGCCGTGTAATCGTGAACGTCCAGCCAGAAAGTCGGGATAGGATCCCGCGCCACCAACGCCCACTGTAGGCTTTTTTTTGCTCTACTCCAACCTCGTTTAAATCGGACTTCAAATGAAGCTCGGACATTACCCGGCTCAGCTCTAAAACCTTTGTAGATTTCAGAGTGTCTAGCGACGATTCCACAACCGGAAGATCCCACGACCATGCCAACGTCCCGTAGGTCAGTCTGACCGTCCGGGAGATCTCTGACATTTGCTGAGCGTCCTCGTCCTTCTCTGGATCCAACGGGGCTAGGCGTTGCCGGAGTAGCCGGGTGACTACCCACGGTTGCTCGCCGTAAAACTCCCACCATGACCCATCGCTCCATGTGTGCCGGTAAACCGGGATCCCTCCATCGGAAGTCCCGACAATTTTTAGATCCATATTCCCGCCTTAGATCTATTAGGCAAACGTGCCGATAGTGACCGCTCCCTGCACCAGCAGCGTCGCCCGGAATCCAATCAGATCCCCGAGCCTACCGGGATATTCAAGCTCGTCGAGCTTCACTTCTGCGGAGTGCTTTTCAAACCCTGAGGAGTTTCCTTTTGGCCCGTACTCGATTGAGCTTTCAAGATCTGTGCCCCGCTGTGCAGCGAGAGCAGAAAGCACGATTTGCGATCCGGTGTCAGCCGTGTCGTCGTACCAACCCTCAATCGTCACTACTACGTTTTCGAGCGCAGCAGAATGTTTCCGCCCGTTGTCGCCAATCGCCGTCGCGTCGTGGTGTTCCACACGTCCCGGGAGTCCGGAGACTGAGGTAAGACCTGTCAACTGGCGGAGTGTTCCACCTGCGTCGTCGATTGCGAAATATAGATCCTTGCCGGGATACCTGTTTACTGCCATGTTTTACCTCGTTAGCTGAGCAGCCACATCTATTCCCGCCTCTGTGACTATCCGCTGAATTTCGCCGTGTTCCTCGTTCATCGTGTCAATATGGTACGGGTTCGGCTTAGTTCCCGGATGATAGACACGCTTAGCGAAGATTGTCCTATTGCCGATTTGGAACGCCAGAGCCTTCGCCTTCACTGGACGGATTTCGTGGGGTCTTGTTCCTTGCCTCACGAAAGCGCCATAGAAGTCACCGCCCGGAGTCTTTGCACTCTGGCGGATCTCTAGCTTCTGATCCGCCGGACTACCAATTATTTGAAACCTCGTTGAGTTAGCCAGTGTGCCAACGCGTCGAGGCGTATTGTTTTTGAGAGCAGGTACGAGGTGCTTCCCGACCTTCCTGAGAGCTTTATTTAACGCCCCCTTGATAATCGTTTCGGACTGGTCAAGATTTCGAGCCAGCTCCCTCGCACCCTCGAATTCAAATTTCTGCTGAGTCATTTAGCCCCACTCCCCGGATCCGTCCCAAAGAGTTTCACCGTCCCACCGCATTATTACACCCGCATGAGTTTCAGCAATCAAGACGGTGGACAGCTCTGCTACTTGAACCACTATGACTTGTCGCCAGTAGTTGCCGGATCCAAGCGTCCATTCCGTAGATTCTGGAACAACGTCGATCCGGGAGTCAATGACCCCTGTGAAATTGTCGAGATCTGGATACTTATCAAAGTGGGCTTCTACAGCGTCGACGAGCGTTGTGAGATCTCCGCGAGTTTGCAAGGCATCCGTGACGTACCGGGTGAATAGGTGTATCTCCACAGAGTAGTCGTCGCGCCTGACGTATGACTTGTTTCCGTCGGCGATATCAACCTGTCCGGAATTGGGTCCACCCGTCGCTCCTTTGATTACGATCCCGTAGCTTGCCTTGCCCGGAGCGAGCTTTCGGAAGTCGTCAGCTCCCGAATTACCCGTATCGAAGTCTGACATTCCCTGTAGGAGCGTCACGACCTGATCTTGAACAGTCTGAAAACTCATGCGACCGTCCTTGTTTCAAGCTCGATCACGTTAAACGGGATCTTCTGAACCATATACGTAACCCGTCCAGCCTCGAACGTCTCGGGCTTCGGAGTGTTATCAGCGTCCGTCTCAACCACGCCGTCGGTTTGGTCGAGGTTTGGCCACTTATCGAGGTGGTCGAGGATCGTCTGAGTCAAGGCGTTGAGCCCGGATCTCGTAGCGTAGAGATCTGTCACGTACCTGTAGTAGATCTCGATCATTACGAGACGGTCAGACCGCCTCTTGTAAACACCGCTGTTCGCCGGGATATCTTGCATGGAACGGTTCCCGGTATCGCCTCGGGTGAGTACAACGTGGTACGCCTTGCCCACGGCGAGCTGTCGCCAATCGTTCTCTGTGCAGTTGCTTGAATCCAGCTCTGTAAGTTTGTGCAGCACCGCCAGAGTCGCAGCCTGTACGGTGGCGTAACTCATTGGGTTTCGTCCAGCCTGTCGGTTCTACCGGGGAAGTCCCCTATGTCTCGAGTGAATACCGGGTTCTTTAAATCGCCCGAGGCTCGGTCGCGAGCGGATCCCACAGTGAAACGTCCTGTCCGGGAGACAGAGCGAGTCGCTTTCAGCTTTCCGGACTCTACCATATCTACCCACGCTTGAAACTCCGCTGCTAGACCGGAAATTCGGTTTCGTTGCGGATCTGGAGCCTGTGGATCCCAAGCCTCCGTGGGAAAGCTCTGGAAGATCTGTACGCAAGCCCCGGCTGCGTTGGCAGCGACGGTAAACTCATAGGCTATTGCATCATCGCCGGAATCAATCGGAGCTGTATATCCGTTCGATTCAAGAATGGCGTTCATTCGCGCTGCTACATCGTCGAGGATCTGTTCAGCCTCGGCGAGCGTCGGGCGGGTGTCAGTGGTGAACAGACCTCCCACAAGTACGTCGGAGATCCGAGCTTCAACCCGTTCGTGTTCAGCGTAAGTGTTTGCGCCAATCGCCATGATTACCTGCTGTAGTAAATCTGGATAACGCCAGTCTTGGAAACTCCAGCATTGGTAACAACGGGAGTAAGCACCCCGGCAACCGCTGGTTTCGACGTCGGGATTACCTGTTCAGATGTGGTCGCGTGTCGGTTAGTTAGATCACCATCCATTACGTCGATCCCGTCCTCATCGTTTAAGACGATATCGTAGTGCGTCGTTGGTCCATTCGTGGGATTCGTTGCCACACGCACGATCAGACCGTTGATCGGAGGTAGGTCGTTCCCGTTTACATTACCGGATCCGTCAGAAGTCCATGTGCATTTTAGCTTCCCGAGGATCCCGTTCCGCTTGGGAGCGATATGTTCGTTGACCGTAAGTGAGCCAGCCATTTCAGTCTCCTACACGCATGGCGTGTACTGCCCGTCTTTGATTCAAAAGCATACCTGCGATTCGATACCCGAACTCGGTTCCGATATTCACCGCTAATTCCTCAGGTATGACGTAGCCGTAAGTCTCGGCGTCGAGGTTTGATATATCAACCTCCGGATCTCCCCAAGTCCAGACGATGTTTGCTGTCGGCTTGAACAAGGGAGATTCCGTCGGGCGTGGAAGCATCTTGACCACACCGTTTGCGGGATTCGACGCTCCACCGCTGCCCCATAGTGCTTCACATATACTCCACCCAAACGGGTCGTGAACGATTGTCGCCAGCCGAGCCTTCCCGGATTTCTCAAACGCTACACCCGTCTCACGGATCTGCTCCGAGGTGGTCAAGGGAGTGGAGGGTGAAAGCGTACACACCTGCAACGAAGGGAGTTGAAGGTAAGGAACAGTCTGGCTCCGGACTGCGTTCAGATATGCCATTTTTAGCCCGTCAGCTCCGCCAGAGACGTTCTCGGGAAGTTCGACAGGGGTAACACCCGAAAACGCCAGCCCTAGAAGCTCTGCGCTATCCGTCACTAACAGAACGTCGTCGAAGATCTCCGCCTCTACCGCTGCGATCATCGTCCAGAGCGCAGCAGGTTTGCCAGCGATAACGCGACTGGCGATACCGCTGGCAGGGATTACTGCTAAAGCCCCCATTACGCTTCGACTGGTTCAGTCGTCAGGAGCTGTTCGATGATGTTGCCGTGGGACGACTTGACGTGCTTATCAAGGTTCGCCTGAGTGGCGTAGTCCTTGTCGCAGTCCTCCGCCGGGCAAGCTACTCGATCACGGTCGTCCGGGTGGCGGAGATCGTTTAGAACGTCCTCCACCGCTACCTCGACAACCTTCTTGCTGTGGGCAGCGAGGATCGATTCACCGACTTGATTTTCAAACGGCTGCGGAGTGTCCGTGATATCTACACGGTACTCCTCGCCATCTGCCGGGACAACGAGGACTTGGTATGCCCCTACGTTGGTTGGATCTTTTTTGATGTAGATCATGCTGGTGTGTACCCCCGGATTATGCTGCGTGTGTTACTGCGCCGGAAATTGACAGCGTTCCGTCTGGCATCACACCGACTAGGTACGTTGTAAACGCCCCTGCGTCAGTCGCCACGATATCAATATCGCCGTCAGCTTCGGTGATAGCGATTCCAGAGAGGTTAGCAACCTGCTCGATAATCGCCCCGTCTGTCCCGGCAGCAGTCCCGCCGTCATGGGCAACCGTTGTCGGGGTAAGCCCGTCAGCGTCGTTAGCCCAGTACCACGAAAAAGCAACCGCCTCAGTCATTTCGTTTCCAGCCTCGTCAAGAGCCTGTCCCGACACCGTAATGGCGTTTGCTGCTTCGGTTCCGACTGTCCAAGTAATCGAACCGAGGACACCCTTGCGCTCGGATTTCTCTTGAACAACCTTGCCTCGGATTCGTTCTTGAACCATTGGTTAGATCTCCCCGCTATCGAGCGCCAACTGCGGACGGTGGCGATAGCAGCTTTTTGATTTCTTCATCTTCGAGAAGATCGTCCACCCTCGGCAAGCCTGAGTCATAGACTGCCTTGTTCCTCGAAAGGATCGCTGCCTTCCGTGGGTGGTTCTCCTCGACGAGCCAAATGTCTCCGGCATAGAGGCTCGGGTCGCAGGATCGTTCATCCCAACATCCCTGCTGCTTTAAGTTGTGAGCTTGCTCCTCGCGGGAGACACCTTCCAGAAGTTGAAAGTTCTGTCGGTGCGCCCCCGCTTTTGGGGCAAACTGCCAACCGTCCCAAACGAACCTGCGATTTACCCGATATGCCTCGTATGCCATTTGTCGTGTTCCCTTCGACTTTTAGTTCTAAGCAGACGTGTCGATGAACATGTAGCCCGAAACAGAACTCGTCACCTTGTGCGTTTTGTGCGTCAGGATTCGAGTCACGTCCGAACGGATTTCTTCGTCACGGTAGTTCTGGATAGCCCACGGCACATTACCTACCTCGTCCCACATGAAGGTGTAACCAGCAGCGGGAGTTTCGAGAGCAGGAGCGTTGACAGCAGGGATGAGGAGACAGTTATCGCCCCACACGTCTGCGCCAACGTAGGTCAGCCCTTCTTTAGCCGTGTTCTTCACAGTCTCACCAACAACGATTTCATCAACTTCGAGTGCTGCAGCTACGAGAGCTGTGGTCATGATCCCGGACTGAGTGTGCTTGTACTTGTCAAGAATCAGCGGGTGTTCCGCCAAGTCGTTCCAAGTTTCCACACCCATGATCGCACGACCGGGCTTTTGGCCAGTAGCCTTGCGAACTGTGGATCGCGCCGTTTTGAAGTCTCCGATTGGATCAGAGTTGGCGTAGTCACTCCACTGGCTAGTGCCAGAGAGAGTGTTGTCAGTACCCCAAACACCCGAGGTAAAGAACGCTGCTGCGACGTCAACTTCCAGATCCATTTCCAGAAGGTTTGTCAGAAAAGCAACGTCCGCACTGTCGAGGTTTCCGGGAGCCTGTGACGATGCCTTGGTTGGATCGTCGGTTGGCTTCTCGTAACCGTACTCATCTGTCTCGTAAGTATCGGTCGATACGCCATAGGCAACTCGCGTGTAGTTGCCACCGGGAGCACGCTTGCTCCCTTGTGCTTCACCCATAGACCGGAACCAATAGTCCCGAGTCCACTTGAAGAACGTACCCGACTTCTCATCGGTGGGGACCACCGGTGCTACGAGATCCCAAATAAACTCCGGGTTCTTGTAACTGATTGAGAGATCGGTTAAGACCGGATCAACCGGACGCAAGTCGTTCTGAGTAGGCAAAGCGTACTTTCGTTTTAAGTCGCTCATGTTTACTTTCCGCCCACTACAGGCTTCACAGGGCGAAGCTGTTTCATAGTTGGCTTAGACATAGTTCGGTTATTCCGTGTCTACTGGAAGCGGAGTGATGCAGTTGATCAAAGCGTTGAAGATCTGACCGTCCACGGCATCTTCCAATGCCCGTCCGATGATCACTCGGTCTGCGGTTCCCGCAGCAGCTTCGATTGCACCTGCAATCAGTTCGCCGTCGTCGTTGGTAGTGAGCCAATCCCCGGCAGAGATCGTACCTCCCGCTTCGCAGCGGGACACGCCGATGGAGATTATCTCAGCAGCTTTGCCGTCCGCGTCTGGGTCGTCTTGCAGGATCCCGATAGGAGCCTGAGCGTAGTTCGCGGCGTTGGCGTTTGTGATTGCCGAAATCTCGTAGTCATTCGACAGGTAGACAGCGTGGTACTGCTTTGCAGAAAGGTCTGCTCCAACGTGTCCACCGGGGAGTTTGAGTGCTTGGGCGCTCATTTACTCGCCTCCCTTTTCTGGACGCATAGCCCGGAGTCGAACGTGGCTCTTGACCTCACGATCAGAGAGTCCCGGATTCGCCTTCTTGTAGGCTGCTGCTTCCTCATCGAGCTTTGTAGGCTCGTAATCGTCGTCGTCGAGTCCGTTCTGACCGATGGATCGGGTCGCTCCAGACTTGACAGCGTATTCAGAAACCTGCTGCCATGCGCTGAGCATAGCGGTTGCGGATTCCTTACCTGCGGATTCTTCAAGGTTGGCTAGCTGTTCAGCTAGTTCCTGTGGAGTCCCCTCCATGCCGACGAGTTTTTCAGTCTCGACGCGGTAAGCAGCAACGGTCTTGTCGCCACGAAGTTCGTCGAGCTGCGCCCGGAACTCTTTGGTGGCTTCATCAACCTGCTTCTTAACCTCGCTTCTGAAATCGGCTGACTGTTTGAAATCGGAATTCTTAGATCCCATACGCTCGATTCGACCAACGAGTGCTTTCGCAGCGACGGCAGGCTCTTTAGCCACGTCGTCCTCGATGATCTTCTCACCCTCCTCGGCTGCGGTAGACGTGATCTCGATTGCCTGTTGCAGCAGAGCCACAACGTCGTCGAGCATCTGAGAACGATCTTGCAGTTCTCGTACTGCGTCTTTCACCGCACCCTTGTCGGCTTCGTCTCCAAAAGTCAGACCGAGATCCGAAAGCTCCGAGAATGTAAGTGACTCGCCAAGCTCTGACTTGAACAAGGATTTGATGTTGTCCATCATTCCCTTGGGGTCTTGCTCGCTCATCTTCACCTTCTTAGGCATCGGTCGGTTAAACGTGCGCCCCGCAAACGCTGGACGCTTTTTGAGAATCGCAGCCTCGGCTATCCCTGCAAGGGAATCGACGGCTGGACGCTCAGCCCCAAGCATCGCCACACCGTCGAGTATCCATCTGTCCTCTTGGTCTGCCGAAAGCTCGCAGCTAACATCTCTGAAATATCCCGCCTCGAATAGCTCTGCCATTGCTTGCGGGACTTTCAGATCAGCTACTAATTTCTCGCCCACCCGTTCAAGTCCTACGACCTGTCCAAGTGCTGCGACCCCATCAAGACCCTCGTTCTCGCCTTTGAGTACGGCGGGAGGCAGTCCTAACTGCGAAGCAACCTTCGCATTGAACTCGTCGCTGGTGTGCCCCAGCTTGATAGGTACGAACTCTGGCATCCCGTTACGGAACGTTTCAACCATGTAGTCAACGTCCGCATCGGAAAACGTATTTTCAAAGCCCTGAGAATCCACATGCGTACCGGATGCGAAGATCTCTAGCCCAATTACGTCTTTGTCAAACATGTTCAATATTTTTCACGAATCGCTTGGCTAATGCAAGCTGGTGGAGGATCCGTGTACCCCAAGACGGGGTAGGGAACACCGGATCCCCCATGTTAGGTGATCCTTTTCCAACCGTCTCCAAAATCCGCCTCGATAAAGCATCGGCAGTTGCCGAGGCATGAGACGTTACCCGCCGGAACTGTTGGCATTGATTCCCACCCGTCGCTGTATTCCCGAGCCAAATCGGGACAGCCAAATGTTGCCCGAGAATTGTCCGATTCGCAATGGTGGGCGCGGTCGTCTAAGACCCATCGGACTTTGATCAGGGGCTGTCCAAGCCGTCGTCGCTCTTGGTTCTCAACCTTCCCTGCGACACGCTGAGTCTCGAAAATCGCTACCTGCGCCTGACCAGCGGATTGCGCTATCCGGGATCTCCGCCCGGCAAACAAATCGTCCATCATCGACTTACGTGCGTCAGGAGCCATGTCCCGCATAAGCGGAGACGTTTGACTGAATCGCTCCCTCACGCCCGGGATAATCTTCGTAGCTATGTCGTCGTCAGTCTCTTTGAGGATCCGGGAAACAGTCGTCTGTACCTCTGGATGCGCCACACGCTTTCCTAGAGCCTCTCCAAGCCCGAGGTTCGTTGCTTCCCCTACCCGCGTTCTTGCAAGGCTCTTTAGGTCAGCTTCCAGCACCGGGAGACGGCGATTCAGAGTCAGCTCTGCTTCACCTAGCGTTTTGCCGGGGAGGTTCATCAAGCGCGACGTTTCGGCTGCCCACTTGTCGTAGACAGCGACGAGATCCCGCTGGTACTCGTTGGTAAAGCGTTCATAGATCCCGCCTGTAACACGAAGATCCTGACCCGCCGGGTGGTCGTAATAACGCACCTCCTCTGCCACCATGCCCCGCAGCGTCGAGCGCAAGCCTATGCCGTTGAGCCCCCCGAAGATATCGTTGACCTGCCCGGGAACGTCCCGAGGCTCCTCGCCTACTCCGTCCGGGAGCTGTTCAAGACCCATCTCGTCACGGAGCCGTTGTTCATCGTCTCGGGTTGGCGTGAAGATCTTAGACCTCGCACCATTCTCGAACCACTTGACGACGTTCTCGATATCCATCTTGCCCGGCTTAGCCCACACGATTTTAGGCAGCCCTGTGGTTCCGGGAAACGAGTTAAAACGGAACAGGTACGGAACGAGCTGGTCGTTTACCTGCTCCATGATTTCGTCTTGGATTGCTTCCAGCCCGAGAGCAAAGAAATCGTGGGATCCCTCGACCAACGCCTGAGTACCCACGTTGTCCATTCCGAGTTGTAGGAACTGAGCAAAGAGACGCATCAGGATTAGCTTCTCGTAGTCCTTGATCACGTCGCGAATGTTGAGCTGCTTCGACCCGCTGAACGAGCTAAGATCAAACCCCTCCGGGAGCGTCACGTAGAGAGCTTGGTCATTACGCAAGCCCTCCATCTGTTTCTTCAACTCCGTAAATTCAGCCGAGTCAATCGTGCCGATGCCTTCCGGGAGTTTCAGAATCGGCGTTCCACCGATATCTCGCTCAATGCCGATGCCCTCGAAAGCCCGGTAATTCTTCAAATACTTGTAAGGGATATAGAGCGAGCGCAGGAAGCTCTTACCCTGCGGAGATCCCTTACGGGCTTGGAGCGTTATGTGGAGGCACTTGTCGAGCGGGATCGCTACTTCCTGACGAGGTGTACCGCCACGGAATCCTCGCTGAACAAAGTGGGTAACTATGTCCGGGTGCTGCTGATCTTCAAGACCCCATCGGCGCAACGTCTCCTGACCACGAGGCTCGATGTTCCGGAGCCACATTCGACCGTCGCTGCGTTTCTCCAAGACGACCTCGCCAATGCTGAACCCGAACTCTATCGATTCAAGCGTGTCGTTGATCCACTTCCGCTTTGACTGCCTGTGCATCTGGTCGAGGTTTGCTTCGAGCCAGTCGGCTGCGACGACATCTGCGTAGTCGTCTGAGGCAGGCTCGACCGAGATCTCCGCCTTGACAATTGGGAGCTTCACCGCTGCGAGGAGCATCGAAATGATCGCATCGTCCCGAGCTTCGAGAACATACTTGGCTTCGTTTGTCCAAGGCTTTAGTTCTGAGTACCACTCCTCGTGGAGATACCCTGCCCACATCGACAACCCTCGATCACCGAGGATCTTCTGGACACCCCCAAAATCAACCTCCGGAGCCTCTTGTGGATCTCGCCCCTCCGGGACAGCCTTCTCGACTCTCTGATCTACCATGCTGATTCCTTCACAGCTCCGCCGAGGTTAGGCATAGATGCCACCCGTCGAGCCATTAGTTCAAGTGCCATAGTCGTAGTGTCCACCATATCGTCATGCTTCCCGGATGGGAACTTCCCATGCTCCTCCAAGAACTCTGCGAGGAAAGGGTGTCGCTCGGGTAAGAATACAGTCCCGTTCTCGATATATGGGGTAACAGCGTGGGCGCGGACTTCTTTCGATCCGTCAGGCTTGTACGCACGAATCGGCAACCCTGTATTACGAAGCTCTTGGATGAGCGATTGTCCACTACCCTTGTCCTCAATGTAGACGATATCAGGTCGCCACTTATCGTACTGCGCTATCACCGCTCGCTTCAACTCCGGGAACTGCAAACGCTTCTTGAACCAGTCCCGAGCCATAACATCGCCGTTCGGATTCTTAGTCCACGTCGCACCGACTGAATAATCGTTTGCTTCATCCTCTTTGAAAGCGGTGTCCCAAAACTGAACAGTTCGAAATCGAGTATTGAACACAAAGCGATCTGGGTCGTAATACTTCCACCATTTGAGAGGGAAGATCGCTCCCTCCTCGTCAGTCGGCTCCTGCTGGTAGAGTGACGTCCAATCCCTCGTCCCGACTTCCGCCTTGATTACCCGCAGCTCGTCCGCAGAGTAGCGTTCTGGCCATAGAGGGTCGCCTACCTGTCGCCCCAACACATCGCCGTCTCCTATCGCTAGCGCAGGAAACTTTACCTCTGTCCAATCTTCTTTGTCCTCATCGTCCTTGCCTTCGAGGAGCCTTCCGGCAAGATCGTCGTAATGCCACCGGGTTTGACAGACGATGATTACACCTCCGGGATGGAGACGGGTGCGAGCTGTCGAGGTATACCAATCCCACGTCGCCTCACGGATCGTTGCAGACTCCGCAGCCTGTCGATCCTTCACCGGGTCGTCGATGATCAGTACGTCAGCTCCGTGTCCGGTGATACCGGATCCCACACCAGCAGCGATCATGCCACCATGACGTCCAGCGATATCCCATACTTGCGCTGAACGACTGTCGCGAGCCAGACGAGTCCCCGGAAACACCATCCCGTACCTTTCCGTCTCTATGTTGTTTCTGACTCGCCTAGAAAACGCCGCACTAAGACCTGACGAGTACGAAGCGAGGATGATTCTCAGGTCAGGATTGTGACCGAGGATCCATGCCGGCAGTAATTCAGATACATGGACAGACTTCGAGTGGCGTGGCGGGATCTCCACGATCAGTCGTTTGTAATCACCCTTGACTGCGCCCTCCAATGTGGACGCTAGCATTTGGGTGTATTTCGTTGAGAGGTAGCCGGGATAAACGTGTTCACCGAAAGCAGCGAGCGATCCCTTAGCTGCCTCCCTCGATAGGTACAACTTTCCCCGCGCCGTTGACTCTGAACTCGCTAGGGTTTGCTCCTGCGCCAAGCTCGTCCCTGACGATAAGAGCGAGGAGTGATTCTTGGTCAAGAGCTTCGTCTCCTTTTGCTCCAAGATCTGCGTGGACGCTCAGCTCACGGTTCGTTGTCGGTCGGGCATCCACACCGAATTCTTCACGTAGCGATTCGGAAGCCATCTCTATTGCACGCAGGGCGGTAGGCAGGAGCTTTCGAGCATCATTCGGTGATAGGGAATTTATGTCCGCCTTCCCTAAAATTGCCATGCCGAGGTTCATCGTATTTGTCAGTTGCCGAACCCTGTGGATCTGATTCTCCTCGGCAGTTTTGAGCAAGCCCCGTCGTGCCTCGGCAGCAACGAATTCATCCCACGCAGCAGCCCGAGCGACCCAGCCATAAGTGTTCGCCCACTTTGTCCAGCGTCCTGATGCTCGCTTGCTGCTCCCGGCTGGCTCGTTTATTGTCAGTCGGTAGGCTGCGTCCACCGAACGGTCTGGACCAAGCTGCAAGTAGGTATTGAAAGCGAGGTACGCCTTGGTGCTCTCGTCAGTCATGCGCTCCCACTTGTCAGGGAGCCTCGCTAGCGTCACGGAAGGATCCCCCACCAGTCAGCGACTGGAGCACCAACGAGTACAAGGATCGCTGCTAGCAGGGAGAACATGATCGCTTTGAGCGCAAGCTCCTGCCACTCCCACATTAGGAACTGCCAAAAAACTTTTATCATCCCGCCTCTTTCTTGATAAGTTCCAGAATCTTCTCGGCTGGCTCCTTACCACATACCGACTCTATCAGAGCCTTGTCCTCCATCGGGAAGGACAGCATTAGGCGAAACACCTGTACGTCACGGAGAGCGGCTTGGCGTTCTTCCTCCGTCTTAGCAGCCGCGGCGTTCGCCTCGGCTCGTCTCTGAGCTTCTACGGCTCCGGCAGTACCGCTTACGACACGCTTCGACGCTGCGTTTGCACCCGTCTCGCCTGTGTCCGATGTAACACCGGGATCCCACGAATCAGCGAAGTCCTCTCCGGCTAGTCCATCCGGTGCAGGGATATCTTCGACCAAACGCTGGATCTCGATATCGCTCATGCCGAGAGCTTCCTGCGCGAAGTCCAACGCCCCGAGCTTTTCGAGGTCACGAAGGATCTCTGCTTCAAGCTCAACGTCGTGGGATCCCCTCGCCGTGTTGTGACGGATGGTGGAGATCTTCATCTGTTCTTCGCTGAACTGAACGTAGACTACCGGGATCTGTGTCAGCCCGGCAGCGTTCGCAGCCCTCCACCGATGTTCACCGTCAACGATATGTCCGGGGAGAAATTCAGCGGAGGGATCCTGCACGATCACTGGCTGAGTGAACCCGTCCGTTTTGATCGAATCTTGGAGCATGTTGAATTCATAGTCGCTCTGTCGATTCGGGTTGTACGGGTTCGCCTTGATCTCCTCAACATCAACGTAGGTGACTTCGAGGCGTTCAAGAGCAATCGTCTCAACCTGCTTCTGTCCCTTTTGTCGCTTAGCCAATTCGCTCCGCCTTTCGACCTGTCAGGTCACTTAGTTTTCTTAGGGTGACGCTCGCCCTGTACGGGCTAAGCTCTGAGCCCACGAATCGTCGGCTCCTCTCTATCGCTGAAACCGCCGTGAGTCCTCGTCCAGTCATAGGATCGAGAACGAGATCCCCTCGCTTGGTATGGGTATCAATGGCGAGTCCCGGAGTGAAATCGTCGTCCATCCCGGTGTAGTCGGGAAGTTCGGTTGCCGGGTGGAAGTCAAACGCTGTCAGCGTCGCAGCGT
>Ga0099850_1000686_pt1 | contig 15413 bp, 24 predicted proteins | sample CB_VirMetaG_5_FD_79182 | JGI IMG/M metagenome (GOLD analysis project Ga0099850, IMG submission 79182) | Freshwater to marine saline gradient viral communities from Chesapeake Bay - CB_1508_1D Viral MetaG | ecosystem: Environmental > Aquatic > Marine > Coastal | place: USA: Chesapeake Bay... | reverse complement strand
TGTGTGTTGTGGTAAACTATAATAACCTTGGCCAACTCTATCATTAATTACATCCCTAACTTCAGCACAAGGTTTATTAAATTGATAATGACTTGGATGTGTTACGTTGTTATTGTTCATTGCGGTAACCTCTCTTCAACTTCACCGAGGAACCATCCTTCAGGATCTTCTACTTCATATAGTCTACCTGTTTCTCTATTGTAGAATAAACTAGTAGCTAACCCTGTATACCCTGAGTATCTGTTCTTTAATACAGTGACCTTAGTTAAGTTCTGTTCCCTCTCATCTTTAGCTTGTTGATTTCTTTCTAAACCAATAACAGCATCAGATAACTGAGCGATAGAATGAGATCCACGAAGTTGAGATAGAGTAACAGTAGCGCCCATCTCATGTCCTTTATCTCCTGATGGTCTACGTAGATGTGATACAAGAATCAGACCAGCTCCAGTCTCTTCAACAAGAGTACGAAGCTTAGTCATGATGGAGTCTATAGTCTTTCTTTCATCTCCACCTTCGTCCATTGATGATACAACGATTGAGAGATGGTCGAGAATGATCCACTTACAGTCCATACCCCTAATAAGATATCGTACTTGATTGATGAGGTTGTCTTCATTTGTTGATCCAAAATGATCATACGATATGAATCTTCCTGTACCAATAGTTTCATCCCACCAAGATCTGATCTTATCTCTAGGGACTTCTTTCCTCTCTTCCCTAATATGTAAGGGAAGATTTGCTTGAATCGAGAGTATACCCCACTGAGTTCTCCCAATAGATTCTTCAAGAGCTAAGACTCCTATATTATCTTTTGTCTTTTTAAATAACCAATGCTCTATTTCTCTAACGATTGCTGACTTTCCCATCCCAGATCCTGATGTGATAGTAACAATCTCTCTCGGCCTGATTCCATACAGCTTACGGTTAAGCCCTTCCCATGGATAAGGGATAGATTCAATGCTGTCATCCCGAAATAATTCATCGTATGCTTGAGAAAGCCTGATAATACCATCGGGTCTATGTTCTTTCGCGTTGAAGATTGATCGTAGGAACTCATGAGTCTTGTTTTCCTTTAAGCATTCATTGGGATCTTTACAAGGGAGGGAAGCTATCTTAGCTTTACCAGGGGATAGGAGATCAGCTACCTGTCTAGCTGCTTTGTTGCCAGGTTCATCATTATCAAATGCTAATACAACAGATTCAAATGATTCAACAAACTCTAGGTTGTTTTGTATTGATCTTTTATTAGCACCATTGATAAGAGAAACTACATTATAGTTTTTATTAGAGCGTTTAAGTAAATCATATGTGGCTAGTGCATCACACTCTCCTTCTACAATGATAAGAAAGTTCTTGCCATTAACTAAGTGTTGGCCAAAGAGTTCACACCCTCTAATGTTTCCTACTACATGGAACTCTTTATTTGCAACCTTTCTTTCTTTGTACCCAGATACCTTACCATCAATGTAGTATGGATAATAGTGAGTAGTAGGTTCACCAGTAGTCTCATCAATAAGAACCTTTACTCCAAATCTCTCAGCCGCTTCTTTTGATATACCTCTGTCAGATAATCCTTTTGTTGGTAGCTTATTAATAAATTCTAAATCAATATATTTATGTTGTTCTTGTATTTCCATTTCTTCATAATCATTTTCTAATGGGTTTTTAAAGTACTTATCTTCTTTAAAACAATAGCCAGTGATAGTACCATCTTTATTTTCAAATAAAGCTAAGTTATCACCAGCTTCATCATGACCTTTATCTCTACATGAAGGACATGGTATATGTGTCTTATCTAATTGCCTCATTATTTACTCTATTAAAGAGGCCATCCTTGGCCTGGCAGGTGTTAGAATGGGATGTCATCATCCTGAAGTTCATCCGATAGGATGAGAGCTTCAAGCTTACTGCCCTTATAGTTAAGGGCACTCTTCAGTTTTTCTTGCATCCATGGTTGGAGGGATTTGAATACACCGAAGTTTGGAAAGTCATAATCAAATCCTGAACTACCAAACTTAGGTTCAGGTACCTCTACCCCTTCAGGAGCGGAAACAATGTTGAGTACCTTTGGATTACCTGTATTGGTATGTCCAATCTGTACCATTACAGGTAGTGATAGTGCATCAAATAGATCAATATCGTTGTTGTTCCAATCATTCTGATCATACCCAAGGATGTCAGAGAAGATGGAGTACATGCTACTCTTCTCATTACTAGAGAATGTGATCTCCTTATAGAACCAACGAGGAATTTTATTATGATCCTTATCCTCGTAGGTTAGCTTGGGTACTTCAACAGAGATCATCAGCTTACGCTGAGGATCCTTCTCAGCACCAGTCTGCCAATCAGTTTGTTTCTGTACACCAAGGTCAATGATCTGAACTACACGACCAAAGTATGATCCGGCCTTTACTTCAGGAGCTTGGAACTTCTTATTACTTTTTGCTTGAGTTTTTAGTTTCATTTATGTTTTCCTTTTATATTAAAGTCTGAATTATACCACACTTGAAGTGGTATGTCAATGGGTTTCTGCCCAGTTCTTTCCGATCTTATACTCACCATCTAGTGGTACTGCTAACTCAAAGAACTCACCAGCATTACGAATAGCTCTCACAATCAATGCTCCTACTTTATGTGCATCATCTGGATGACAATCCAACTGGAACTCATCATGAAAGTCACCAACTATAATCGCATCTAGGTTATATCTTTTAATCCAAGAAACTAGAATGATCTTAGCTACCTTCATAATGATTGCTCCAGTACTTTGAAACAAATAATTAATCAAGTCACTTTCTTTTCTTACATATATCTTCCTCCCATCAATAGCAACAATATAACCATGATTTCTGTAGTACCATTCAAGTCTTGCTTTTAATTTACCTAATCCAATATTAATTTCCCAGAATAAATCCCAGATCTTTTTAGCTTTTGATACTGGTATACCAAGAGTCTCAGCAAGCTTAGGTGGTTGTGCTCCATACATCAGAGCATATGATCCGTTCTTTCCTCTAGATCTGTATGATCCAAAGGTTGGTGAATGTGTATCTAAGTCTTTAGTTTCTTCAACGTAATACACTTGCTTTACATTCTTACTATGCCAGTCTCCATTCAATACATCATTAGCATACTGACCTCCATCTAGTTTATAGGTCCAATGAGAACCAACCCTAGCTTCTAGACCTGAAGCATCACCGCCAACCAGAACTCTACCTGGTCTAGCAATAAACAGTGACCGTACTTCCTTACCAAAGACAACTTTAGGATCAGCTTTAGGTACGTTAACCACCACAGAATGTGTGTATCTAGCGGTAGGTGTACCACAGGGATTAGCCTTGGCTTGGATAGTACCGTCAGGTCTGACGTTTCTTAGAAATCCTGTAATCTGTGAGAGTCTATGGCCATATATCAGGAAGGTTTTGATAGATGGTCCAATACCTTCAGACAAAGAATCAAAAGAATCCTCAGTAATCTTAGGTGAGGTCTTGATAGGTTTGTTATCAGGACCATACACCACTCTCTTACCTTCCTTCTTGAAGTTCCACTGGGTAGGCTTCCACCCTATACGAAGTAGCTGATCCTTTAACTGTTGATCTGAATCAAGATTAGGTTCTACAAATTCTACTCTTGAGAAAGGACCACCTATGTAATCCTCATCAACATTCCCATACCAATCAATAACTGATTTAGTATACCCTCCTGTCTTTTTAAATGGTTTAGATATAGGTAGTTTATACTTTACCTGAACTACCTTACATAAGTGAGGACGTATACTGTCGTATATATCTTTACGTTTAGTTTCAAGATATGTACAGAACTCAACAGCTTTATCTACATCGAATTGCCATCCATCTTTCTCCTGTTGATATTGAATTTTATGTATCTCATGTTCTATCTTTATTGGTAAGTTCCAGTTAACCTCTAGTTTCATAGAAAGGTCCAGTCTCTTTCATGAGATGTTCATACAACAGTTCAGTTATCTTTACATCTTCTTCACATCTATGAAGCATTTCTGGTGAGAATGTAGACCAGTCTTCATGCTTTGGTTTTTCTATACCAAAGTATTCACCCCAGTCATTTAGATTGTGTGTTGGTCTTAGTGGAAAACACATCTTACTAAGGATCAATGTATCAATACATTCTCCAATTGTAACATCAAGAAGACGATTTATTAATGGGATATCATACGTAATCCCATTATGAAATACAAAAATATCATCTTTATACTTAGAGATATCTTTTAAGGAATCACCGTAAAGTTTAACCCACTTACCCCTTTGTATTGTTTAAGTACAATACAATGAATTTGTGTAGCATCATCTAATCCATTGGCCTCTATGTCAGCTATCCACAGCATAATAACTTATCCCTCCTTCGCTATCAGTGTACCATACGTGCTTAATTCCAGCTTCTCTAATAGCTTCTTCACAAGCTGGACACGGTTTAGCAAGTCTTGCGTCTCCAGACTTTCCAATCCTGCACACAAAGATTGCATCTCCTCTACCCCTAGCTCTAATAATTGCTGCGACTTCTGCGTGTAGTCTCCCGTTTGAGTAGATGCCTTTTCTATATGCCAACCTAGACTGGAGAGGATGTGTCTTAACTCTAGAATTAGATGCACACGAGATGACAGTTCTTTTCCTAAAGACAACAGCGCCGACTCTATATTGTTCATGTTCTGAATTCTCCGCTTCATTCATCCCAGTCGATATAATCTTCAAAGTCAGGTTCATATTCTCTCACAGGTTCATAGTTAAAGTCAAGTTCTCTTTCAGGTTCAACATCAATCCAATGTAGATACTCTTCATCTTCCTGATCTAGGATATCATCTTCTGTTGTCATTATTATATTATCCTTTATATAAGTAAGTAGTAATCTCATCTGAATCATCAGCATATAATGAATACTCTGCCATTATCTTTTCTAGATCTTGAACATTATCCTTTGAGATTACAACTACAGAAAATACAAAGTAGTCCTTATCTATTTCAGATTTTACTGGAAGATGTAGACTGTCTGTACCCTTAGTAAAGATTATAGAGTTATATTTGAACTCATACTTATTCCATGAATAGATTGGTTTGATTCTATCCACAATAAAAGGAGGAACCCTAAACTTCTTAACCATCCCCCACTTAGGCTTATAGTATTTCTCAACAAGGATCTGAGTTATCTCAGAACTATAGTCTTCTTTATTAAAACCAAAGGAGATTTGATTTGCATGTTCAAGTGTACTAAGCACACCATACTCATGAATGTATGGTCTAATACCATCATACACACCCCTGACACATGAAAGGTTTCTATTACCAGTTGGCGGTACAGATTTAAATTCTGTATCCCAGTTCTTCAGCATCCAAAGGATAGCATTAGGATCAAGACGCTTTGTAATACTACTATCAGTACCTTCTGCGATACCAGATAGGTTTAAAAGATTAACGCTCTTGTAGTTCAGTAGTCTCAAGAAGAGAGTATAGATACCAAGGAAAATGTAATTCATCATCCATCTTTTATCACCTTCAACCACATACCAAGGCATCTTGGAACGAAATTTATGTTCCAACAGAATCTTAGATTCACTAAATCCAATTTCTCTTTCAAATTCATTAAGCTTTTCAATATTATTAATCCAAAAATCTTTGGTTGGACGAACAGAAATCAGAGTTCGTTCAGTATCAACCAGAAACTTTTCAGATTCAGAGTAAATTTCTGGATGGTAGTCAAATCCATAGATAGGGAAGTGATTATAATTATCAAGATAGTTTGATACTAGTACATCACTAAGGAAATCCTTACACTTAACATGAGTATGGATCTGTGTATACTCTCCTGGCTTCATCTCTCTAACAAAAGCATAACGGTGGTTGTGAGTTTGTGTGATTTCAGAAAGTGCAGACATGTTATCTTCTTTAATGTGTAGCATTTTACATCATCCAATCGTGGTGAGAGGTTACACAACCTTGACACATAGGTTCATCATTATGTAGATAAATAACTTCTTCAGCATCATCCCATGGGATAGGGGAAGAACACACACAGCAACAAGGACTAGCCTTCTCCCACTCTTCTTTAGAGAGTAGCTTGTTATTTGGACCTAGTACTACATCTTCATAAACCTCATGCTCCTCATCAGTAAGAACTGGCTCATCATCAGTATAATAGTCAGGGATTACAGTAGTGTCTGAAGAGTTAACATAGATCTCTAACTTTAGAGAACCTTCAGTGTATAGAGAACTGTTGCAGATTGAAGTAAACACCATACCAGGAGCTATTGTCTCATAAGCAGGATGAGATTCAGTAAGCCAAACCCTACACACTGGGATAAACAAATCATCTAAGACATAACCTTCAACCCTCTTAGACCTTCCAATGATCTCTACGTTTGTTACTTGAACATAGACTTTATGATTTGTCTTGTAGCGGTGACGAAACTTGGTACGCTTACTAGTATATCCTCCATAACTGTTACCAGTATAGTTGGTCATAGGGAAATTGGGTTTCTCGTATGGCTTGAAGGTAGCCACTTCATTCAGTGTATCGGGATCATCATCATTAATGTACATGATCTTTCCGACAGGAATCTCCCAACTCTTTTCTACAGGATATCCATTACGATTAAGAATCCATTCTGCCATCTGGTATTCAGATGCTAATACAGAAACACTCTTGTCCTTTGTAGTAGTTAAGTATAAAGGGCGCTCTTTATTACGAGCAAGATAGAGCTTAGAGTCATTCTTATCATACCAGATAAGAGCATATGCACCATCAGCTTTCTCCAAGACTTTAACAGCATCACCTTCATTCATTGCATGATAAAGAGCTTCACTGTCACTTGTAAAGGTTTCCTTGTTCAATGAGTTATGATTGTACAATGTACCATTATGTACACCAATCAGGTTATTAAACTCAAAGGGATGAGAGTACATGTCAATAACAGAACCTTTAGTAGCTGCTCTGTTATGACCAATGATATACTTATACTCACCAAAATCCCTTAACAACCTCTCATACCCTTTAGTAGCAAGGAAGTCAGTAGAACACAAGGCTCTTTTATATGACGCAACATCTACCAACTTCTTATCTTCAGTTTTACAAAGAGCAACACCAGTAGAATCAAAACCTCTCAATGCTCCTACCCACATCAGTTGGGAGAAGAGATTGCCAAGCTTCTTCTTTTGTTGAAAGTTGCTTTCGTTATTGATAATACCAATCAATCCACACATGTCATATCTCCTTAGCCGTGATCGTCAGGATCATATTCAGGTTCATCATCATCTTCATCACCTTCATGGTTAAGAAGTTCATCAATATTTATAAAGTTTTCTTGTCCTTGTGGGACTGGATGAGCATGTACAAAGACCTCATTAAGTGGTTCCTCATACTGAACAGGATTAACATCGAAGAGGTTTTGAACTTGAAATACAGGTTCAACCTTTTGATGTAACTTCTTATACCTAAAGAGTCCAAGTGGACGGGTTTTGACTCTTTCAAAATTATGAAGGATCTCAACTTTATTAAGAAGGAAGGGTTGAAGTTCACGGATACAAGTTAAGAGATCCTTACTCCAACCAGGATACATCAGATCTTCAGCAAATGTACCAAAGATCTTATCAACAAAGGGAACCAAACCCTCCTGACTTACACGAGAAGGAAGAAGTTCCATGTTAAAATCTTTGCCAAGATAAATGGCATAAGCCTTGATAGCCAGTAGGATCTTAATCCACTTGAAGATGATTAGTGGATCCTTAGTACCAGAGAGATTCCGAACCTCAATAGTACCATGGTTAGTAAGAGAGAGTGTATTAAAGAAAGAATACTTTGAAGTATGACAAGCATTAGCAGGGTAGTCTTCTCCATTCCTTCCCCACTTCATAGCATCTAGAATACTATGAAGAGAATTAAGTTCTGTTAATGGGATACAGTAAGCAAGGTCACGTCTATCCTTACCCCCAAAGTTAAACAACATCTTCTCAAAGATAATGAAGAGAACTGTCATGTTGTAGAGAGTCCATGTCTCACAGTTCTCCATACCAAGGTGAATATGAACAGAACATCTCTCTGATACAGAGATTTTATTAAACTTCTTCTCATAATTCTCGATATACTTATCAAGACCCTTCAAGGCTAGAAGAAGATCTTCACCCCACAGTCCATCACGAGTTCTGAATTCAACTCCATAGTCTCTAAGACTAGGGTCTTTACTCAGTTCCCAGTAGTCACCAATAGCTATGGACTTAGAGTAGGGAAGTCCTTCAAGTTCAACCTCAATACCAACCTTATCCTTAGTAGGAAACTCAGGGCAGGTATTATAAACAAAAGAGTTATCCTTAATAGGATAGAAGTTAGATAGCTTCATGGTATTTAATCCCGTTGTCGTCCAAAGATTCTCTCAAAGCAAGATTGTGTTCAGTAATTTTCACTGACTTGTTGACTACTTCAGCAACAGCATGCTGATTGTAGAACAAGATGGGATGTCTAAATATCTTCTTATATCCTATAAGGATATTATTATTAATAGCAGCAGCAACCCTCTCACCAGACCGAAGGGATTCTACTGCCTCCTCCCATTGAAAGTATTTTGGATTAAAGATTTCACTGTATAGTGCATATGGAATTAACTTCTTACCATCTGTAATGCTTGGAGCCCTTACATAAGCCCTCTCTTCAGAGAAGTGCTCAGAGATATATACATTAGAATTACATAATGTTCTCCTCCACTGTCTCTTATCAAGCCTGTTAATATACAAAGAGAATCCATCCGAGAAGTTAAACCACCCAGTAGATGGGAACTTTAGGATAAGATCCTCATCATCTATAGATACTGTTGCAATCTTACTGTTCTCCAGATTAACCATTTTAAAGTAAGGCTTCCCACCTTTAAACTCAACGTCTCCAATCTGATGAGCTACTTTCCTGTAGCTTACGATTGTATCTGAATACTCAATACGTAAGTCATCTGCTGTTTTCTTATACATAGAGACTCACCTCATTCTTTTTAAGAACATTAATGTAGTTAGGAACCTGTCCAATCATACTACGAACAGTATCATCCGATGCAATAGTTGGATTGTTAATCACCCTAACCCGATTTAGAAAGAATCCATTAGCACTTTTTTCAAAGAGATCAAGGTTATTCATAATAAAATCTACCGTATCATACACAAGTCCAATAAACTTATCACTCTTAATCCAGAAGTTAGACAAGGTACGATACTCAATACCATAAGGCTTTGGACGGAATGCTCCTGCTTTTCCATACAAAGAACGACGTGGTTCACCTTCCTTATCAAAGAGAAGAGATAGCATACCAAGGGTACAATCCAATCCCCTAACAATATTGAATCCTTGGTCATAGTTTGATCCAGAGTCTTCATAACCTACATGAATATGCCCACCAAAGGTACGCATCGGAGTGGCAGAGATGTCAGGTGCTGGGTTCTGTTCCAGATCATACACACAGAAGTCAGGGTCACATCCTGCAATCCTTGCAAGAGGGTGTGCAAGCTCATCATCAAAGAAGATTGCTTGAGGAACAATCTTAACTTCCATATCTTGTTCAGAAGCAACCTTGAGAACATCCTTCATTGCAAGGTTAACAGACTTGATAAACAACTCCTTTGGATTCTCAACATGAGAGAATACAGGAGGGGTATTGAACTCAACACTCACCCCATCTTGCTGAATCCAACCATGCTCAGTAGGACAGGGAGCGTCCTTGGTCCCAGGAACACGACCAATTGCTGACTTGTATATACCATCCTTGTATAAAGAAACCTCAGTATCAGTACCAATAGAGAAGAGTTTCATTCTGTTAGTCTCCATGAGTGTTATCAATAAAATCAATGAAGCCTTTCATTGCTTTTGTATAAGCATTGAAAGTATTCTTATCACTCATACCAGGGGCAGAGTTAACTTCACACACTACAGCACCTACAACCTTACCATGTTCTACCCTTGCAAGAACATCAACAGCAGCAAAGTCTAGGTCCAACATATCTACAGCATCTACTGCAATCTGTTTAATGAAGACACTGTCTATGATATCCTTCCTTGCAAATACCCAACCACGCATGTGGTTACGTACATCCATGTTAACCTGTTCAATGCCCATCGCTTCAAGCTTTGCCTTGGACATCTTCTTCTTCTGTACATAATCGATCACCTCACTCAAAAAGATATGAACACGGAACTCATGTGTCTTCTTAAAGTGTCTGGTGTAGAGGGGTGCATCTACTACCTCATCCTCAGTAGTAGCAATGATAAGACCATTACCCTTCTTACCCTTAACAGTCTTGCGTACTACCACTGAGCCATCTTCTTCCAACCACTTAAGAGCAACTTCCTTTTCAGTAGTAAAAGGAAGACAATATTCATGACCCATTTCATGAAGAGTATTCAATGTCTTAATCTTATCAACAGCAAGAGCAACTGCATCCGGGGCATTCAATCCTATAATACCATTCTGCATCCATTCAGGATTTACAGATCTTCCATAGTTAATTACGATAGCTGGTAGTTGGATTTTTTCCAGGGGTTTCTTACTTGTTAACTCAATCAAGTTGAGTGCTTTAGCAAGACGACGCCCGACACCAGGGACACCCTTACGAATACGATAAATATAATTAGCCATGTTAAACCTCCGTCTCTTCGATTAGTTTCTTCAACAGTTCAAGTGGGTAGGTATACCCATCAGTTTCATCAGACATCCATTCAGGATGCCACTGAACACACAAGCTATTAGTCTTGGGATAATACACACACTCATACTCAAATTGTGGATGTGCTTCTCCCTCACCAGTTAAGTATTTCTCACTGAGTAGAGTGCTAGATGTAGCAAGCACCTCATATTTACCAAGAGGGATCATCATCTGATGGTGAGATGAAGTCACCTTAAACTTCTTACCACTGTAAGTGGTGACATCATGACCAGATGTATGACCAGTGATGTGCTGGATCAATGTCCCTCCATTCATTACATTAAGGAACTGTGCTCCACGACAAATCCCAATCATTGGGATATTCAGAAACACACCTCGCTTATACATCTGAATCTCAAACTCATCTCTTTTGTTATCAGACTTTTGAGTTTGACGTATCTTCTTCTCCTTATAAAGAGAAGGAGAGATGTCAGTACCACCTGTAAATACAATCAAATCAGGGATAGGTTGAGTATTATCCATTGGATCAATCAAACTATACCCATTCTCTTTGAAGTATGCTGCATAGTCAGAGTTGATACTGTCGAGTACCATCACATTAGTTTCTTTCATTTCTTATCTCCCAATCTTTTCTTTGATAGTGTTATACACATTACTAAACTCAAGATTTCCACGCATACCAGAGAACTCTGGATAATGCTCAACTCTTATTTGTTTATTGGTTAATAGCTGATTGTTATAATACCCACACTCCTTAATGATATCGAAGACAGCACCGAACCTTGTTGTTTCAAGGTGAGAGAATGCTGTGTGTCCACATGATGGACTGAAATTACTTAGCTTTCCATCTACCCCCATAAAAGAAAGCAGTAACATTCCAACATCAAAGTCAGTATACTCTTTCCTAATCTTTTTCCAATAGCGAAGAAGGTGAGGCCTCTCCCAAGCAAACCTCACATAGTTTAGATACCACAACACACCATAATATTGTAATTTGAAATCCTTAATCGAATCCCTGGTTATTCTAAACAGATCGTCGTTCGCGATAAACCGTGAAGCGAAAGGAAAGATAGTAGTTCTGTTCTTAATGTCAGAGAAGAACATGTCTACATCATTTCTATACTCATGTCTATTTTGGTACCCATCGACAGGATTCCATCTCCAATCAGGGATGATATAGATATCATCTATCTTATCCATCCTATACTTAAAGCCTGCGATGCAGGCATCAAATGAGAGGTACACCCCCTTGACATCACTAACATTTCCGGTAATGTAGATCATTTCAAATACCTATAAAGGGACTGAGTAGTAAGTCTTGCCGTCCTTATACATACAGCAACAACAAGACTTACCCTTATTGAGAGTAAAGGACAGGTAGAAACCAAACATGGTTATCCACAATAAAACAATAAAGGCTAGTATGAATACATGATGAGGTTTCATCTGTCCTTTCTCCTTCTTACTTAGTCTTGGTATTCTTCAACGCACTACACACAGTACAACGGTAGACATATGACCCTTGCTTGGGATCCCCCTTTCTAGTGAGATTGAAGACACGTTGATTCTTACCATGTAGCTTATCTTGCCCATGACTCTCACACTTGCAACCACTTACCATTGCGGTAGGGTGGGCAACAACTACAACCTCTTCTTTGTTCATTAGATCTATACCTCACTCAGAGCACGGGATGCTGCGATACTGAACCCAACCCAAGGGTCATACTTATCCTTGGGAGAACACTTACTAAACCCATACACCTTACCACCAGGAATCTTCAGTTCCACAAAGGTATATGGAAACTTGTTGACAACACGCTTAATCTCAAGCGGAGTTGTAATCTTCTTCTTGGAAATCAGGCGTGCCAGTTCCCCATCATACGACATAACTTGCTTAGACATTTTCATTCTCCTTTTCATAGGTGTATTCGTTGATGTCATAGTCTTCGTATGAATACCAGTCTTCTTCATCAACCCCGTAGTCGTAACACACGGAGTCGTAAGGAACATATTCAAATCCGTACATTTGTTTACCCTCTCAGTAGAACATGGAGATCAGGTATACCCCTACCATATACATCCCCAGGTATACCATGAATACAATAGGAATCAGAACAGCAAGTGCAGCAGAACAGGACAGCAGGTTACATTTCATTTGAACAATACTCCAAAGTAAAAAGAATCGATCAGTTCCAGAAGGTCACCGGCATCTTTGTTACATAAGTTTCCCCCCTCATCGAGCCCAGCCACATACCCTGCCCAATAGGACATAGCAGAGTGCTGTTGTTTTTCAGAGTATTCCATGTTACGAACATTACGCACAATCTGATACGCAATATTCTCATATGTAAAGATAGGTTCACACTCACCAAATGTGAAAGGAAAGTCAACCAAGTGGTTGTCATTCCTAACACTACATGTACACCTGTATGTAGTGAAGTTCTTCATACCCTTGTACCTCAAAGGAAAAGAATCAGGATGATACCAAAAAGAAAGACACCCCAAAGGGTGCCTTCAAACTCTTGGTCATTCATAGCCACTTTACAAACTTGTAATATAGTGGATAGGTAAGAGGGTGCTTTGACTCACTAACAATCCTCTGTCCAGTTAAGAACCAGTGGATTGTTACAAACACATTCCACTTATCCAATGCGGTATACCTTACACAACCCTTCACCGATGGTACGCACAGCAAACTTCTTACCATAAGCCCTGCCATGGTTGTATGCTGCAACAGCTACCTTGTTTCGGAGATCCTTCGGGAAGGAGAAGGAAGATCCAACAGACATCTCCTTGAAGGGATACCGATTACGCTCCCGATACTCGGGCATGGTGTCATCATTACGCACAACAAAGTTCATTTCATTCACCTCACTAGTCTAGTTAGTTACACCAGAAATACTCAACAGCTCCACATCAGTAGCTGATAGTGGTTCACAGTAATTCCACTTTACAATACACAGATTCTCCGGGGACTCTACCCTAAAGTCATCATAAAAATACTCTAGTGTGGTAGGGTACCCATTACGAATTCCTGCATAAACTCGATAACTCCATTTGTCTTCCTTTTTATGTCGAACCCTACAAGGGTCAAGAGGTTTGAGATTATCCCAAGGCTTAATCTCCACAAGCTCCCCACTCTCATCAGCGTTGAGTCTCCACCTCTCAAGAACATCATCTACCTCTTTGTGGATCAATCCTACAACTGGAAACGGACCCCTTGCACTGGTTGTAAAGAGGGTAATATGAAAACCCCCATCTGTACGATACTTCTTAGACATATTCACCATCTCATTCACCTCACTAGTTAAAAGAAAGCCCATCCTTGGGCAGTTGATCCTACATCCAAACTTCTACCAGATCATCCAGCCCGAACAACACGGGCTTGCGATCACGGATACTCCACTGATCGGAGATCCCCTTGAACAGGAACCACTGCCCCTTATCCTCCTTGCTCTTACTCTCGAACCGCTTACCGTTCCTCAGTTCCTCACCCGTGTGACGGGCGCGGATGGGATCCTTCCCGTTGTAGTGAGACACCAGATCTTCCAGACGAAAGATCTTGGAGGTGGAGCGGCGAGTCAGTTGAACATATTGCTTGGCCATGATGTGTCCTCCTTTAGGACAGTGAAAGAACTGGTGCCCCGTCAAGGATTCGAACCTTGGACCTAACGGTTATGAGCCGCTTGCTCTAACCACTGAGCTAACAGGGCAATTGATTGGCCTCCCAGACAGGATTCGAACCTGCAACCAATAGCTTAGAAGGCTATTGCTCTATCCATTGAGCTACTGGGAGAGTAACCTTAATCGTAGGGACTATCACTAATCCCTACTGTTAAGACTACTGTATCACGCCACCTTGTTGGGACGGGTGTAGTAATTTCCGTCGTATCCCACGATGATCAACTCCTTCTTCAACTCCATGTTCTGCTTCTTCCTGAACTTCATGTTCTGCTCCTTCTCCCAAACGGGATCAAACTTCGCCGACCCCATGTTGTCGGTATGGTACATCTGGTAGTACCAGTCATCCCCATCCTTCCCGGGATTGGAGTTCTTCCGACGATACGTCTTGCTCATAGTCTCTCTCCTAGTAAGTGAACACCTGCACCTTCAATGCAGTAGGATACACCTTGACCTGGAACTTCTCCGGTATCGCGTCATACCAGAGATTCTTATTGCTCTTAACCAACAGGAACTCATCCATAAGTTCCTTGGATTCAAACATCCATGTCTCGACCCGTTGGTTTTTCGTTACCTCAAACTTCCCGCCATTCTGTTCGTGAACAGCGAGAAGAGAGTAAAGCATGCTCTTCATAGCCTTTCTCCGGTTGAACATAGGACATCCGTGTCCTTATTCCCCTAAGGGAACACTTCCATGTCAACTTGATAGAACCATCCACCCTCTTCATACACAGCGTAGAAGTGAGAGTAGTAAACAACAGCCCCCGTATCTTTGATAAAGAAGTTGGAGCACATCCTCTTCACTGTCTCATACCATGGGAAATCTATTTGGTATGCATTCCAGAAAGGCAATGCCTTCCATTTTTCTTTGTAAAAGATATTCCCAGACACCAGGATATCATCATCCTTATATTCTTCCTTGGAGTCATGAAGGATCTGGTTCATGTTCATAGCTATTTCTCCATTAAGTAACCCCTATGGTCACTCTCTAATGCACACCTCGATATGCATTAGAGAATGGGGACATCCTTGTCCTGTTGGTGACTCAGGAATTAGCCCACTTCCTGAGCTTAG
>Ga0099850_1000684_pt1 | contig 15425 bp, 14 predicted proteins | sample CB_VirMetaG_5_FD_79182 | JGI IMG/M metagenome (GOLD analysis project Ga0099850, IMG submission 79182) | Freshwater to marine saline gradient viral communities from Chesapeake Bay - CB_1508_1D Viral MetaG | ecosystem: Environmental > Aquatic > Marine > Coastal | place: USA: Chesapeake Bay... | reverse complement strand
CTCATTGAAATTTCCCCTCTTCCAAATACAACTAATGGCGTTGGATTTCCAAGTAAATGATGGGTGTTGTAGTTTTGAGAAAAGTCCCAAGTTATTGAAGTTATATCAACAACTCCTCCAAGAGAATCGAATCCACCAAGAGTGATGTTTTCTGCTAAAACCGGGCGAAGATCAGGAGATACTGGGCTTTCATAAGTCGATGATGTAACACCTCCAAAGTAATTAAAATTTCTACTTATAGTAATTGGCTCTCCTACTGTGATATTGATTGACATGCTTGACATAACGCATGGGGCTGGGCACCTGTATGGGCCAAAATCAATTGTTATTCCTTGATCATTACTACCTTTTAAGTTATTGTAAATGCTTAGATCATCAATCAAATACGAATCAACACTGAAATCTCCTTTAGGTACAGATCTGCTAAATACTGCGTTAGAACCTTTTATTCCTATTGATTCAGAATGTTCAATTTCTAAATTCTCTGAAAGCGACGCTGAATTACCATATATTTTATCATAGGTCGAATCGCTGTAATTTATTTTTACGGGAAAGTTTTTATAACATCTACTCATAACAACCTGTCTCCCTTACGTATTTTTCTTCTATTTGTAAAGTTTGAACGACTTCTCCTCCGGGCTCAACTGAAAAGCTTCTTGCTTGTATATAACCCGTTATTTCTAGTTTTCCAATATTATGTTGACATAAATTATTCAAGTCGATATATCCACTTCTTTTTACAAAGCCCTCTCCGGAATTGTCATAGCATAATCCAGAAGATCCAGTCAAATTTGTTTTTTCATAATCAACATCAGATATTAAATGATCTATACTTAAAGATCTTGTTGCTTCGACCAAGCTAACTCTTGTTGGAGATACGCTTCCCAAGCTATATTTCACATCATAAGATTGATCAAATGAATAATCAAAATTCAACGTCCTACTAACTCCAAAGTCTTGTAAACTTCCGCTTGAAGCCGCTCCATGAGCAGGAATAATACTAGCTCCACTTTGATCAGGAACTTCGCCTGATTGTATTTGTCCATAATATGAATAAGACAAACTTCCCCTAACTATACTTGTCGCATCAGAATTTACCGAAAAAGAAGATAGCAAAGCTTGATCAGTAAAAAAAGGCCCGATTTGAATACTAGAAAATCCAGTAACAGCATATCCACTTTCAATAACATTTAATTCTTCACCTGTCGTGATATAGAAATCTATATCTATTGAGCCTTCTGGCTTGCTAGTAGGAAACGCAGAATAATTTTTTGTTCCCATCGCGCTAAAGTATTCTATACTCACGCTTTCTGATAAACCAACAGATTCAGCATAATAATTCTGCCCATTGATCGACGTGATCATATTTTTAAATGCGGCGTTCATATTATGAAAAAACTTGGTTTACCAGCCCAGTAACACTGCTGAATTGATTTTCAAAACCTAAACTTACAGATAAATTATCTCCTATTGAAGCTGAAATACTTGAGCTTACTAATTTTGCGTTATTTAATGTAAATGTTCTAATAGGAGTAGAACTACATTTTTGATTTAATGAAAAAGATATATTTTCAATAAAATCATTTGAACAAATCGCGTCAATTAAATTCTTTATTTCGTATTCATTTGCGAATATTTCAAAACTTGTAGAAACAGTAATTGGAGTACTGACTTCAAATTTACTCGGAACAAACATGTCTCCTATTTTATATATAGGTCTAGTGTCTATAGAGAAATCAAAATTATAAGATTGAATAGCGTTAGTTGATCCAAATGACGTATTTAGGGTCATACTATTAGCCGTAGCTACAACCGGCGTTATTTCATCATAACTAGTATCCGTAATAACCCCACTTCCAATATTCCCATAAGCAGTTAATGAAAAATCACAAGTAGCAATCTCTCCTATAGAACAAGAAGAAGAATAAGAATTTATATATCCATTATTAAAATTAAATGAATTATTTTTTGATTGATCTGGGCCGTAAAGTAAATAGCCACTTACCGTATCATGCATAATCCCAGTAACTGGATCATGCCCAGTCACTATGTTTCTGGAAATATTTACTTCGCCTACGAGCTCTCCCTCTATTTCGCTTCCTACGAATTCATAGCCGGCAGCAAGCATATTGTTATTAGGCACAGACCAGTCTCCGTCAAAAGCCTGCACCCCTTTCAACTCTTCTCCATTAATGAAGACTTGTTGGTCTTCATAAGTATTCCTGCTGTAAACCATACCTAAATGTATATACACAAAAAAGCCCTCGATTGCTCGAGGGCTTTTGATTTAAAACTAGAAGCCGTAATTAATTCGACCCAGAAATAAACACTCCGTTATCGGCGTCTTGAGGGCCACCAATTTGAGCGCTAAATGATAGGTCAACCGACTTGTTGTCTCCAATGGTCGAGCTCATTGATTGAGAATCAAGTTGAGCACCCTTGAAGTCAAATCTCATGATGCTTGCATCTTTACATCTCGTATTGAGTACAACCGAAATGTCTCTGGTAGATGCATCGTTACAAATGAGATCGTTCAATGCACCCGAGCTGATATCAGCAAGGTTTGCACTAACAGTAAGAGTAGCGGTGATAGGAAGATCAAGCTCACGAGACTTCGGGAAAGGCGATCCCAAGCATTGCAGGGGAGTTCTCGAAAGAGGAAGGTCGATACTTACGCTTTGTACGCAAGCTTTACTTCCGTTAGCAGCGTCACCTTCAGTCATTCCGGGAAGGATCGCACCACCTTGTTGAAGCGTGGCGGTTCCAAAATCAACAGTAATATCTCCGGGGCGAACTGCAAATGCTTGAAGGTCTCCGGTGGTTGAGTTTGGAAGTATTACAGATGTACCAACTGCAGATCCGTCGATATCAACGGCTGGATTATCAAATCCAGAACCACCAATATCAAAACGAAGGTTAGAAGCTTCAACCGAGATACTTGCAGAAGGAATTTCTCCAACACTAGCGGAGAAACCATAACTTGTCAAAAATCCATTTCCGATTCCAATAACTCCTTGGTCAGCATATTGTGAAGGAGTATAGATGCTAACTTGAGTTGCGTCGTTACCTTCTGGAACGGTCAAAACATAATAATTCTTTTCTGCAACAGCTGAATCTTCTGCCATGATTCCTGAAAGACAGTTTGTTGGGGCAGTTGCGTTATGCCCTTGAACAGTAAGCCCAAGGCCACTCGCCTCGTTCTGTCCGTCTATTGCATAGTAAGTAAAGTCCGCGCTTACAGTTGGAACCTCGATAACTTCTCGACTAAGGGCTGCAAGCTTACCGAATTCATTAACATCGGTACGAGCAACTTCAACTGAGTGAGAGATGTCTTGAACACGATGAATTTGAGCAATGTCGGAGGGGCCTGTAGCTCCAGTCGCAGCGCTGAAGAGCGCCTCGCTTTGATATATAACACGTTTTCTAGCCATAATAAAAATAAATGATTACAACAATATACAGCAAAAATCTAAAAAAGAGAACTTTTTTATGGTGCGATTTCTAATTTAGGCATTCTTGGAGTACTTAATTGAAAATCTATGAATCCAATGCGCATATTTCTAGGCAGATTCAATGCGGAACTCGAAGTATCTCTTAGCTTGCTAACATTGATTTTTTCTATGAATGCATAAGGAGAACCAGATTCCATCTTACCTTCATAAAATTCTTCGTAACTAAAAGGCGGGTTCTTTAAATGAAAATGTTCACCAAATGGAAATTCTTCGTATTCAATAATAGGAACACAAACCTCTGTCGAATCCCTAAACAAAGAAAGCATAGAATCCAAAGAATAATTATCATTAGCGACTACTACAGCCCTAATGCTACTTCTGGTATCTTGTAACCCACCAAGAGCAAATGGTTTATTCAGGCTTGAATTGTAACTGATAAAAGATGCAGGAACAGTATAATTCAAAGAAGCGAATCCAGTAATTGATTCAAGAAAAGTTTGGTCATCTTGATCTGCAAGCAAAAAATCACTATTTAACAAAAGCTCCTCTTCGCTTTCATTTGTGATATAGGTATTCATTGTCTTACGTGAGAAATCGCCGCTTATTGACAAATTTGTTCCTACTGCTGAATTAAGTATGACTCTTCCCTGATCATGATCGATCATTAATCCCGTAGCATCATTTGGATTTTGTGGAACAAAATCATATGCTCCAGTAAAATTAATATATACTCCAGTTGGGACATCATTTCCATATGAAACGAATTGCCTATCTGGGCTATAATACGCAACTTGATTATTCGCTATATCGACACTATTTGACGAATAGTAAAACTGTTGACTCCCAGACTCTACTGCTTCCCCAAACCTAACAACCCTATCATCGAACCATAGATAGAAACTACTTAAAAGCTTTTGGTCAAATTGAGCTCTCATATCCTTTTTAAGCTAACCTCAATACTCTTAAGCATTCTAGATAGTATTCCCGATATATAATCAGTGGGAGAAGAACTACTTCTTCCTCTTCCAGCCATATCAAAATCTAATTGTACTGCCGGTCCTGACCTACTAGTTTTATATGATTTTTCTGAACTGTACAAGTATTGAGAAAGCCCGCTTATACCCCGTTCAACAGCCTCTGTCCAGCTTTCGGTTGACCAAGGCATTGGGCTAACTTCATTAATCTCCTCTGCAGTTGGAACTGTAAAAACTAGCTTGAAGCCCAAAATATTTCTTTTTTTTCTAAAACTTTTTATCGTGATTGATCTCGCTAATAAACTTCTAATTGGAGATATTGGATCAGATTCTTTATCAAAACCTATAAAAGAAAAAAGGTTTCCATATCCGCCCAATGTATTTGATTGGTTGCCGGCATTTGGGCCACCTTCGATTTCCTGCGTAACGGGATGGGATTCAAAATCAGTAATAAGTTTTTGAGCTTCTTTCTGAAGGGCTCTTTCTATCCTTAATTGAGCTGCAGGTTTAAATACTTTATAACCTTTGGCTGCAATTTCTGCTTCGAGACCTCTAATATTTACTCTAGCCATTAGTCAGCTCTCCTTAAAAACAAAGTATAAAACTTCACGATAAAAGGGCCTACTTTTGCTGGATCACTAACTATTCTAAAAACTTCTCCGTCAATTTCTATTTTTGCCGCTTGAGTAAAAAGCTTGTATCCAGCTTCGTCGATCTTTACTCTTACGGTACCTTCGTCCATTTGAACATTTATTTGAGAACGAGTCCCGGGGAGATCCATCTCCTTTTGTTCTTGCCGATATAATATTCTAGCTTTAACAGTGGTCTCAGTAACTTTTGTTCTCGTTGTTGGGGCGTTTTTTATTCTTGAATAAAGCGCATTGTATGTTGAGGAAGTAGCGACAAATATTTCATTGTCTCTTTGATATACTACAATATCTCTTGCAAAAGTATCATGGATATCATCAAATACATTAGCAATACCTTGCTTTTCAGAATCTGGAATTAAAGATCCCATAGCACATTAGAAACAACCGCTTCCAGAAACAGAACCACCATCAATACCAGCGGTTTGACGAGGCATTGCCCTGTATGAATTATAAGCGTATACTAAGTCATTTAATTCAATAGATGCGTCTCCAGCTAGAGATTTGTAATTTTTGGCTACTTCTGTTTTGTTGGATCTTACTATGGTCGTATCTCCCTCACTTAATCTAGTCCAGTCTAAGGCCGATCCAGTTCCGCCTCCTCCACCAACAAGGACTGAACGAGCTTGTTTATTGTAATAATTCTTAAGGTAAAGCTGGGTTAAGATATTCTCTTCCTCCATAAGAAAAGAATCTCCAGTACCAAAGCTTTGGTAAGTTAAATTATTAAACTGTCCAACATTTCCTTCGAGCCACCCAGAAATTGATTGTATCCTAAACAACCTCTCTAACTGAGTCTCTGCGTCATCGAATTCATTATCAAAAATTCTTTCGGCAATCTCCCCAAGACTAGCCATGTCACATGCCTTCTTTTGATATCTTTAAAATCTCTTCTGCTGTTTTACTTGATGGGTCTACAAGAGGTTGATTGTAACCTATGTTATAGCCAGATCCTGCGCCAGCATGAGACTTAAAAGATCTTAAAATTTTATTCTTTAAAGACAACTTATTCCCACTTGGGAGAATTCCTACTTTTATCGCAAAAGTTTGAAGATCAGTGAGGGTCATTTCATGCATTCTTTCTTCAAGAACTTCTTTATTAGTGGTTCCAAACGGATTCGTTTGCTTAACCCCAAGCAAATCTTCTAAGTTTTTAATCTTTTCGATATCGTTTTTTCCATCAGCTACCTGTAAGTTTTCTACCTTATCCTTCTTTTTAGTAGCCTTGGTTTTTTTTGATGATGTTTTTTTAGATGACATAATAATAGTTGATTAATGATACTATATTATAACTCCAAATACACAAAAATCAACTGTTCGAGAACAAAAAAACCCGCCCATTACTGGGCGGGCCTTTAAGATGTGATCTGATCTACAATCAGTGTCCGGCGACAACAATACCGGTAAGAACCCGGTTGTCGATAACCATGCGACCCTCTTCGAGAGAACCATAGTAACCGATCTTTTGTTGACGAACGCTGTATTGATCATCAGCAGAGAGCGAGAACTCGGAACCGCTTTCGGCGTCGGTAGCAACCGCACGAATCAAGGATTCGCGGGAACGGTCAAGACCGATAACCAAATCGTCTCCAGCAGCAAATCCGACTTTTCCGGTAACGCTGGAAGCGCTTTGGAATTGTTCGAACAAGCGGCAGAACTTGCGGTTTGGACCAAGCTCATGAAGCTCCATAAGCCCGATACCGTAAAGCTCAGGTACTCCACCGTTAGCGAAAACGCTAGAACGATAGGTTTCAGGAGCAGCGATATCATTGTTAGCACCAGCATTATTAGACTTGGTGTTAACAGGATTGTAAGCCATTGCGCGGAGGTCTTCCATGGTTTCAGGAGAAACGAGAAGATCCGTAATTCCCTTGATAGCTCCCTCAGGCGTACCACCGGTCCAAGCCGTATTGATACGCTTAGCAAGCGTGATAAGAGAATTGAAGTCAGCAAGGGTAAAGCCAACATTGGCGTTTACTTGATCCTTAACATGGGGCTTGTCGTTCGTTGAGGCGTCAGCCAAAGAACCAAGAACCAAGTTAGCGGAAGTAGACTCTTGCTTGAGCAAGATTTCTTGAGCAATCCTAGTAAAGGATTTTCCAACAACGTCAAGGCGAGACTGAGCAGCATAACGACGATCAAAGCTAATCGCGCTATCAAGGCGATAAGTCGTGAACTTCATTTCGCTAGCGGTCGGAAGCACTTGGTTGGTGGGAAGACCGCCGGGAACCGTGGTGCTGTAAACCTTGATGTAATCATCAGCGTTGATGTCGTAATAGAGATCAAGCGGAAGACTTGGGTTACTGTCTGCGTTAAACGAGAACGAGCTGAACATGTTGCTCAGCGTAGGAGCTTGATTAACTACTTCAGCAAGAACGGGGCTCATGAACTCGGCCAAAGCGGCTTGAGCTTCATAAGCTACGTCACGATTGCGAGAAGCCATAGCTTTTACAAGCTCGACTTGTTCTTCGGTACGTTTAAGAGTAATATTCATTTTCTTAAGTTCCTAAAAGTTAGCAGTTAATACGAACAACGGCGTATTGGCCATCGGATCCAGCAGCGCCAGTACCAACAGAAGCGCCAGCAAACTGATCGCTAGAAACACCACGATTTACGCGCTGTCCAGTAGCAAGAACTTGCCCAATGGTCCATGCAGCAGCGTCAGCAACACCAGTAACTTTACCAGCATTAGCTGAAAGTTGAAGGTAGTCTCCGGGGGAAACGCTTCCGTCAATTGCGGAATCCTTGTCAAGAGTAATAATACCCTTACCAAGAATAGGTACAGCTTCACCGGTCAAAACGGATTGCGTTTCAAGCTTCTTTTGCGGATAGTAAAGAAGTTTTTCGTCGTTTTCGTCTTTTTGAGCGGTCTGAAGCAAGGTAACACCGACGCATGCATCGCCAGAAGTAGCTGCTTCGACTTTAAGCGGGACAACTGGATACTGGTTCCGTCCGATAAAAGGATAGTCCGTCTTACCAAGGTAAGAGTTGGTCTCATATCCGACAGGATCAGCGCCAAAGTCCCCAGCACTAACTTTAACAAAAACGCCTGCATCTCCATCGCCACTGTCGCTAACCTTATCGTTAGCTGCAGTACTTGCGAACAGATTTACAACGTCTTCTTCAGCGTACTGACGGAATGGTAGTAATCTAATAGCCATGATTAATAATTAATTTTGATGTTTTCTTTAGAGAAAGCTTGGTTAAATTTTTGACGCAAGGAGACCTCTTCAGCAGAAGCTTCTTCGTTGTTATTTGCAATGCTAGCGGAAGATTCTTCTTCTACTGATTCCAAAATTTCTTCAACTTCTTCTTCCGATTCTTCGGAGGTTTCTTCTTGAGTTTCTTCCTTAGAGGAAGCTTCGCTGGTCGTAAGCTCTTCGATTCGCTTCTGAAGTGCAGCTTCAAGCTTTTCATTAAAAGCTTTTTCTTGCTCTTCGATGTAAGCCTTGGTCTTGTGATTCCACATGACGGTCAACTTTTCTTGATAGCTAGCGAATGCTTCTTCAGCACCTTCGAGTTCAGAGACTTCGGAAGCAACAATTTTAAGATCTTCTTCGCCCAATTCGAAAGCTTCCGTAATGGCAGCCATACGAGAGTTAAAGAGATCCTTAGCTTCGCGAAGACGCTTTTCTTCGGCCAATTCATTCCATTGAGATTCAGAGGCTTCAAGCTTTTCTTTCAGCTCGGTCACTTCGGCAGCAAGAGCTTCTTGAGCTTTTGCAGCTTCAGCAATGGCTTGTTCCTTTGCGGCTTTTTCTTCTTGCCACTCGGAATCTTTTTGCTTGATTGCTTCCATCATAACCTTGGAAACGCTGGCTACGGCTTCTTCGAATTGTTGGCTGTCGCCAATTTTCTCAGAAAGCATGCCTTCGATTTGTTTAAGTAGATCTTGAGTATCCATAGTTAGTTTATTTGCTTGTTTTACAGAGTTTTTGCTTAAAAGGGAACATTTTTTTTCATTATAATGTTCTTTTTTGTAATTTTCCTTGTTTTTTACATGAAATACTTCTGCTTGAGTAGCATCTTTTTTTATCTTAAGTGTTTTTTCATTTTCAACAATAACACCCTCTACGTCAGCAGCAGGATTAGCAGTGAATCCAATCCCAAGTGGATAAACATCACCGACTACGAGACGATTGACAATAGTTCCATCGTCCATTTTTCCTTCACCATCGTAAGCCTTAAGATATTTTTGCAATTCTTTTATTTGTGATTTTTCAGTTACTATCTCAGCTTCTTTTAAATCATTACTTCCAACTGCAATATAAAAATCATTAAATCCAATCTCCCAACTAGCAGAAATTTGATTATAAAAATTCTCTCCTTCGTCAGTTTGTTCGAGCATTCTCGCAAACTCAGGGTTTACGATTTTATAAACCAATGCGCCTAATGCAATATTAAAAGGAGAGCTTTCGCCTCTCAAAGATTCGGCTGCAAGTATTTGATTAGTATTAATATCACTAAAAGATGAACTAACTATATGACCAACTACTTTTTGTTTGTTATGCTCAATATTGGTTGGCTTATGAATGAAGTAATCATTTACAGCTAATGCTGTCTCAGTATCTATTCCATCTCCATTTTTGTTGAATTTATTAACTACAGCGGCATTAAATGCTACCCCTAGCAAGTCAATGTTCTTTTCTAAATCTACTTCTGCAGGAATAAGAGGTTTAAGGTTTTCCAAAGACGCTTCACTAATTTGGAACCTTTTACAAGTCCCATCAAAACAAGAGGCTTGTATTTGGTTTTCGAAATTTATTTTATATTGAAATTTGGCATTCATTTGTTTTTTATACTCCTTCTTAGGCAAGTACACTGTTTTTGATAGTTTAGGCATAATATATTTATCAACAATTAAATTAGAAAATTCATTATCGCTTGGAAAATGAACTCCTCTAATAATTCTTGCCATACTAATTTGGTCGCTAATATTCTTTAATTGTTCTTCATGCTCAGGATGAATGCTAGCTAGCATTCTATACGCAAGTCGCCCCTGTAAAGCATGTCCGCTTGGATACGAAGGAGTTTGCGCTGTTTCAGTATCATTTATGTCAATATCTATATTATGATATTTGTTAATTTGATAAGGTCTAGGTCTATTATATAAAAGTTTTAAACCTAAAATAATAGAATCTACTTCACTAACTGTTTTAAGAATATATTCTTTGTCAAATATAAGATTATTTTCTCTAGCATAATCAAAAAATATTTCTATAAAATCTTCGTCTAGTTTTGTTTTGTAATCCCCCTGATACCAGTCATGTTCAGAGTTTTGTATTTTACGAATATAAGAAAGTTCTGCAGCAGTTTCTTTACTGCTATTAGAATTAAAGGGTTTATATTCAATATCCCCCAAAGAAAGAAGCGGGGATTTCTCCGCCGCTTTTTCTTTTAAACTTTTGTTTACTTCGCCGTAGCGAATTGAATCAATATCTAATTGATCACTCATCTTCGCTCGAGCTAGCCTTAACTTTTTTCATCATGGCGCCGAGCTTATCTTTGATCATAGCGTATTCTTTATCCATGTCTTTTCGAGCTTTTTCGATTTCGTCCATGCGAGAATACATTTTTTTCATCATGGCATCGTCTTCTTCCATTTTCATGGCATCAGATTTTTCTTTAGGCTCTTCCTCCTTTTTTTCGCCGTCTTTCTTGTCGCCGTCTTTCTTATCGCCATTCTTTTCAGACTTCTTTTCGTCTTTTTTGTCTTTAAGCCAAGGAGGCATAGCAGATTCAGAAATTTCTACTTTCAATTTCTTTGCTTTGGATTCAATTTTCTCAAAGATTTCGTTTTTCAACTCTTGATTCAGGTTAGAAGAAGCCAGTGATTCAAGAGAAGAATTAATTTGAGCTTCATTTGCCATTGGGAAATGACGCAAGGTCAAAGGGACCGTTCTGTTAAAAGAATCGGCGTTACCACCTTCTTCAATATAAGCGAATTCAGAGTCTGGCAATAAATTTACTTCGTTCTTTGCAGTTTCTGCGGCAAGCAAACCTTTGAGGCCTGAAGCGTCGTTGATATTTTTAGAGAAATCTAATTCCATAATTATATTTAAAGTTGTAAGAATTAATACACAAAATTTTTATTTTTGAGAATCTTCTTCTTTCTTTTGGCTGTGATAATACAAAGCAGAAGGATAAAGTTCCATATCATTTTCATGCGCAGCCTCTGAAATACCGGGCAAAGTAGATAGCTTGCCTATGTTCTCAAAATCTTCAATACAAGCTTTTATATTTTCTTCCCATTGTTCTTTTTCTGAAGAAATTATAACACTTTTGCATAATTCATCAAGCAGAGATTTTTTCTCTTTTGAAAGTCTTTTGATATTATTGATTTTCCTCATTTGTTTTTGAGCGAAAGAAAAAAGCTGTTCAGTTTGATATATGGTTTCCTGAATGCTTTTTCTATCCGCAAGAGAAACGTTATCTTGTTTTACCGTTCCTGCTGGCCGCCCTTGTTGTTGAGGAGTGTTTTTGTTTGGGACTGCAGGGTTTTGATTTGGAGCTTCCTGAGCTTGCTCTTCTTCATTAAGAGGTAGCGGCTGTCCTCCAACAAGAGGAGTATACATCCCTTTTTGCCTATCCTCTACATATTGCTCTTGTCCAGACCCAACTTCTCTTTGTTCTGGATAAATTCCAGTTTTAATCGTTTGAATCCCTTGTTCTGGAGTAAGGATTCCAAGCTCCATCAATCGAGTCGTGACTCTCTGAAGTTGAACTTCGTCTTTAAGATCAATTTCTTGGAATCTTACGGTTGGGTATTTTCTAAAACCTAAGTTTTGACATACAAGTTTGATTTGTGGCTGAAGAAAATCATTAATAAAAGTATTTCGAGCTTCTTTTAATCTCTCAAGAAATATTTGAGCTTTGACTTGGGTATTGCTATACCTTTCGCTTCCTACTACTACATTCTGTAATGCTTCCTTGATGTCTTGGTCTACAATTTGATATTTATCTGGCCCAAGAACTTTATTAAGGTCAGGAATAATAAATTCAGCTTTAGTCGTATAATCACTAACCAAAACTCTACCAATACTTTCATTGGAAAAAAGAGATTGCATGGCTTGCAAATTATGGGGGTTAATGCCGCCCTTGTCAGGGGTATTCCCCATCGTGATCAAAAGAATAACATTTTCAATAGTACGAGTAACAGCTTGGTCTACTTTTTTAAGTTCAAGCTTCCAATTGAGATCGTCTAATACAGGATAACCGAATGGAATAGCAAATGGTTCATAATCCTGTTTCTTATAAAAAGAGTATATTAATTTGTCAGGATCTAATTGAATAAAAATTCCATCTCTACCGTATTGCCCTTTTTTGATAGCTTCTTGGTCTTTTGGGTCAAGACCTTGTAAGACTTCTTTGTCATATTCCGTTTTGGGATCCTTTAACCTTTCGAGTTCAAACTCTGAAAGTACTTTTCTATAAACTTGACCATTGAAGCTGGAAGACTTAACGGTAGCAATATCATAAGGATTAAGAAGAATGTAGCGGATCGGAATTTGACCCGGCTTCATAAACTCAGATCCATAAATAGTTGACATTCTACTAAAGTCATCATCAGTGAATTTAGTATCCAGTCTATACATGAATACATTGCCGCTTCTATAATACTCTCTAAAGTATTGATCTTTTACAGACCATACTTTAATTTTCTGCATCCATTTATCAATAAAATTTCTCGACTTCTCGGTACCGCCCTCAAGATGAAGATCGGTATTTGCGAATTCCGACATGATATCAATAACATTCCTAAAAATAGGGATATTCGCATAAGCTTTTTGACAAAGCATAATAGCGTCTCTGATATCACATCCAGATTTCGCATAATGATAAGGCAAGTTACCTTCTCTTATGTTTGCATACTTTAGTATTTTTCTTGAACTGGCGGCATTATTGTATCTGGTATTTGTCCTTGATCCCGCTCCAGATTTATCTTCTCCAGTTCTTTGATAATTGGCTTTTATGGTCTGATTATAATATGCCTCTCCCGCCAAAGTCGGTGCCCATTCTGGCTCAACACCTTTTGTTTCTGCAATTAATTCGTTGAGATCTTTTGATTTAAACTTATCCCAGTAATCCGACTTTTTGGTATATTTTCTTTTGGACATACTCTATGATACACAAAAGTCTATCAAAAGTCCAACAAAAGTTAAAAGTCAACTTTTGACTTATGCAACAAACATTGGAGTGAAAGTTGCCTGAACATTACTTTCTTCAACATTCATCATGTCGTAGTAAATCTTTATCATCCAGTTACCAAGAACTAGCGCGGAATAGGAGTCCTTTCTAGCTTTCTCTGGACCAGTTTGTCTTTTTAGATTGTCTGGCAAGTCAAAACTTTGGGTACCTTGAGCAGAAGTCTTGATTTGTATTAAGGCACATTCGGATTTTGTTTTTTCCATAAGATCGACTTGATACTCCACAAAGTCAATCATTTTTGCTTGAGTACTTTGCTTTTCGTCTTCTGCGTTTCTTAAAAACTTCAATTCTTCTATCGGGATTCTTTTACTTCTCTGTTTTTGGTAATCATCATTAACAGCGCGGGCTCCGAAAAATATTCTTTTATGATCGAAGTTCGCTTGTAATAATTCATTAGCAATTCTAATCCATTGGGAAGTTGGCTTGCGCAATATACAAATTTTTTTACTGTCTAAATTATATTCTAACTTAGCATCTCGCAATGCCTGCTGATAATTTTCTAAATTATCAAGATCTGAACCAATAGTTTTTATATTTAGATTATTTTGCTTAAAAAGGCTACTCTCATTGCAAGCGTTCAAAAATTGAACGCCGCCATTGTAGTCGCCTACAATAGCAACAATATTAAAGTTATTCAGCAAATAATGCAAATAAAATATATGATCCTTGAGTCTAGCTCCGGACATGGCGTAATTGTGGACTAGCGTACCAGTACGAGTTTCGTCATTAAGCTTAAATACCTGTATAGCAAAATCGTCAGAGCTTTCGCTCTCTGCCCAACTGGGGTCAAATGATAACAAGTATTTGTCTGAAGGCTCTCCAGCTACTTCGACACACGGGCTTTGCCCATCAGGCACGGTGCAAGCAGCCATCTTTGAGATTTTAAAGTAACCAGAACTGTCGTCAGTAAAAATCGCTCCAAACTCTCGGTCAAATTGGCTTTGACTCATACTGGCCTTGGCTTGATTAATCAAATTTTGATCATATAATTGTTTTGGGGCGCAATCATAACTAAAATGCATAATCGTGCGATGAGCTGTGCCATCTTCAACGATTTCCCCATTTATTAATGATTCAAATTTTTGATATAATTTATACATGTACTCAAACTTATAAGAGGCAGAAGAAAGCATAATCAATTTATTGTTCGGCCAGACATGCCTGTCTTCTTCCTTCATTTTGCCTTCTTTAATCATTTGCGTTTCGAGGTTGTATAAATCCTCTCGTTCAGTCGGGTTTTCAACAACAGAAAGGAAGGGAACGATAACTTCGTTATAAATCCTTTCTGGCATAAGAAGAAACTCATCGATGATAATTCTATGAAACCTAAAACCACGAAGCTTCTCACCATCACCAAGAGGTAATGCGTGAATCTTGCTTTCGCCAATTTCGAGCGTCCATTGGTCATTCGCTTTAGATTTCCTTGTTACGCATTGCGCTAACATTGCGGCTTCAGGCTTATTTAGAATATCTTCTATTTTTTTAAATATCATTTTTGCCTGCCGGAAAGATTTGGATACAATGCCAATTTCAACACCTTGGTTTAATATGGCATCAAGAAAAGCAAATACTCCCGTTGTAAATGATTTAGACATACCACGAGACCATACTCCCATGAAATAATCTGATTCAAGCATAGCCTTAACAGCCATATGCTGAAATGGAAATAATTTTATTCCACTAAGCATATCAACTGCAAAAGTAGTATTAGCTCGCAAAAACTTATACAATAATAGCTTTGCCTCTTTCTCTTCGATGAAGCCTTTCGTGTCTAAAACGATCTGATTAATATCAGTAGAATATTTATCTCTCGCTTGTTGCTTTCCGTCAATCCAACTCATCTGAATCTATTCGGATCGTTTTGATATTTTTTGTCCCAGTCAAAATCCAAATCAATTGGCTCTTCTTCTTGACATCCTTCAGCATATATAAACATTCCTATACAAATAGCAGCGAATACTCCAGCGACTATCCATGCAATATGCTTTTTAAAGAAAGGGATTTTCTTAATGGGTTGTTGGTCAGGCGTCTCAGGAATAGGCGAGCTAGGAGGAGGAGAAGGAGGGGTCATATCTGGCGGAGAAGGCGGCTCTGGTTCGGGCTCAGGTTTAGGTTCTGGCTCAGGTTCTGGCTCAGGTTTGGGT
>Ga0099850_1000681_pt1 | contig 15438 bp, 27 predicted proteins | sample CB_VirMetaG_5_FD_79182 | JGI IMG/M metagenome (GOLD analysis project Ga0099850, IMG submission 79182) | Freshwater to marine saline gradient viral communities from Chesapeake Bay - CB_1508_1D Viral MetaG | ecosystem: Environmental > Aquatic > Marine > Coastal | place: USA: Chesapeake Bay... | reverse complement strand
GTCATTGATGACGGAGTATCACCTTTAACAATACTATCTTCAGATAGTTTTTCTGCTAAAGAAGCAAAAGCTTTAACTAGCAATGGATTGTCTCCTAATTTAGATCCATCTTGTAGGATAGTGTTATTTAAAAACTCTGATCCTAAAGTGTTAAGAGCTAAATTTTTTGCAGCTGATATTCTATTGTTATAAGACGGACCAAACTCTGAACGTAAAGATTTTTCAGCTTCCGCTCTTGAAGTTTCAATTTTATATTGACTGTCTTGTTCAGCTGTTAAAGCTAGTTGATTATAATATTCCATTATTCCATCAGCTTGATGAGGTAACAAATTAAGCTCGTATGCTTTTTCGCTAAATGCTTTTAATGATTGCTCATCAACTCTAGCATCTTTTGGTAAGTTATATTTATAACCATCTGGTTTTTCTGGTCTTCCTAGTCTTGAATAAACCGCTTCCCAATCTTCTTTAGTAGCGTGCTTATTTGGTACTGGAATTTTATCTGCACCAACTAAACGTTGTGAGTGAAGATAAGACTTCACAAAATCATTCATTGAATTAAAATTTTGTAAAGATTTTTCGTTCTTGTATTCATCAGGTATTAAAGTTTTAAATTCCTGACTTGGCGATTGATCTGATACAGTTACATCTGCAACAGATTGATTTGGTTGTTCGCTAACAACCGCTTCAGTTGTCTGATCCATAGATTACTCCTTTTTGTTGATCATCGCTTTTATGAAAAGAAAAACAGATCGTTGTCCTTCAAAAAAAGCAGTTTCGTGTGAGCTGTCTTTACTAAATGTTGTAATTGAGTAATGACATCTTTTTTCTAAATCTTCGAGAACTCTTGAACCCTCGTCTGATTTAAAAACATTTTTATAATCCTGAATTAACTGGATTAGTTTTTGTTTGTTTTCTTTATTGCTGTTCATTTATAGTTTTAACTAAAGGTGCAGCATTTCTTGCAACTTCGCTCTCTTGAACTTGTTGCATCATTGCGGCTTGTTGAGCTTGTTGCTCTTGACGGACCGCTCTAATTTCATCAACTTGAGCATCAGACTTAATCATCTTCGCTGGTAAGCCTAATGTTTTAATTATACTTTTTACTAAACCTCTTTCGTCAATGTAATCAACGACTGGTGTTACTTGAGAAATAGATCCAAATATTTCTAAACCTCTCATAATAGATTGTAGCTCCTGACCTCTTTGAGCTAATGCCATAGGTGAAATGTATTCAATTTTAATTTCCTGATTAACTAAGGCTTCAGGTGCTGGAACAAATAAATTATTTCTTAGCATTATATTAAAAACTCTTACGATTAATGGCTGTAATAGTTCTTGTTGTATTCTAGATAACGCTGGTCCAAGTATTCTCATTTTCTCTTCGTTACGCTGCATAACTTCTGTTGCAGTCATCGTACGATTTTCTTGGATCATTAATTGGTCTATATGAAACGCTCTAGCAATCGCTTGCCGTCTTTGTTCTTCCATATTTAAACCTAATGGATTATTTGCACCGATATTTAACGGTTCAATTTTATCTCTTGTACCTGATCGATAATAATTTAAAGAACCTGGAGCAGTTCTAATTGGTAAGATCATTGCATCATCAGGAACTAATAAAGGTGGATCAACTTGTTTCTGTGCTGCTTTTAATGATACTTCGACCATCTTATTAAGTACTTTAACATCAGGTAAAACATTCATACCTGGAGATCTGCCGTAAGTTTCGTTTGAAGCTTTTAAATATCTTGCAACAACATAAGGTAACTCTTTAAACCCACTAATTTTTAAAATATGTCCGCTTTCAAATTCGAAATAAATACTTTCGAACGGCATATTCTTATTGTCAGATTTTTTAGGATTATAAATATCTCTCGGTCTAGCAACGTGGCAGATAGTAATTTCTTCAAAAGGATTTTTCTTAAATAAATTCTTAGTATCATTGCTTACCGCATCAATACCAAAATATTCAATCGCTGAACTAAGCGACATTTTAAATTTTCTATAAACGCTATCAACAAATCCTTTATTGTTTTCTGTTATGTAAACTTCTTTAATATGTCTTGCTGAAAATCTAACAATGTCTTCATCATCTTCTTCAATAAACAAACAGCTTGTACCAAACGCAATTAAATCGTGGTAACATTCAAATATCTCTTGCTGAAAATTAGATTTAGCAAAAGCGTTATACATTCGCTCCGTACTATCTTCTAACCATTCTTTTGCCTCGTCTATGTCGTTTAAATTTTCTTCTTTAAATCTAAGATTAAACCAACGATTAGCTGAGCTAGTTAAAGTACCGTGTAAACTTGCAGATAATAATTCTAAACTATGTATGGCAGTAGCATCATAGATTAATAAATTTCTTTTATCTCCTTGAGATCGATGCCTAGTTATATCTGACTTACGAGGTAGCATATAATCAGCTACTTCTTGCCAATGGCTCTCAAAGTTACTTCGTCTTTCTTGTAACCTAGATAAATTATCTTTTAGCTGTCTAGCTAGTTTTCTGTAGTCTTCTGATTGCATTATCTTTTTTTCCAGCCTCGCTTCATTGCAGCGTAAGCTTTTCTTGAAATAGTCGAACGAGATTTTGGTCTTGAAATACCTTTACGTTGACGTTTTCTAATATTGGCAACTAAACTCATCCTAATAAAGTCGGTTTACCTAAAGCCAGTTCTTCTTCTGAATTAACTCCAAGTATTGTTGAACGTCTGCCTCTTCTCTTAGTTTTTAATAATCTAAGATCAGTAAGCTCAGCTTCAGTTGGACCAGTTGGTGCTTGTTGCACGGCTTGTTGTTGTACTTGTTGAACTGGAGAGCTTGAACCTCCACCAGTAAAAGTATTTATTACTCTACTTACAAATCCACCCATTTAATCGTCTCCTAATATAGTTTTCTTACTTGCTTCTTTTGTTAAGATTGTTTTGTCTTTTTCTTTTTCTTTTTTCTTCTTTAACTTCATTAATTCATAAACTGTTGCTGGAACTCCAATTTTACTCCAAGCACTAATTTGATCTGATATTTTGCTGCTATTCATTTTTGCAATTTCATCAATACCAAATTGATCAGCTTTACTTTGTAGCTTTAATAAAATTTTTTTAAGGTTCATAAGGTTATCCTCCTAGTAATGTTGGCGTGTTTAATTCATCAGGATCAGTCGTTAGACCTTGACCACTTGTCAGAATTGTTGATCTTCTACCTTTTCTTTTTTTCTCAGCATCAAGTAATGCTTGCTTCTCTGCTGCTGCTCTTTCTTTGTCATCGTAAGATGGAACTTCAGAAACAGACGGCATAACAAACGCTGGCATTTTTGGTGGTGAAAATAATTTAGCTATAAAACTCATAGTATGTTGTATTTGTTATCTGCAACTTGTTGACGGTTTGCTGGATTAAACTTTGCTTCGTGAAAGCCAGTTGCTAAAACTCTCATCGCATCCGCAAAGTGTGAACTCCAGGAGTGAACTGGTTTACTTGCATAAATTCGTTCTCTCTCATTGTATCTTCTATGATAATGCCTCAACGCATTTAATAATGGTTTGCAATTATCTATATCGATTTGACATCTTGGTAAGAGCATTTTAACAGCGTGGATGCCATCTTCTAAAGGTGTTTTTGGTACGACTTTGAACTTCACACCTAATTGAAACGCTGTCTCTCTTCTACTTCTTCCAGAAGTAAACTCTGTTACCTCTATATCGTGCGGTGCATAATGAGTACCGTAAATGTACGGCTTCTCTTTCATCACCTGAATATAATGCGGTAACGCTTGGTTTCGGTTCGAGTAACAATCTATTATATTTATTGTATGTCCTATATCTTGGAAAAAAATTATTGTCGTGTCGTCTTTGAAACCAATGTCAAACGCTGTATGAACTAAATAGCTTGGATCATACGGTACATTTGAAATTCGTCTTTTGTCTTCCAGATCAGATATGATTTCACCATAGATAGATCCTGGAACATTACCTACAAAGCTACATTCAAACTCTTGATCAAACTTAGCTTTACCCATTACTGATAAAGCATTGTCTAACTCTTCCTGATCTACAATCTTAGTTTCGGAAGCTTTCGCTTTGTATAATAACCAATTTTTATCTTCTTGAGCTTTAAGGTAATAATCGTAAAAGATATTATTCATTCCAGCTGGCGTGCCAACCATAATCATAAAACCTTTTCGATCAGATAAAGCTGGTGTAATAACTTCGTCTATCAAGGATGCTTGGATTTGTGCAACCTCGTCAACAATTACTCCGTCAAGATAAACTCCTCTAATGCTATCTGGATTTTCAGATGATAATAACGTTATCCTTGATCCATTAATAAAATCGGCTCTAAGTTCTGTTTCGTTAAACTTAGTACCTGGAATTTTCTCAGCATAAAATTTTAAGAAATCCCAAGCGATGCTTTTAGCTTGCTTATAAGTTGGAGCAACATAAGCATATCTTGGATTATAATTCTTATTTGTTAATGCACATCGTAATAAGTGATTTAAGCATAGCGTTGTCTTTCCAAACCTACGATGACATAACAATAAACCATAACGATATTTATCTAACTGTTGATGTAGATAAGCTTGTTGTGGTCTTGGTGAATACGGTATTTGAACTTTCATTAATGAAACGTTACTGGTTCTTGAAAGTTAGAGTACGTCATATTAATCTTGGCAAATAAGATCTCTGAAAACTCTCTTGCTTGTTCTTGGCTTTCGAAACCGTGAAAACTTATTAATAAACTGTCTTCTAATGTTCCAAATGAAATTGCCGTTATGTTCTTGAATTTGTCTTTAAAGTCTTTTGAGTTCATAAGTATTGTTCCGAAGTATTATCGATATAGAACCAGCGACCACTTTTTTGGGTATGGTGGCTTGTAAAAAACACTAATTATCTTCGCCAGTTTTTAGACATTCGTTAAGTTAACGATTGGTTTAGGTAAGCCTAATAACAATTCTAAACAATTCGGTAACTTGCCTGGTAACTTTATGGTTCTTACGAACCTCTTGACGTGTGCGAGACTTTGTTTGTCGCCTCTGAACTACCTGAGTTTGTAACGTCTATAATATCCTTATCATTCGACCAAGTGATCTCAATCTTTGTATCTTGTTTGATCTCTTGTTTGTCTCCGTAAATTCCAATCAGCTTTGAAGCCATCCAACGATAATGGTGTAAGCGTTCACGAATGATTGCAATGTCTCTGTTCGTTGCTGTGTCTAACTCTTCAATCATCTTATCAAGATATGTCTGAGCAGCTATCTTACGAGCAGTTAATATTTTACTTGCGAACTCCTTATCCTCAGCAATCCAATCATAAACTTTAGATAAGCTTGGCATATCTTTAGATTGGCAAATACGAGTTAGAGGTTTACCGTTCATCAATTCTTTGACGATGGCTGAACTTATCTCTGAAGTTAATTGCAACTTGTTCATAATTTATATTTCTTAAATTCTTTAGTGAGTTTAATTTGCCGTTAAGCGTTCGTGGACCAGTTGACCAACCACCGTGAATACGACAGCGTATGTTTCCATTCTTCATTCTAATACCTGAAGCTTTGCAAGGAAGTTTGTTTTGCTTATTTATAGTTTGACATTGTAAGCGATATTTATGTCGAGCTGCCATAAACGTTTAGAAATTTATTTTTTTTAAATTTAAGATTTGTAAGTACGCTTACGTCAACGTATTGAAAGAATACGCTATCGAGCAGATTATACAGCTGCAAGATAGATAAACAATAACTTTAAATCTGAGATTAAATAAGATTGATTTTAAAAAAACAAATCAACGCAATTATATCAAATTAAATAGAGTAATTCGTTTAATTTGCAAGAATTAATTTTATTTTTTATTTTAATATACAACTTAGAAAGTAAGCTGTCATAACGCCTCTTGATTGTATTTCTATCAAAGCCAAAATGTCTTCCAAGCTCAGTCCATTTCAATCTTTTTGCTCTTAACCATAAGATATTCCTATCGAGTATTGGATCTTTCGATATATCATCTTTAACCATACACAAAATATCTATGGCAAACTCCCACCTGGCTATTTGTTTAGGCGTAGCTCTAAGCTTTAAAACTTGAGTATAATAACCGTAATCATCAGGCTGATGAGCTAATTGTAATAAGTCATACATTGATGGAGCTTTTGGTGGCTTTGGTTTAGACAAGAAACGCTCTGTCCTAGTCGCCTCTTCAAGTAATTTTATAATACTATATTCAGTATTAATCTGTTTATTAATTAATTCTGTTACGTTCATTTTTAATTTGTTTTAACACCCACGGATATAGCAACTGTTCCGTTTTGATTTTATTTAACTCTTCATCAGGAAGATTTTTTAATTTGTCGTGCAAAGCGTATTGATCCAGTTTTGGATATAAAAACTTTGAAAGATCTACAGCTTGCGAAACCGTTAAATGCTCAGCTAAGTTTTTCCAACCTCTTGCAGATTTATATTTAACAAAACCTATTTGATCTAATAACGTTTCATATCTTGGCATTTTAAATTCAATAAACTTTCCGTTATCGTGCAAACTTATTAATGCAGATCCATCGATAATTATTCTGCTCAATCGATTTAGTATTTGTTTTACGGTATCTAATTTAATTGCAAATTTATCAGCAGCATCAACCATTCGAATATAAGGTTGACGTTTCTTGGTGTTATAAGTGCTGCAAAAATAATGATAAACTCTAAAATCTAAATCAGTAATTTTAGCTTCAAATAATTTAATGTCTGCTAGATAAAAGCTTTTCATAGTTTGGTGAATTTGCGTTTTTCATTTTTAAAAGAAATAACTCTTGTTTTGGACAGCTTGGAAAATGATCTGTTTGCATTTTTTCTAAATATTCTAACCAGGCTTCAGGTGAAACGTTTTGAATTGATTTAATTTCAGGAGCGATCTTTTTAATTTTGAAATGATCTATTTCGTTATTCTTTAAAACATAAAAAATAATCCAGGCTGGTAGCTTAGCCATATCAGCAAGCTGCTTAGTCATTGAATAAGCTTTATGATACTTGCCTACAAATCTAGTGGTTTCAGCTAAAAACAATGGTTTATTACAAGCTATGCAAGTCGATACCTTATCTACATCCATCATTGCGACTGGATTAGGCTTAGATCTATGCCATAACGAATATTCGCTAAATTTAACGTCTTTACAGTATATATTTCTAGCCATTTTAGCCTATTTCCTTGCTATTCTGGCAGTTTTCCACATCTAAACTCGTCAAAAAGACCATATTTTCAGCCTTTTAATAGCTAAAAATAGATAATCAAACATTATTTTATAAAAAATAAAAACAATCACTTGCAAATATAAGAGTTGATGTATATTAACTAGGATAGATGAAAATTAAGATTGAAGACAATTATAAAAAAGATTTAGAACCAAGTAGAAGAATTAGATCGCTAGGTTATTGGTTTAACGACAAAAATCAAAAATTTGAAAGACCATCAAGAAATAAACAAGCAACTTTAGTACAAGATCCTAAAGGAATTAAAATTTCTATCTTTGAGAGAGAAACTCAACAAACAGCTGAAGTAATTATTCACTATATAGATTTATTAACTTCACAAACTTCAGAATTTAAAAGAGTTATTTTTGGAAAACATACTCAAGTTTTACAAGAAGCATTAAAAATTTTAAATAAAAACAATATAAAAGAATTTATAGAAAACTGGGATAGAACTATTTATCATTTATATAATAAATCTTTAAAATCTATTGATAACGTTCCATTTAAAACAGAAAAAGAAAATATTAATTTTGGTCCTTACAATATTATTTCTGCTGGAGAACTTCTAAAAAAGAAAATTGCAGAAAGTGATACGATAGAAAATGTTGAACAACTTGCTAGCTTAACTGGAATTAATGCAGCAACTATTTATAGACATATTGACGGATCTGACATTGGTAGAGAACAAGCTTTAAAATATGCTAAAGCTTTAGGAGTAGATCCAGCTGATCTTTTGTTCAATCCTATTTACGTTTCAGTATGGGGAACAGTAAATAACGTAAACGGAATATTTTTTGGAAGCAAAGATGAAATATCATTTGAACCAGGCGAAATTAGTTCTTGGTTAAAAAATGATTTAGTTTTATGTCCTAGAGAAATTTATAGACCTGATGTTAAAGCAATAAATTTACAATACGAAGATACTACAGCATTTTATTATTCTTCAATTCAGCAAGGTGTTAAGGATGGTGAATTAGTAGTTATTGGTGCTGATTTCAAAAATTTTAATCGAATTGATACTAAGTATTACTTTGGTTATTTAGAAAGAAATAAAACTAATCCATCATTAGTATCTATTAAAAATTATAATGTTAATTATTCAATTCTTTCTGAAACAGATATTAAACTTTTAGAAAGAGATGTAGATGAAGATTTCCATACGTTCCAAGATTATGCAAATTATCAAAATAATCTTGCTTATGTAATTAAAGACGTTAAACCTAATTTTATTTCACCAGTTATAACAGTTACAAATTCAAAAAGATTAAACGCTTCAAGTCATATTAAAACTAAACAATTAAAAAATTACAGAGCTGTTGCTGCTTTAGAACAAAAAAGAGAAGATTTCTTAAAATTACAATTTCAAAAAGATATTACAAAAATACAACAAGATTATTACAAAAAACATAACCTATTTTATAAGCAATTAGATGAATTAAATAGAAAAATTGAAGAACTAAAATTACAAACATCTAAAAATGATCAATCTAAAATAGATCCTAAAGTTGATGATTATTTCATTAATAAATTTTATAACAAATTAGATGATACAAATAGATTTAGAGACGTAAAATCTTACAATATTGAAAGAGATCTTCGGTTATTAAATATTTTAACTGGTAGAGCGGAAATAGAAAAAGCAAAAAATAATGAAAATTTAACTTTTTACCAAATTGGTAAACTAATTGAAAAATATACTTTAGATAATCCATTTTTAGTACAATGGCTTGCACAAGATGAAGTCGCTAATAAAATTTTAACAGATGAAGAATTATCATTAGTAAAATCTAAAGCTAAAGCTATTAGCATTGAAGATTTTATAACTAAAGAAACTAAAGATAAAAGAGAAGATTTAATAATTAAAGTAACTGAAGATAAAAAACGTGCCTAAGCTAGCAAGAAATAAAATTGCTCCTGAAACAGAAACTACAAATAATGTAGCTCAATTAGTTATTTCAAATGATGAGCTTCCAAAAAACTTAAATCCTAATTCTGCTTTAAGACCTTATGAAATGACTAATTATTTTAATTACTCTCAAAGAACTCTTGGAAACTACAGAACTTACTACGAACAAGACCAAGATATTAAAGTTGGTCCTAAGTGGCAAAGATTTGGTGTTAAAGGCATCAGATATATTGTTAAAGATGTTCTTAGATGCCACGCTGGGTTACCTTGGTCAGAACCATATCCAGTTACTTTTGCTAGCGTAAATCCTAGTAAAAACAAAAATAATAAATAGTAACTAGAACATTCAACACCTTTCAACACCAGTAAACTTTCTTAATACTAAAAGATACTTATTGATACTTAGTAAGCTCTCTTAGTACCTCACAGTATCTCTAAAGCTCAGACGACACTCTAAAGACTATCTCATACCGCTACTTGAATAAAACATTATGCGAAAAGTCTCGTATGACAAATATAAAACAAAATAAATTATCAGATCCTTTAGAGGAAACTACACTACCAACTTTTTCAAAGTGGTCAGTTAATCATCACAGCTGCACACAGCTAGCGATGGCTACTGATCAATGGGTTTACAAATACATAATGCTTACTCAGGAAGAAAGAAGACTTCTTGATGGTAACGCTAATATGGCAGCTGGCGTAGCAGTCAATGACGCTATCCAATATATGTATGCCAACACGATTTATAAAAACAATCCAGCTACTAAAAAATTATTTCCATTTGATAATGTAAAATTAAGTGCTGACGAAGCTACAGCTAAAGTTTTAGAAAAATATAATCAATATAATCCAGTTAATGATAAGGATAGAGAAAAATTTGAGCATTATAAAGATTGTATTCCTCAAACAATATTCCAGGCAACACTTGTTGGAAAAAAGCTTGATCTAAGTAAATCGACAAATTTAATATCAGAGCAAAACCTTTCTTACTCTGATGATCGATTGCTTTTATCAATCATCGGTCGATCTGATCTTGAATTTCAGTCTTTCGGTTTTGGCAACTCTCACCTTTCATCAGCCAAGACCTCCTTTCTCCTGGAGTTCAAAACTAGCTGGGATAGACCAGCAAAGACGAAAAAAGACGGCAGTAGATCTTTTACTAACGCTAAGATCGCTGCTGTTCCGATGAAATCGCACGTTAAACAAATTGCCTTTTATCAAAAATGTAAACCAGAAAGCTTAGTCAAATTAATTTACCTCGTTAAAGACGATCATAAGATTTTTGACAAAGATAATTGCGGAGACTTAGAAGCTGCAAATCTAAATAATTATTACGAAGAGTTAGTTCAAATCGCATTAAGAAGAGAACGTTTACTTACACGTTATCAAGATTTGGATGACGTAAACAAGATCAAAGAAAACATCCTTAAAGATGTCGAGCCAAACTTTGATACGGCTTATGGATGGAACATAGGCGTTAACTGGCTCAATCACGCAAAACAATTATGGAAACAATAACAACTAAGGAGGTAATATTGAAATCACATAATGACAAATTAATCTCTGCAATTAGTGAATTTAAAAAGATTGCAAACGACACAGCAATAAAAATTCACGGCAAAGATTATAACTTAGTAAGTACCAGACTTGGTATTGCTAGAAGAGTTCTAGGTTCATCACTTGATCTTAGATCTACAATAATTTTCCAAGATGACAAAAAAGTTATCGTTCAATGCGATGCTTTTATTGATGATAAACACGTTGGAAGTGGTTTAGCAGAAGAAAATCGATCTGCTTCATTCATTAATAAAACTTCAGCATTAGAGGTAGCTGAAAGCTCAGCTTGGGGAAGATGTTTAGCTTGCTTAGGTTTATCAAATGATAACCTTGCTTCAGCTGAAGAAGTAACTGTCGCAATAGAACAGCAAGATAAACAATTACAAACCGCTCTCCAGGAATTAGAAAAAGTCTCACATCCTGGAAACTACTCAGCTTGGATAACTAAGCATAAGCCTATGTTTGAAAAACTGAAAGTTAGTAATCCTCTTTCGTATCAGAAGTTCCAAGAGAGATTTACCGAGTTGAAAACAAACCTTGAGACTAAAGGAGTACTAAATGGAACAAGAAAATAAGTCGTTAGGTACGGCTATAATCAATAACAATAAAACATCACCTAAGAGTTATGACCTCAAAGGAACGTTTAAAGTTAATGATGTTACCTATCGCTTCGGAGCTTACAAAAGCACCGCTAGCGGAAATGGAAAATTGGCAGAGGGAACGCCTTACTACTGGATGCACAGAATTGAAAAATTGGATATGCAGCCAGTCGGTAACGATCCAGTTGACCAATCAGTAATGGAGTAAGCTATGAATACGGAACGTTATAAAAGCATAGCTTTATCAATGGATGCTTACAAAAAGTTAAAAAGTTTAGCAGCTCATTGTTACGATGCTCCAATCAGTATGGCTAAAATGGCTGAAATGCTGGTTCTAAAAAAGTTCGATGAAACACCTATAAAAAATGGATCTAAGCGAACTTAAACAAATCCGTACAATAAAAAAAGAAGAGTACGGCAACTTTGATGAGAATATGAATTTAATCGGTCGAAGTTGGTCCGCTCTTCTTGGCTTACCTGAAGCTATCCCAGGATGGATGGTAAGCCTTATGTACGCTAACGCAAAAACAATTAGAGCAAGACATAGATACAAAGAAGACACCTACGTTGATGCTCTTAACTATATGTATCAAGCCAAGGAAATGCAAATGGCTGAACACCTAACCAAAAACTTAAAGGAAATGGAAGTACCAGATGGCGATGATTATTAAATTTCCTGGAACAAATAAATCCATTGAAGAAAACTTTAATAAAGCTTTGGAGCTTGAGCATAAAAAAAATGTTTGCCAGGCTGATTTAAACCTTGCAATGAATAATGATCAGATTTGGGAAAAATACATTATTACGCAAGACACCTTAACTCAGCTGGCACACTTTGGCGAAATGATGCGGTTTGATGATAAAGCCGCTGGAAGATTAATTACAAGATTAGCCGAACGTTTAAAAGTTATTGAAGAAATGTTTTCAGAACAGTTTGGAGATTTCTATGAGTAGAAACGTAGGCGATAAGAATTTCAATTCATATACTGGTTATCAGCATTTTAATAATGATGAGCCAACTACACGAATTGGAAATACTCCGTGGTATTTGAAATATGAAGATGGCATCCCAGCTTTCTTTTTACGGAGCGAAAATATTTTTAGCAGAATACCAGCTAAATCATTTCAATTAACCGCTGAAGCTGGTCGCTCATTTAATTTAGCTAACATAAATTGGCGAGATCAAGTGAGAGATTACTTTGGCATAACTATAGAGGAAATATGCCTGATAGAAGAAGAACAGAAAAAGAAAAACAAATTAATGCTATTGTTGGATCAAACCTTAAATGGATTAGACGAGACAAAGGATTAAGTCAGTCAGAAATTGGAAAATTGTTAGAAGTAGCATTTCAACAAATCCAAAAGTATGAAAAAAATATCAATGTTATATCAGCACCTAAGCTTAAAATTTTTGCAGATTTTTTTAAGATAAGTGTAGATGATATTTTAGATCCTAGACTACAAGACAGAGTTAGGTTTTACAGACAGCATCACCAAGACCAAATAGATAATTGGGAATTGGATAAAGCTTTAGAAAAAGAAGAGGAAGCTAAAAAAGAAGCCTTTAATGAGCTTCAGAATAGATTAGCTGGGAAACCTCAAGAGGAGGATAATCCTTGGCTATAATAAGTACATCTATTTGTGAATTGGAAATGGAGCGTCAAATCCAACCTGGTGCTGATGCTACTACTCCAAGATGGTGTGTCTATTTGAGATACCAATCGCCTACTGGCAGTACAGAGATCGCTCAGATCATCTTTACTAATCAAAAACCTATAATCAGAGAAACGTACTTTGACGGTTCAAGAGTTATTGATCGTGAACGATATGAAGAAGAGCAAGGCTGGAAACAAGATCAACTGGCTGCTGAAACAATAAAAACATTAAGGAAAAAAAGAAATGTCAAAAAAAGTAATTAAAAAAATAACTGGTGATGCTTCTTTTTATACGGAACAGCAATTCTCTTCGGTTGAGGATGCTTTTAACGAAGTCAATCCTTTAACTGAAGCGATTGCTACCGTTACCGATGTTAAAATTAGTAACAAAAAAATAAGAGTTGAAGAGGAACTAAACTACAATGATCGAACTAGACAACAAGCTGACGAGATTAAGTAAACGTTATAAAGGTTTAGCTAGAGTAGCAGCAAGCATAAACGATTTATTTATTTACGGTATCTACGAAAGCAACTTTCCTAACTTAATGAAAACTTTAGATTTAGCTAAAGATCACGTTAAGTCTGAGATCCAAAAAACAAAAGATGAGATTGAAATGATTAGCGGTTTTGAAATTCAAAATCCTAAGAACACTTTAGATAGCATCTATCACGTTCAAGGAAATGAGGATTTTATAGATAATGAAGATTAATAACGAAACAATTATTAGTCTTAGAGATAAAGAGATTGCTCAATTAAAGAAAAAAATTGAGCGACTTGAAGAAATAAATTTATACGAAAAAGAATATAACGGTCAGTTACATACAATGCTGACTAAATGCAGAAAAGATAATTTACAGTTACGAAGATTTCACCGTGAAAGAAATGAGCTGAAAAGAAAATTAAAGGAATGTTTAAAAGGTAATTATATGGAGGCTATAGATAATGAATAGAAATATTTATGATCCTGGAAATTATATAAAGGTTTATATATGGATAATTATTATTTGGATTATTTCAGGATTGTTGTTTGGATTTTAATATCTTTTTTGAACACATCGTTGTTCAGCAGTTTCAGAAATATATCCTCTATCTTCCCAGCTTTTTTTACAACGAGCAAAATCACTAAATTGTGTGTGATATAAAATAAAAGCTAAGAAAGTTAAAGCAATGGCAGCTATAGCAATCCAATGACTAGGCGTAAGCTTCATAAGCTCTTTTACTATTTTATTAAATCTTTTGGTAGAATTTTTTTTAGAAGATAACATACGATATTAGCACCAAAAAAATAGTAGTTCCTATTATTATACCCCATCCCATCGGTGCTATATATCTTCTTCTCATTAATTATTTTGATTTGTACCTATTAAATTTAAGTCTGGACCAAAATCAAATATTTCATTTAAAGCTTTTTGTTGGTTTTTAGCTTCTTCAGAATACTCGTCATCAATTATATGATCTCCGTAAAGACCTTTAGTAAGCTGATAATCTTCGTGTCCAATATGTCTCTTAACAAAGTTATCGTGCAGATCGAGATGTTTTCTTTGAGCATTAACTAAAGCTGTAGATGCAAAATGTCTAAAGGTTTTAGACGTGCAACCTTTAAACTTGTTTTGAAGAACTTTAAGATATTTAGTATCGCCTGATCTACCTTGCTCTATTTTAGCAAAACCAGCAACTTGATAAGCTAGTAATAATTGATTTCTAATAGCTCCATAAGTTAAAGGTGTTTGTGTTTTAAGGCTAGGAAATAACCATTGAGTTTTCTGATCGTGATGTTGTTCCCAAACAGATTTCCAACGTAATAAAATTGAACGTAAATAAGCTGGCATAAAAAGATCTCTTTGTGACGCAATACGCTTACCTCTATCTCTTATTACTTGATTAACAACTGTATAACGGACCTTTAATAAATTTTTTTCAAAATCAATATTGTTCCAAGTCATACCAGCAAGTTCGCTTGATCTTAATCCAGTAAAAGCAAACGTAGTAACAATAGCAAATCTCAACATTAACTCGTAATTATTATTAGACGGTATGTTTGATCTGAATAAATGTTTTATTTCCGCTTTTGTCATTGATACAGATTTTTTCTTTTTCATTTCATCATCTGTAGGTGGCAATAACTCTGCGTATCTCTTAACGCTAAATTCGGCTAAAGGATTATACATAATCCAACCGTTATCTACCGCATACTTCATAAAAGCTTTGATATGCATTATGTCGTTTCTTGTAGCCTTAAAGCTTCTACCTTGAGACCTAACCTTTAAGAAAAAGGATTTTGCATAATGAACTGTAAAATCTCTTATCTGAAAATTAGGAGGAACGTTATCCTTAATAGCTTTGTTATAAGTACGCATATAACAATCTATGCTGGATCTTTGTAATCTATTTGATGGTTGATCTGCTAAATCTAATTTCCATTGAGCAAACTCTTTGTATCGCTCAACAAACCTAAACTTAACTAAATCTTTTTTAACAATAGTTT
>Ga0099850_1000675_pt1 | contig 15479 bp, 20 predicted proteins | sample CB_VirMetaG_5_FD_79182 | JGI IMG/M metagenome (GOLD analysis project Ga0099850, IMG submission 79182) | Freshwater to marine saline gradient viral communities from Chesapeake Bay - CB_1508_1D Viral MetaG | ecosystem: Environmental > Aquatic > Marine > Coastal | place: USA: Chesapeake Bay... | reverse complement strand
CAGATTTTACTCTAAGCGTATCTGAAGAGATTTCAATAGTTGAATCATCTACATTAACATCTAATATAGGAGATGAAGCCGTATTAGAGTTAGTTAAACCATCGCCAGCAGTAACAAGTGCTATACGAGTTTGTAGTAAACCACCATCTCTATCTCGACTTATTGGCATTGAAGGCTCCTATGATTAGCGTCCCCATACAATTCCACGAATACGTGCGTTAGTACCACCTGCTCTTTTTACGCTAATCTTAGAACCTATGTAAATACCTTCATCAAAGTAGCCTTCATTTTCAGGGATAAGCATTGATGAGGTTGTTGCATCAGCGTCAAACTCGACGTATGCATCTGCTCCTTCTACTACTAACGATACTTTATTTGCTTCTTCCATTAAGACCCCAATGTCTACAGCAGTTTCGGCATCCGCACTTGTTGTAGTGTACGTGAAAGCTTTATGTCTACCGTAGTTTTGGAGAAGCTCAATTTCTTGTCTCCACGGCCTATAATTGGAAGTCATTATTTTCTCACTTTCAATAATGTAGGTTTAGCATTACCTAAGGAATTTTTACGAGGTTCAAAATTACGTGGGAATCTGAACCCTTCCATACGTTCGATACTGCTAACAGAGGCGTACCGTGGTTTTTCAGCTTCCTGACGTAACCGCTGTATTTCTACATGCATTAACCCAGCATCTACTCTTATGGTATTATACTGTTTTTCTAGCTTCTCTAATTCAGTTGTTTTAGTTTTATTTTCTTCAGTTAAATGTTGAATAGTCGCATTAACTTGATTGGAAGCTTTCTTAATTTTTTGAAAGGCTTCTAAATGTCTAACTGTTTCATCTTTAGCTAGTGTTTCTTGCTTAACTGCTAGCTCCTCTCTATCTTTACTTTCGGTTAAAGCTGACGATAAATAATTATTATCCTTAGTTAAGGAAATAATAGTCTTATCTTTTTCAATTGCTTGATTAGAGATAAGATTAAATTTTTCTTTAAGAGAACTAAGGTCATTAAAAATACTATCTTTTTCTCGAACTAATTTAATTTTATCTGTAGTATAAGAACTTTGGGTTTCTTTATAAACCGAATTCTCAGCTTCTATTTTAACAAAAAGCTTAGATAGAGTATCTAATTCTTTAACTGTTTCTTTGTGAGTAGTTTCTAATGTATGGAACTCATTAGATTTTAATTTGAGTGAATCTTTAAGATTATTTACTTGTTCGTATAATCCTGCTCGCTCTCCAATTTTTCTTATGTTTTCTGCATTATCTGAAGTAAAATTAAGAAGTGCTTGCTCATATGTTGAGATGCGGTCTTTTAGAAAAGAAACGTCATTTCGTAGACGTTCGTTTTCTTTCTCTATTTTACTATAATTATATTTGTATTCGGATAACTGATCTATCTCATTTTTTAGTTGAGATTTTTCGTATGTATCTCCGATAATTACACTGTAATCACCTTTAGGTTTATTAGATTTTGAGTCAAAATCATTAAGCTTCATCTAATACAAAAGCCTCACCAATAATAATAGCCTCTACTACATTTTCAGGTAAAGCATTTTTAGCTATGTGTGGTAAATTATTTAGCCACTTTACCGTATTCTTAGTATCTCGTATTGTCATAAAATTTTTTAGTTGTCCACCGTAGTTAGTATTATCAAAGCGTGACGTAAATTCTTCAGTACGCTCGTTATACTGTAGAGTACCAATTCGTAAATCAGGATTGACTTTATCGAATATTCTAACACACCAAAGTTTAGGTGTTAAAGCCTTAGTTTCTTCTGCGACTACTTCTACAATAGTAGGCTCTTCTATAGAAATTTCTTCTTCTACAACTTCCTCTACGCTAACAGTTTCCTCAATTTGAACTTTTGCTGAGGACTTTAATCTCTTAGGCGGCGTTGCTGCCTGTGTTTTACGTGGTCGTGGCATAATTAAACTCCAATCTAAACTTTACGTCGGCGTGCTGAAGCCTGTTTACCTCTACGTTGAGATAAGAAACGCTCCATACCTTTCTTACTACCAATTGTTTTACTTGATGCTCCAGTACCTGATCCCCTAAATCTAATTTTACCATTATTTGCTTGAGCTACTGTTTGCCCAGCTTTTTCTGGACGAACCCACCTATGTTTAACGGGGTCCCACACAAGACCTTCTCTTGGAGGAATTGGTAAATGATCTTTAATTAAGGAAATATTATCTTCCCAAAATTTTTGCATCGCAGAAAAAGAAGATTTTACTTTTTGAATAGGAGCTTTTACTACCCGCTTTTTTTGATCTACTTTAGGAGCAGTGGTTTCATTATTTGTAATTGTTTTATCAGTATAAACCGGGTTCATATTAACTCCTTAAACTTACTTTATTATACTAAAATAAGTTTATGTTTAATCATTAATCTATGACTTCACGCTCTGTATTACTGGCACCACTACCTGACGTACCTCCAGATCCTCTTACAAAATTAATTAGTCGGCCTACAGCAGATGGGGGTGCTGAACTTCCGCTTCTAAAGTTCTCAATTTTTGCTCTCATTAGTGATGTATCAATACCCCTACGTTCAGCATCTTTAAGAGCACTATCTGCAATAGAATTACGAGTAAAAGATGATTTATCTTTTAAGCCCGCAAATGCTATACCTCCTCCTGCTAATGCTCCTGCTAATGCTCCTCCCGGACCAGCCAAAGCTCCTAAGGCGGCTCCTCCGATAGCACCTCTTGCAATAGCTTGTAGTCTACGTTTGCGATTTTCTTGGTAGTAGTTTTCTAATCCTTGCGCTCCTTGAGATATTTCGAATTTCTCTCGTAGTGACGCTTCTGAAACCGCATGATTACCATTTCTAGCTATTTCTCCTGCAGCTAGAGAACGAGCGTGTTGTTCCGCTGTTGGACTGTGTTCTAGTCCTTCATGTGATGCATCATGTAAACCATATTTGTTTTTATTAGCCTCTAATGCGGAATATAGATGTATTGTGTCCTCTGATACTCTATGCACTAGAAGTCCTCCACCGGGAGTTTCGCCCACATGACTAGCAAGACCAAAAGCTTCTGGATCTGATATATGCATAGTTTCCCCGACATTAAGAACTTTATGTAGATCTTTATATCGGTCAGGATTAATCCATCGGTGTGTTTCTTTATGCCACTCTAGACCCGGACGGGGAGGAGAACCGGGTGGTAAACCCCGCCTAATTCTATCTTGCCTAATATCATTTTCACTACTTCCTGCTTTTCGTGCTGCAGCCATTTCCTTTTCGTCGGCAGCAGTAAACGGTACAGTTTTAGCATTATCAGCATTAGAGGGATGGCTAAAAACTGGATGTTCCATTCCGGACTTTCTAGCTCCAGCCAAAAAGTTTTCATGCTCTGCATGAGCAGCTTTTGCTTTATCGTGTGCAGCTAGGACTTCTGCCTTATGTTCGTCTCCTCCAAAATTCTCCCCATGTCTTTCTTTTTCTTCGGTTATATTATCCATAATCTCTTTTTGTTTAGGATGAGCATTTATTAACATACCCACCTTTCTAGCCGCTTTTTTATGCTGTTCTTTTAAGTTCGGATTTTCAGAGAATGCTTGGCTGTGTTCAGATTCGGCGGATACAGCTTCTCTAAAACCCTCTTCTAAGTCATGTTGAGTGCTATTTTTATTAAGCTCATTTATATTGTTGATTGCAGCAATTGCTTTATTTTTACGAGTAGTTTTATCGTTTTTATCTTCTATTTGTTGCTCTTGAGTGGCTTCAAATTCTTTAGTCTTTGCCTCAACTTTAGCTTGCCTATTGAAACCGTCCATAATTTTCATGCGGTCTTTTTCAGGCAATTCTGCTAAATATCTAGCCAAGCTATGTCTAGTATTGTATTTATTATCGTTACCATGTATAGTCTTATGCTCATTAATGTGTTGGTCTACAACGTCTCTAATAGGCTCCTTACCTAGACGATTGTATATTTCGTCTACCTGTTTAGCCGAAGCTTTAAAGCCAGTTGGTCGAGCTTCAGCTTCTTGTGCTGCTTGAGCTTCTGCTGCTGCTTGAGCTTCTGCTGCTGTATGTCTTTTCGTAGCTTCATCCAATTGATCACGAAAGAACCTTCTACCCGCCTCTGTATTAGGTAATTCCAACAAGGTCTTCTTAACCTCTTCTAATGTGTGAAAACCTTCATGATTTACATTAATTAGTTGGTATAACACAGCGTCGCCCACAGCGTCCAGTCGCCCCTGTCTGAAACTAGGTGATGTTGTACCGGCTGTCTGCGTAGATTCTTCAGAAGTCTCAGCTTGTGCTGCTGGTTCCTGAGGTGTGGGTTGTTCCTCTACAGCGTTTGTCGATGTCTGTTGCTGTTCTGCAGCAGCAGATGCTGTAGGTTTCTCCGCAGGTACTATAGGTTTATTATCAGATGCTGGTTGCTTTTTCGCTGCATTAGCATCTACTTCAGATGCTTCTTCGGTAGTCTCAGCTTGTGCTTCTGGTTTTTGTTCTGAAGTAGGTGTGGGTTGTTCCTCTACAGCATTTGTCGGTGTCTGTTGCTGTTCTTCAGCAGTTTTCTTTGGGGCAGTTTTCTTTGCAGCAGGTTTCTTAGCCGTTTCTGACTGTGGTTTAGTCTCTGTTTCCCCAGTTTCTCTATTATCTGTAGACGCAGCATCTTCTGTAGCTTCTTCGCTGGTGCTTTCCGTATCAGGTTTCTTTGCAGCAGCCCTTTCTGCATCTCCTTGTTCAGCCGTCCGCACACTACCTGAATCGACTTCTGCATTACCTTGGGAATCGCTGGATGATTTCCCCTCTTGTATAACGTTTATAAGATCGTCTGCTATCTGTGGAAGCACTGGTGCTAGCGAATTATCAGAATTTTCCAAAGAGGATTTTAAATTATTAAACTTCTCAACAAGTTGATTTTTTTCGTTTAAATCTAACTCATTATATGATTTATTATGGATAACGGTTGCCATCAAGTCCATAAAGGCACTTTTGGACTTTAGTTTTTCGAGACCCTCCTTAGATGATATAGCTTGCTCAAATTTCTCCCGTTGATCGGAATTTAACCCAAGATATTTAGGAAGTGTGTCTTGTAATCTCTTTGACGGGAACGGTCCCCGTCCATATGATATCTTATCAGACGAATCACTTTTTTTATTTCGGTCAGTCGAATTCATAGCCTCTGATAGTCTGTTTACATACGTTTTAAAGTCGGGTGTATCAGAATCTTTGTTTTGTATAGAAGTAATAACGTCAAAAGTTTTCTGTCTTTGTTCTTTGGTTAACTCATCAAATTTTTTCTCGTGTTGAATCGTTGTTAAAAGATCCATAAAGTCAGAATCACTATATATAACGTTTCCAACGACTCGCCTATTGGCTGCTTCTTCTACCTGTTTTTTTTGCTCTTCCGTTAAGTCTGGTACTAACTTACCCATAAATTCTCTAAAGATGTATTTTTTTTGTTCTTTTTCAGAATTTCTGTCTACCTTAGCTGTTATAATGGCCTGTCTTCGTTGCGCATCTCTAACCTTTAGGTCATCTTGTATATTCTTCCATTCTTTATCAGCAGCACTCTTAGCTTTTTCTACAGGAATATTAAAATCTTCAGCATGTTTCTGCATACTGCTTCGTATAGCAGCCATGTAATCATCTTCACCAAGCGGTGATTTTTTCAAAAACATATCTACGTTGTCAGGAAGTTTTTCTAGGACTTGATCGGCTAAGTCCCTACCAGCTAAGTGGTCTGATGGGAAATGCCAACCACCCATAATTCGGTTACGCCCTACATCCTTGCCAATACGTTCAAAATCATCTGTATATTCAGGATATGCTTTAGCTAAAATACCCGCCAAAACTTTTGCCTGTAAAGAATGACCGGAAGGATACGAAGGTGTATCGGCTGAAATGTTATCTCTTTCGTTCATTCCCTCATACTGAAAAGGTCGTGGCCGATTGTACTCATACTTCCAATACATAGCTAAAGTAGCTACATCATCTAAAACATCCTTTAAGTACCGTGCATCAATTAATAGCTTTTTTTCCTTAATAAAAGCTAAAAAGGGTTTTAGTAGATTTTTATCTTGTTCGTCAATTCCGGGAAACTGACTTGGATTTTCATCAGCATATTTAGAAGCAGTTTGAACAAACTTTAACTCATTTTTAGTTTTTTCTGAGTTTGGACTTGGTGGTTCAGGAAGAGTAAAATCTTCTGGTTCTCCCGTAAGAATTTTAAAGGGACGGTGCATCATCTTAAGATGCCCAATTGGAGGTTCTCCAAACTTATCCGGAGATGCTTTTTCTATAGGTTGCTGAACCTGCTTTGGTGTTTTATCCCAAGCATATGTCGCTTCCTCAAAATCTTTTGATAGAAGTTCAAAAGCTCTGGAATTATTTCTTGACTGCCGCAATTTCTGGTCAACTAATTCATTAGCTAACTCTTCTTTAGTTTTACCTTCAGGCGGAATCAAGTCGGGATCGTTCATATACTTCTGATATAAATGATCCTTAGCAGTTGTCATTTAAAGTTCCTTAAGAAAAGTTAAAAATGTTGATAATGTAGAAGTTTTCTTAATAATTTTTCCAGTTTCGGGGTCTACAGGTTTTAATGTCATTTGCTTACGCCCCTTTAGGCTTTCAGCAATCTTATCTCTAATCTTACTAGCCCTAGACCCCTCAGTAAAAGCTGTTGCTTTTTTCCCCATAGCATCCTTAGCGGTAGCTGTAGCTACTGCATATATATTATACTTAGGTTTACGCTCAGCTTTAACCATAAAAGATTTTTTTACTTTCTTAGACGCTTGATAACGCTCCAACAAGTTGCGGCCTTTTTCCGCCAACCTGCGTGCGGCAGCTTGGGTTGTTGGGGCCGGTTCTCCCCATGCACGAGCTTGTAAAGCATGACGAGTCGGGCGACCCTTGTCATCTCTAAGGGGCTTAGCGGGTCCACCATAATGTCTAGTTAAGAAACTCCCTTTACGACGTAACTTCTGAGGTGTGTTAGCTTTACCTCTAACACCGGGTTTTAAATTAGAACCTTCTTTACGATTAAAGTAGGCTCTCCCTGCTGCAGTTAATCCACCTTTAGGATCTTTGATAGGCCGACCTTTGTACGATTGTTTTTCTACATCTTTGGATTTCTGATAACCAGAAGCATAGGCAGCTTGTGCTACCTCTTCTGCCTTTTTCCTAGACGTAAACGGACCTTTACTACCCCAATACCACTTTCCGTCTTTTTCACGAATCGGCATAGATTATCCTTTACCAATAATTAAGTGTTAAATACATTCCTGCTATTGCTAATAAAATCCACAGAATATATTTTATTAAGTTTTTATTTCTTCTTGTCTGACCCAGCACCTTCGTTAGCATATGCTCTGAACATCTCCGCTAGTCCTCCCGATACAGGGATTGTTAAAACTGCTAATGCCGTTAACAGACCCTCAATATTATCAAGGGTCTCAGGGTTAGATGAAGCAGACCATACAATACGAGCAGCCAACACTAACCAAGTAACGACTACTGGAAAAAATATCAACCCGACTAGAAGTTGCCCTCCAGTAATAACTGTACCCGGAGGCGGTGGCGCAACGGGTACAGATACAGGCGTATTTACTTCCGTAACATTTTCTTCAGCCATTCTTATTACTTAACTGTCAAAGCCTTTTCAATGTTGTTTGTTAATGTAGTACTAGTAACTTTAACCGAATCCTCAATTACAAAATCAGCAATGTCGATACCATCTCCATCACCAACAACACTATTTTTAATAATTAATGAACCTGCTTTAATGTTATCTAAATTAACCCCTGCTCCATAAGCCTTAACATCTTTTAATGTTAATGTCTGGCATATAGATTCGGATGAGGTACCGGCATCAAGAATAATTCGGTCATATGTGGAATTAGATACGTCTGGAACTGTAATAGAACCACGGTTTGAACCGACATTAATCTGATATACCCCGTTAGATAACGTCGAGCTAATAGATAGTCCGTCAGCTACATTATCCTGAACAATAAGGGCATAAATCTCACTATTTGCAATATTTAATGAAGGTGTTTCTAAACCATCAATAATAATAGTCTCACAAGTAAACCAGTTAGCTGTGATATTGTTTCCAGCATTCGCAGTTTGACCTAAGATTTGGAGAGAGTCCGTTAGCCCTGAAGCAGCACCGATTGAAAGATTCTCAAAATACATATCTCCAATTCTAGCACCGCCCGTGTTTAATCTTAAAGTCATTGTAGCTTCTTGTCGTTCAACTTGAGTTGTAGTTTCGGTAAACTTAGGTTCATCTCCAACCTGTAAAGTTTTATTTCCAGCGTTATAGGCTCTAGCAACATCATAAATAGCAGGATCAGGATAAAGCGGTGCAGCTTTAACACCCTTAATAGCAAAGTATGAAGAAAAAGCAACAATCCCGATACCTAGAGCAAGACCCATTACCCCAATTTTCCAACCAGCCCCACTAATATGAAAACCTCCAAAAGAAGGAATTTTTCCCGGAACCTGAACTTTTTTAGAGATTCCATTAGCAAATGGTAAATTTGGAAGAGTAGCTGATATCTTTGGAGCAGATAACTTTAAAGAAGGTAAAGATTTATTTTTTAGTAAGAATTTCATTAAAGCATTCCTTTTTGGATTAAAATTTCTCTATTAACCAGATGAGCTTCTTTAATTTCTTCTTTACTCTGACCAAAATACGGAACAGCTAAATTCTCATCACACATCCGCTGATTTATACTTATATCACTTTTATTATACTCAAAAATTTCTCCAAGTATTCTACCAAATTTTCCAGTATCATAACTCTTAAGTTCTATAAAAGAACCTATAGGACAGAGTTGTTCTAGAAAATGTTTAGATAGTAAACCACAAGATTTTTCAATTTTATCAGTTGTTCTAGATTCTGGAGTATCAATTCCATACAAACGAATTCTTTGTTTAGATAAAATTACATTAAACCCTAAGTCAATATCAACATCTAGAGTATCTCCATCTATGATTTTTAATATTTTTGCTCTGTATCTATACATAAAAAATCTCCTATATAATATATATTATTATACTAGAGATAAGTTATTTTAGACTTATGTTAGTTAGTGATGACTTACGAGTTTCGTAAGTATAATATTCATAGAAAGAAGTCCTTAAGCTTCTTTACTAGCTACTCATAAGGAGATGACTACTATGCGTCTACCACATCTTACCACCCGTTTCACCCATGTCAAGAGGTGGTTTGTTAGAGAAGAGTACCTAAAGCACAGGAACGAGTACATCTCAATAATCAATCCTAGATAGTGCTTGACAACGCTTTTCAGACCTGCTATACTCGTAAATAAGAGTACTGTTAGTTAGTATTGGAGCAAGTCTTGAAAGTTGAACTAGTTGATTCGATGGGGTCTGACTTAAGTGTTGTTAATGCAGCCAGAGTCTCGTATAATAAAAATAAAACAGTGTTTGAGGATAGTGACGAACGACTGATAGCGTTCTTAGCTAGGCATAATCACTGGACTCCGTTCGGTCATGCTTTTATCACTTTTAGGATATCTGCTCCGATTTTCGTAGCAAGACAGTTAGTTAAGCATCAGGTTGGATTAGTTTGGAATGAAGTGTCTAGGCGGTACGTGGATAGCCCGCCTGATTTCTTCGAGGTTTCGGAATGGCGTGGTAGGCCAAAAAACAGTAAGCAGGGAAGCGATGGAAAGGTAGTTCTAGGTACAGACCTTGAGAATAGAATCAATGCTCATAGACAAGACTCTGAAAAACTATACGAAGATCTTTTGGAGCAGAATGTTGCTCCTGAACAAGCTCGTATGGTCTTACCCCAAAGTACTTACACTGAGTGGTATTGGAGCGGAAGTCTATTCGCATTCTCACGAGTCTGTAATCTCAGACTAAAACCAGATGCACAAAAAGAAACACGAGATGTGGCATTGCATATCAGTGAAATCTGTGCTAATATCTATCCAGTGAGTTGGAAGTACTTGGTAAAGGAAGGTCAAGAAATTGGGTAATCAACGAGAGATGGAATCAGTTGTCTGGCATTTTATAGCTGACACTCTAAATGAAACATCTCCTGAGAGGATTCAGGAGTGGTTTTACAGCCTACCGCCTTCATCTGCTGCCCAAAAGAAGCGTTGGGTAAAGGCGATTAGTAAGGTTTTTAATCAGGCTGTTAGATATGCTGGTGATGAACAGATTGAAGACAGCAAAAGCATGAGGTACCGGTATGACCCAGATTAATCCTGCCCACTATTCAAAGTATAAAATTGAACCTTGGGACTTTATTTACGAAAATAATCTTGGGTTTGCCGAAGGTAACATCATTAAGTATGTTTGTCGCTGGCGAGAAAAGAATGGAATAGAAGATCTGAATAAGGCTGCAACTTACATTCAGATGCTTATCGACAAAGCAAAAACTGAGGAGTATTCTGAAGGAGAACGGTCAAGTGAAACTTTGGAAATCACAATCGACCACTAAAACTTCTGATGAGGAGGAATCAATGACTACATCGCTTTGGGATAGATTTTTCGACTCCCCCTTGTTTTCAGTAGCTACTGGTGATACAAGTGCTGCTATGGACATTATTGAGCGTGAAAAAGAGTACGAAATCCGTGTGGCTGCTCCGGGAGCTACAAAAGACATTGATGTAAATGTTGAGGGAACCTATCTTAACATTGAAGTCTGTCGGGAAACGGAAACTCCCGGTAGCGATACTATGCTTATGCGAGGTATTAAAGACTTCTGTTTTAAGCGTAGGGTTTCGTTAGAAAACGGAAAAATTGACCTTACCAACATTAAGTCGATCTACAAGAACGGTATTCTTACAATCACTCTACCCAAGACGGCAGAGGTTCAGATGAAAAAAATTCCGGTGTCTGTAGAATAACTATCCACATTAAAGGCGGTAGAGTTAAGACCTGTTAGGACTACTGTTTCAACGGAACACTTCATCGCAGAGGTTATAGAGAGCAGCCTAACAAAAATAAACCAAGTTGAAGATAAGGGTAATGCGAATAACTTTATTAACAACTACGATTGCCGGTTCATATCCGGTCCGCCTAAGCTAGGAGTATAAAATGCTAAAGTTAAAGCCTATGGGTTCAGTCGTTTTAGTCCGTGAAAAGGAAATGCAGAAGACCACAGCAAGTGGAATTGTCATTCCCGACACTGTGGATGCTAAGAAGGTTAAGCTTGCTGAGGTGCTAGCTATTGGTACCAAGATTGAGCTTCCTATCGCTCCTGACGATCTCGTGCTTATCCCGTTCGACGCTAACGGTATTCCGGTTGAATCAGGTGATGGAGAGACCTACAAACTTATCGCTGAGTCAAATATTTTAGCCAAATTAACGTAAAATTAAGGAGAGAGTAATGAAACTAAGTTTGGTTGCTTTAGGTCTAGCTAGTTGTGTAGCTTTATTTATGGTAACCCGTAAATCAAAAACTAAAACAACACCTCTTAAAAAGAAAGCTAAGAAATCCACAGGAGGCTAACATGGACTTTTTCATCACGGAAACACAAGCCATAATTCCCACTAACTATCAAGCTGAAGAATGGCTGCTTGAAAAATTTCCCGCCGCTGAAAAATGTCTTGTGTCAGAAAATACTAACGGTTTTATACTCTCTCCCAATGACCACAAAGCTATGTTATCCTTAGTAGAGCAGGATAAAATGAGACTAACATTTACAACCTCTAATTATATAGGATCATAACATGCGCCTCGCTTTTAATTTAGACTTCAACTTAAAATTTAAAAAATTTCGCAAAAATAATCCCACGATAGAGTTTGCTTTAAAGAAAGAGTATGAAGGACTCTACGCCCCTCCTATACCAGCCATAGAGATGCTTCCTACGTGGTACACACAGCTTCCATCCTTTAGGGTAAATGGAGAAGCTCAATCTAAATCTCATGTCTTCCTGAATAATAGAGAAGGCGTAGAGGATAAATTTGAAAGAACTACTACTATAAAGCAGTGTATGCCCGTGTTTGATGTGCTTACAGCGGGCTACCTTATTACATGCCCGGTAGATCTGGCTATAAAATATGCTAGAAATGAATTAACTGGACCTATAGTAAACTTTACATGGGAAGGTGAAACTTCTACCCCCGTAATATCAACACACGATGCTCAACAATTAGATAGAAAATTTTTTGGGCCTAATACTATAATCGGCAATACCGCTTACAAACTAACTAATAACTGGAAGATAACAACTCCCAAAGGATATTCTGTTCTTTACACTTCTCCATATTTTCATGCTCCTAGCCTACGAATTATGCCCGGTATAGTAGATACCGACCAATGGCATAACACCAACTTCCCTTTTGAATGGATTGGCGGCGACGGAGAATTCGTAATCAAGAAAGGTACACCCCTAGTACAAGTAATACCTTTTAAAAGAGAAGATTGGAGTTACTCAACCACATACCTCAACTCCGCTCAATACCATAAGTTCGATGTAAAAATGAACCAAGTAACAACTCTACTAAGTAACGGCTACAAAAAATTATTTTGGTCTAAGAAAAACTATAAAGTACCCGCCGAAGAAAAGGAACAAGCTAAATGCCCATTCAACCACTAACAAATTTTGAGCTAAACGAACATCTAGCCGATCTCTACTCAGAAGCCATAACTTTCGACGGGCTAGAAGAAGCCATAATAGGATACGGACACCAATACTATAACCCCGTAGCTATATACGACTACCAGAAAATTATGAACCTGTTAGTAAATCAAGGTATGACAGACGAAGAAGCCGTAGAATACTTCAACTTCAATATCCAAGGAGCATACCTAGGCGATAACACCCCAATCATCCTAGACCTACCCCTAAATAAAATTTCTACTTAAACCAATAGCCAAATTCTCAAAAAAATTTTTCAAAAAATTTTTACCTACTACCCCCCAATTTTTCAAAATTTTCCTAAATATACATTATAAAAAACCCAAACTTGGAAAATCGAAAAAATAAGCTAGCCGATATTTATATCTACGTGGGGGTATCTGCTGGGATGGACTACAACCGGGGTATGGGTTGAAGCTCTGGCGTGACGAGATGGGTAGGGGTCACAAGTCGCTGGACGGCTTGGCATTGCTGGCTCTAGTAGTCTCCTCGTTCGTCGTGGCTCTCTGCCACGTTCCTGCAGCGTAGGGATGCTTAATAGGGGGGGGTACCTCCTATAATAGAAGGCCTATACCCCACCTACCCTATAATTAGAGTTGATTAGAACAGATGTTCTAATTCTCAAATCTCGGTTGGTAGGTTGAACCAATTTCTATTTTGGGATTGCAAATCCCTTGACACCCACCTTGCCATAGCCTATAATATACCTATCAGGCGGTACGGTACCGCCTACGATATAGGAGATACGGAAATGACCAACCTCGACAAGATTAACGCTGAAATCGTAGCAGAGCTGGCAATCATCACTCACGCATACCGGCTGGTAGACCAGACTCTGGGGAGTAAGGATACCGTGAAATTGGCGCGCGGAGTTATCCTCTCCGACCTAGCGGAAACCATTCACGCTGCTACGGGTCGATTGGATATCCTCAACACCCTAAAGCGTCGTGCGGAGATTGTCAATGCTGCATAAGACAATGCAGATAGGATAGAAAGGAAATCCCTCTCAGCAATGGGAGGGATAACTTTTTCGAGATGATTAGAACAGATGTTCTAACTATGATAAGAACGGATGTTCTAGTCATGATAGAACATATGTGCTAGAGATGATTAGAACAGATGTGCTAATTAGAGATGATACACGATTCCCAACAACTTGTCAACAAGAGAGAATATTTCAAATTGATTTAATTTTCTATTGACTCATCCAACCAATCTGCTACAATAGACGCATAGTCAGTTACGGCAACTGACCTAGTGAGGAGATTCTCAATATGACTACAGGATGTGTCCACCCAAACCACGATCGCTCCGCATGGATGTGCGATTGTCCATGCTGCGTTGAGACTGAGGTTTGTGAGAATCATTACCTGTACCGAAAGGATACAACCGATGTACACAACATCTGTGGCGATAGCGGCACACCGGAACGCTAAGCACAAGGCCTAACACCTAGTCCTGAGCATGACTCAAAAAGGCTCACCAATTATCATAGCGATACAGGGAGATTAACATGACCGCCAGCACAGATTTCATAAATTGGGTAGACTCTAACGAGGGCATGTCATACATCGCAGAGAAGACCGCTAGGGGTTGGGTTGCCAACCGTGGTCCACTCGACGCAGTTGCTGGTCTCTCGTTCATATACACGGTACAAGCACTGGTTATTCAGGGAGGCCCTAACTCCGACGCTAGCGTTATGTACAACGATGTGGACTTCGGGGAAGTCGATGCCGAACAAGTAGCCGTCTGGCTAAACCGATACAATGATCTAGCGGGGATGCATTAAGCCGTTACTGCGTCCCATTCTACACCTCCCCTTCGGCCATCTCCTCCGGAGGGGAGGTATCTAAAACTAGTTTTGATAATTGTGTAAGAAAAATGGTGTATACAATTATCAACTCTCTTTGTCAAAAAATAAATTAAATTAAAAATTAATTCCAAAAAACTTGACATAAACCATAAAAGCTGAAATACTGTAGTTGTAGTCAATTGACTACATAAACAGTCGACTATAGGAGATAGTCATATGGGTTACTACAAGGAAGCACTCTTGTCGCATCGGCTGCGACTCCGGGTGACTGAGGCGCGCAACGCTAGGGTTTGTGACGACTACGTCCCCAACTTCCCCCACCACTGGGTCATCGAGTCCCCAGAGCCATCCATCCGGGGGTCTTACCCTCTCGGTCGGTGCCGCTACTGCGGCCAAGTCGCCCGCTTCAGTAACACGCTGAAGCCAGTCGAGCGAGAGTAGCGACTCTCAGGCCTCCGCCCCGAAAGGGGCGGGGGCTTTTTTGTCCTATAAAGAAACCAGTTATTTTCTACGGAAATTTCTTATTCCTTTTATCAACTCGAATTCTATTCTACTATAAAATCACGGAAGAATTCGAGATAATAACATATCCCAACCTTCCTGTCAAATCTTTCCAAAAATTAAAATTTAAAACATAAAAAATTGACACAAACCCTAAATTATGAGATACTGTTAGTAGAGCAGTAAGGTACTGCTAAGACTTAGAGAGGTTAGGAGATACGATGGTTTACTTCAACGGATGGGGATCGGGTTGGAAAAATGCCGATGGTCGTTTCAACCTGTCTGTCACTACGGCAGACTTGAGTGCAGCGTCGGTCAGGATGTTCGAAGTGTCCCATTCAGCTGACAACGTCCGCACCTACACGGATATACATGTATCCGGTTCGTTAGAGACGCTAGAGCAGTGGGTCACTAGTCTGCAAACCGCCCTTGAAGAGATACGCCAGAAAGAAATCTCTGCGGAGTAGTTAGTCCTAACCTCCTCCGTCCCCTCCACCTCTCTGGGGGACGGGGGAGGTATCTTCTTATCAACTCGAATTTCTTACCGTCCTTCATTATAATGAGAAATTCGAGAT
>Ga0099850_1000673_pt1 | contig 15486 bp, 18 predicted proteins | sample CB_VirMetaG_5_FD_79182 | JGI IMG/M metagenome (GOLD analysis project Ga0099850, IMG submission 79182) | Freshwater to marine saline gradient viral communities from Chesapeake Bay - CB_1508_1D Viral MetaG | ecosystem: Environmental > Aquatic > Marine > Coastal | place: USA: Chesapeake Bay... | reverse complement strand
ATTTTCAAAGAGCAGTTTCCTGTGATTTCAGAGGCTCTAGAGTGGTAATAAATATTCAAACTTGAGGTGAAAGTTTTGGCAACATATCCTGTAAAAAATAAACAAACTGGTGAACAGAAAGAAATACGAATGAGTATTCATGATTGGGACCAGTGGTGCAAAGACAATCCAGACTGGGAGCGTTACTATACTCCTGATAATGCTCCCTGTCTTGGTGTTGAGATGGGAGACCCCTTCAGTAAGATTTACACCAAACATCCAGGATGGAAAGATGTTATTGGTAAAGCAAAGAAACAACCAGGTTCAAATCTAAAACATTACGATTAAATTTATGCCAGTAAAGAAAAAAACGGGTGTCGGAACTACTAACCCAGTTCCATTCGGTATGAGTAATAGAACAATGAAGAGAAAGAAACCCATCAATCTTGACTATATCAAAAAGGTTGAACCGATTACAGAAAATCAGGAAATCTTTTTTGAAAAGTATAAAAACCAACAGAATCTGGTTGCATACGGATGTGCTGGTACAGGAAAGACCTTTATTACCCTCTACAACGCCCTTCTAGATGTCCTAGACCCTAAGTCACCATACGAGAAGATTTACATCGTCAGGTCTCTTGTACCTACCAGAGAGATCGGTTTCCTACCTGGCGATCATGAAGATAAGTCATCTCTTTATCAGATTCCATACAAGAACATGGTGAAGTACATGTTCGAAATGCCTGATGATGCTTCTTTTGAGATGTTGTATAACAACCTCAAGACACAGGGTACTATTTCTTTCTGGTCAACATCATTCATTCGTGGAACAACCCTGGACAATGTAATCGTTATCGTTGACGAGTTCCAGAACCTTAACTTTCACGAACTTGACTCGATGATCACTCGTATTGGTGAGAACTCAAAGATTATGTTCTGTGGAGATGCAACTCAGTCTGACTTGACTAAACAGAATGAAAGGAATGGTATTGCTGACTTCATGCGTATCTTGACGAACATGCCATCCTTTGATACAATTGAATTTGACGCAGAAGATATCTGTAGAAGTGGTCTTGTTAAAGAGTACATCATTGCCAAACTTGAACTCGGTATGTAATGTTTAATCATATTGAAATAGAATATCCATCTCTTGACAGACAAACAATTGATGGTGTTCGATATTATGACACACCTGATGGACAAAAGTTAGTTTCCATCACATCTATTATTAGTCACTACAACCGAGAAATCTTCATCAATTGGAGAAAGAGGGTTGGTGTTGAAGAAGCAAACAGGATCAATAAACAATCAACCAGTCGTGGCACTGATATGCACACACTGGTTGAAAATTATATGCTGAATAAAGATTTACCCACGGTGCAACCACTGTCTGAATTTTTATTCAAACAAGCTAAACCTGATCTTGATCGAATCGACAACATCCACGCAATTGAACAAGCTCTTTTTAGTAAGGAACTTGGAGTTGCAGGTACAGTTGATTGTATTGCTGAGTTTGATGGAGAACTTGCTGTCATTGACTTCAAGACAAGTAAGAAACCTAAACCAGAAAAATGGATCGAACATTACTATGTACAGTGTGCAGCTTATGCTTGTATGCTCTATGAAATGACTGGTATTATGGTCAAAAAATTTGTCATCATTATGTCTTGTGAAAATGGAGAAGTGGAAGTCTATGAACAGTATGACAAGAGAAAGTACATCAACCTTCTCGCAAAATATATTAGCGAGTTTGTTGAATTCAAATTACAACAACATGTCTAAATCTGAAGAACTAAGTGTCGATCAACTGATTGATAAAAAATTTTACAACAGTCGAACCTTTGCAGAAGAAATTGAAAATATTGTCAAAGACAATATTGACATGAAGTATGTTGATGCTATAGTATATTTTTGTGAAAAGAATAGTTTAGACATCGAATCTATTCCTAAACTAATTTCAAAACCCCTCAAAGAAAGATTGAAAGCAGAGGCAATGGAATTGAATCTATTGAAACGCACATCTCACGCTAAACTTCCTTTATGATACCAAAAGTGAGTCCCTTTGATACATACAAGGCATATCTTGGATTGAAAAATCACTTCACCAAAGACAAATATGATTATCATCGTTATGGTGGTAAGTCACGTGCATCATTAGAGTCCTTCTATAAACGTAAGGACAGATTCTTTTTTGAAAAGTTGAGTCGTCAAAAAGATGATAGTGAAGTCATTGAGTTTTTTGTTTCTAACTTTGTCAGTTGTGACGATCCTCAGTCTCTGTGGATCGGAGAAATTGTTCGGAACGGGGAACAGAATTACACCGATTGGAAGAGACGGCTTCAGTCGTTATCTTATACGTTCAAATCGGAAATAGAAAATGTCTTTAGTGATAAAAACTTTGATTCAATGTTTGATATTGAGGGTACAAGACACCCACAAATTGTCAAAGAACACTTGGCAAAAAACTTATCACTTGAATCACTCGTAATCTTAAATAAAATTTTAGGATTCAAAAAACAATTCGATAGTAAGTTGGATGATCCTGTTTGGAAATTCTTATCGATGAGAATTGACAAGTATGATTCCTTTATACATATTGATGTATTTAAATTTAAATCAATTCTTAAGGAGGTTGTAGTCCATGGCACTTGATAATGTTACCGTGCTTGAAAATCTGAAATCTCAGAGAGAAGAATTGGAAAAACAACTTGATGGTGGTAGAGAAATGTACCTGAAAGTATGTGGAGCAATTGATGTTCTCGAGCAGATTGAAGAATCTAAAAAACAAGATGAACAACTTTTAGAAGCAGAAGCACAAGTACAATGAGTTTTTTCCAATCGGAATTAGTCCAAGATGAGATGAACAGGATTGCCGAATTACAAGAGGCAATCTACAAAAATGTATTTACATTTTCATCTATGACAAAAGAAGATAAACTTGAACATGTTGAAATGATGGAGGAACTGTTGAAAAAACAACAGATCCTCTATACTCGCATGAGTTTATCTGAAGATCCCGAAGCTAAACTGATGAAGGAAAACATCATGGAATCTGCAAAACAACTTGGGTTTCCACCAGATGTTGATCTGGCATATGTCTTCAGTAATATGACCAATATCATTGAAAACATGAAGAAGTCTCTTGACAACACCCCCTGAGGGTCCTATATTAAGGGGGTGGTTAGGTCCCCCACCAAAACTTAACCAACAGGCCAAATACAAACAAAAGGTAAATACAAATGTCTTTTTCTGATTTAAAGAAACAGTCCTCTCTTGGTTCTCTGACACAAAAACTGGTCAAAGAAGTAGAAAAGCAAAATGGTGGTGGCAGTAATGGTCCCGATGACCGTCTGTGGAAACCAGAGATGGATAAAAGTGGTAATGGATATGCTGTTATTCGTTTCCTTCCTGCTCCTGAGGGTGAAGATCTCCCTTGGGTGAAATTGTTCTCTCATGCCTTCCAAGGTCCTGGTGGTTGGTACATCGAAAACTCCCTGACCACTATTGGTGGTAAGGATCCTATCGGTGAACTGAACCGTGAACTGTGGAACACTGGTAACGAAGCAGATAAGGAAACTGTTCGTAAACAAAAGCGTAAACTTTCTTTCTACGCAAATATCTACGTCGTTAAGGATCCTGCCAATCCTCAAAATGAGGGTAAGGTGTTCCTGTACAAGTTTGGTAAGAAGATCTTCGACAAGATCATGGAAGCAATGCAACCTGAGTTTGAAGATGAAACTCCTATCAATCCCTTTGACTTCTGGCAAGGTGCCAACTTCAAACTCAAACTGAAGAAGGTTGCTGGTTATTGGAACTATGATAGTTCCGAGTTCGATCGTCCAAGTCCACTTCTGGATGATGATGAGGCGATGGAAGCAATCTGGAAGAAGCAGTATTCACTGACTGCATTCACTGCACCCGATCAGTTCAAATCTTATGACGAACTGAAGAAACGTCTTGATTATGTTCTGGGCAACAAGTCCACACGTCGATCAACCGTAGAGGAAGAAACTGAGTATGATAACTACGCAGCAACAGAACGAAAGAGTGTCTCTGAAGAAGAAGTCATGCGAAAGCTTGAAGACTCATATCAATCTTCAAAGGCAACTAATGACTTCAACTCTCCTGATATTACTCTCAGTAAAGGAGACGATGACGATGACGACCCCATGAGTTATTTTTCAAAACTGGCTGAGTCCTGATACCAAAATCGGCTTTTTGTTTCAAAAAAGCCGTAAAAAAATCCTGGGGGCTTTTTTGGCCCCTTTACTTTTTTTATTGATACAATCTAACGTTTTCTCCCCGTACTAACCTATCAGAAACATACTGACTAGACCCAGGAGTATATGGCATAAACTCTTCCATGTCATCAATAGCAAGACTCACGTAGATATCTTTCAATAAAAATATATTTCTCTTTCTGTCTTGAATTCTTGTCTCGTACTCTAAATTAGAAACTGGATAAGTTGAAGCTCTTGTAACTTGTTGTTCTAAACCAATATCATAGAAGGTAATACTCCAATCACTAGGAACAATCAATCCTCTTTCTACAATCGTTCTTTTATCACTATCTTGAATTAGATTAGTCTCATAATGTTTGGTTTCATACATTTTTTCATAACTACCATACTTATTGAGTAGGTAATTATCAAAGGATTCTTGAGTCCAAGGCCATTCAGATTCAAGATTCATAATATTATTAGATAACATTACGATCCAATCAAGATTCTCATCTCCATAAATTTTATATGCAACATCATCAGGTCTCTCATCACCAACTACTTTATATTTGGTAAAGTATGTAATATTTTGGAAGATGTCTTCCCTAAGTTTACCTCTTTTGAAGAGATTCTTTACCTCTGTATAATCAGAAATATTATCACCACCTTTGACTCTGTTTACATAATCAAAGTTTGGCAGGTTTCTAAAATATTTTTGTGCCATCTTTAGTATCCCATTGTTACTTCTGTGTTATCAGGAATATCATCAGCATAAATTGGCATAATTTCACTAAAAGACATTGTTAAGTCATATGCTGTCAAAGACCCAGAGGAATCAAATGTTGCATAGGAACCATCTGGTGTGTAATTTACCCCAAAGTTTGATAAAGCACAAGGTTTAAACTTATTTAGATATGGATGGTCACCACCACCTTTGTAAATATATTTCAATTCGAAGATTCTTGGTGATGTCAGGAAGAAATTCGAGCCACTTCTAGAAACTGCCATATTTCTTTTGAATGCTCGTATGATTCTTCTTATTTCTTCTGATTCATCCTGACTTCTTGGTGTGAGTCTAAAATTGAAATTAAAAGTTCTAAGATTAGGACCATTGAAAAGAAGTTCAAGGTTTGGATTAATTACCATACCAGTCGCTCTACCTACTAGATTTGCACTAACTGCTTGACCAGCAAAATATGCATTTATAAATGGTCTTATTTTCGGGTCTTCAAGTATTAGTCTAGCACTGTCATTAAGGTTTGTAAATGCACCATAAATTTGCCCTAAGTTCAAGTTACCAATGCCTCTTATTGCATCTTCAGCTGTTTTCCCTAATAGCGCTTGAACTGGATTCAATTGATCGTCTGACCAACTCACTGCATTCGTTTCACTCAATTGAGGTTGCATTGGGAAATATACAGTTTCATATGGTTTCCCTAGATTTTTATTAGCTTTATAATACTTATCACTGCCATATTCACCACCAAAAATATCCAAACCAGATGGTTGGTAATCATGTGCTGTTATGGAAATGTAGTCATATTCAAAGCCGGCTGGTGGTACATGGTAAGGATATCTTAAGATTTTAGTAGCACCACCCCTACTTTTTGTATCAAGTAAAGGATTAACTTCTTCTACTCCTTGTGATATTACACCATCTCCATCCACATCAGTCCCAATACCACCTGGTGCATCTTCACCAGGAACAGCTGGTTCTGCTGGAGCACCAGGATCTGGAGTTGCATCAGGATTTTGAGTTGGTGTAGGAGTTGGTTTAGGAGTCTGAGTGGATGTATTACTTAATGACCTGTAACCTGGTTTTGCTTGAAGATCTTGATATTCTTGTCTTGAAGTTGAACCTGAGATATTATTTTTTGCAAGAGTTAAAGTAGCACTCCTGACAGATTGAGTTAAATTGCGTAGTTGATTGGAATTTTTTCCAGTAAAATACTCAACATACAAGTTATCATTTCTGATACTATTACTTCCAGTACTTGCATTATGTTGATAAATCAACGTATCTCCAAACAATGTAACTTGATAGACATCATAGTTTCCTGTAGTTCTATCAGTAATTACTCTTATATTATCTTTTAGTCTTCGGGAAGAATTCAGTAATTTTAGAGTGGCTTTATATCTGGTGGGATCGTTTACTCCTAAACTTTCCCAACCTTGAGGATCTCCGGCTGCCATATCCTTTTTTAATTATTTATTGTGAAACTTTGATATGGAATAGATCTTAGAGTCTTAAGTTCCATAGGATATACTTTGTATAGATTACTCTGTAATTCTTCCCAGGTATAGTTTCTGAACTCACCCCAATGATAATTAAGTCCTCTGAATCCCCACCTAAACAAGCCTGTTACTGCAACTAAGGGAAATCTATCGTATTCAACTCTAGTTGTCTTTGCTTTGTAGATGAATGTAAAATACTTACCAACATCAGGGACAACTTCTACCTCGGTTTGAAGTTTCTCAATGATTTCTAACATCATATCATCTTCGACTGCCATCGTTTTGATACGATTGACCTCTTCTTCAGTAAATCGATTGACCGTACTATTCAGATACTCCTCTTGTTCTTCATCCATTAGCAGCTCTTAACTGTCTTTGTTTTGCTGGAGGGAGTGCTTTTTGTTGTGATTGTGGAAGTTGTTTTTGTTGAGGTTCTTGAACTCTTACATTAACTTTTTGTACACCACTATTATCCCTAGAGATATTACTTGTAGGTAATGCCTTTCGTTGAGGTTGTGGTCTGATTGCAGGTCTTTGTCTACTACCAGCCATTGCTGTCGATGCTGGTCTTGCAGCGATTTGTTTATGTTGTGGTGGTTGTTTTGCAGCCGCAGTTCTTCTTGCTACCATAGAATCTTTACCAGCAGGAAGTGCGGGACGTTCTTTACCTTGTGGTAGAGCACGTTGTTGTGTTTGAGGTTTTGAACTTCTATATGGTTGTGGTTTTCTGTCAGGTTGTTTACCTGGACCTGTTTTATCTGGTGCTGTTGCAGGTTTCATTCTATCAATAACACCCTGATCAGTCTTTTTAATTCTGTCTCTGATAGCACCACCAACACGTTTAGCAGCACCTGTGGCAGCACCTGTGGCAAGTTTACCAAGACCAGTTGATGGTCTTTTCTTAAAACTTGTATCATACTTAAAATTTGTTGCACCAGAACTACCCTCAAATGAACCAGAACCACTAACGGCTGACTGTGTAGAAGATGCTGCGTCTTCGTTGAATTGATGGAATGTCTTCATGGTTATGCTATTCTGTTTAATTTCCTAAAGGGATAGAAACTCCTCGGGAAAACTGTATATTTTCTGCGCCAGTGGGCCCCACTGGTTTTTTTATTGCTTCAGAGATGGAAACTCCTCGGCTAAGGGTTTCACCAGTGTTATTTTGTACATTATCAACTGCAGGACTACCTGCATCTGGAGGAAGACCAGTATTAGACTGAGCCAATTGAGGTACAGTTACTCTTTCACTTATATATCTAGAGTATCCAAAGGTTACATTTAATCTAACGAACTCGTCAGTTGGTCCATAAGCTAGGTCCATACTATTTATTTGTTTTGGATAAGCATCCTTCAAAGTATACTGAAGGAACTTTTTATCTTGACGAGAGGCATCAATTCTTGGTGAATTTGACAAGTCTTTCTCAAATTTAATGATGTAGATGTCTGTAATATAATCATCATAATAATTCATTCTATAATTGACAAATTTTGAATCTTTATATTGTTGTCTTGATGCATTGGTACCCAATCCACTCATATAATCAACCCAACCCTCAAAGAATGCAACAGTATCATAATCATTATCAACAATAAATGTCATACCAATCTCATTCTCATATGCTCTTCTATATGGAATTTCTTCTACGACGCCATGATAATCAGCACTAACAGAATGTGTCAGGAATGATGTACCAGGAGTTGTAGTCTGTATACATCTTAACTCAATATCTTCACCATACTGTGTATATGAGACACCTCTTGCTGTCAAAAATGATTGGACTTTTCCTGGAGGAGCAAGTCTCACCTGGTAAATATTTGGAGCAGCAACATTAAGTATCCTACTTTTGATCTCTGATGTTTTGTAAGATCTTGGAGTTGGAACTCCACCTTTACTAGGCATCTAAATAAATTGCTCTACTATTACTATGTATACTGATGCCCAGAGGTTCGAAGTACCATCAAGGTAGATTTCACCCACAGCATCCTGAAAAATATATGGGGGATGCAAGAAATATTGTTTATCGAAGTAGTTGGGAACTACATTTTCTCAAGTGGTGTGACAGAAATGATGCAGTTTTAAAATATGCATCTGAAGAATTTAGCATCCCCTACGTCTCTCCTATTGACAAAAGAGTTCACAGATATTATCCTGATGGTATTGTTCAGATAAGACATCAGGACGGTAGAGTGTGTCGATATATTATTGAGATTAAACCAGCAAAACAATGTATAGAACCAAAGAAACCTTCAAGAGTTACTAAGTCATATATCAATGAATGTACAACATATGCCGTCAATCAAGCAAAATGGCAGGCGGCTGCAGACTTTGCAAAAGATAATGGGATTCAATTCAAAGTTTTGACAGAACATGACCTTGGAATTACTCCACCTAAAAAGCGTAAAAAACGTAACTAAATATTGTTACTGAAATCATTATCAGATATCATGCCTTTACCAAAGATTGCTACTCCAACTTATGAACTTGAGTTGCCATCCACTAAACAAAAGATTAAGTTCAGACCTTTTTTAGTTAAAGAAGAAAAACTTCTTGTTCTTGCACTTGAAAGTGAAGATACTAAACAAATCACTACTGCAATTAAAACTGTAATTAAAAATTGTATCTCTACTAGAGGTATCAAAGTTGAAGAACTTCCCACTTTTGATATTGAATATCTATTTCTCAATATTAGAGGTAAGTCTGTAGGTGAAGAAGTAGAAGTGAATATTATTGCACCAGATGATGGTGAAACATCAATCCCTGTAAAGATCGATCTTGAAGATATCAAGGTTGTCGAAAATGAAGATCATAATAAACAGATTAAACTTGATGATAATTTGATGATGGAAATGAAGTATCCATCACTTGATCAATTCATCAGGAATAATTTTGATTTTGATGATAAGAGTATTGATAGATCTTTTGAATTGATTGCTACTTGTATCGATAAGATTTATAATGAAGAAGAAGTATGGTCTACTGATGATGTGAGTAATAAAGAGGTAGTTGAGTTTCTTGAACAGATGAGTTCAAATCAATTCAAAGACATTGAGAAATTCTTTGAAACTATGCCAAAACTTTCTCATACTCTTGAGGTAATAAATCCTGTCACAAAAGTAAAGAGTACAGTAGTACTGGAAGGGTTATCAAGTTTTTTCGGATAGGCCTGGTCCACATGGACCTTGAAAATTATTTTAGGTTAAATTTTGCCTTGATGCAATACCATAAATATTCTTTGACAGAGATTGAAAATATGATGCCTTGGGAACGAGACATCTATGTTGCTTTACTTCAAGAACATTTAGAGGATGAAGAGCAAAAGATGAAGGCACGAAATGGCTAAAAGGATCAGAAGGTCAAAATCCAACAAGAAGTCAGCTGTTGATAAGCAAATCGAACAGTTGAAGAAGGCTTCTGGTGGAAAAGTTTCTGATCAACTTGATGCTCTTATTGATTCAATTAGAGAAGAAGAAGAAAAAGAAGACGATTTTTTAAATGTAGATAATTTACTTAAGGAGTTAGAGAAATCAAGAAAGAAGGACGAACAAGAAAAGAAAAAAAGACAGAGAGAGTCAAAGAAAGCAGTTGATAATGCAATCAAAAAAATAAAAAATGGTAATAAAAGAGAAACTCAAACTGAAAATATTGATCCAAGAATATTAAAACTCCTTGGCTTAGAAGATTATGAAGCAGAATTAGATTATGAGGATTATAAACGTCTTCTAAAAGAGAAGATGGCTGCCGATAGAATGGGAGGTGGAAAGGGAGAAGAACAAGAGGGAGATAATGAATTATTAAAAAATGAATTCAGAAGAGCACAGAAACAATCTGGCTCATTTAAAGTACAGGCTAATAGAAATAAAAGAAAGGCTAAAACTTCAAATTTTGTAAGTAAAAGGCCAAGTCGAAAACCAAAACCTAAAAGTGTTAGGACCACAAAACTTTTACCATCTGCTGGCCAAACCAGTAGTCCAGAAAATGTAAAGGCCGAGATTCAAGAAGATACTCAAGAACAATTATTGCCATTGTCTAAGACATTAGACGATATCAATAATAATTTAGATAAACTTCTAAAAATTGAACGACAAAAACTTGAACTTGAAAAACAAGCAGCAAGAGAAGCTGCTAAGAAGGAAGAGACTGAAGGATTCAGAAAGAAAGAGGCAGAACTTGAAGATACTGAAAAGAAAAGTGCAAAAAAGGTTTCAAAAACTTTAAAACCAGCTTCTAATATATTTGATAGTATCCTAAACTTCTTTAAGAATGTCTTACTCGGTGGGGCTATTAGTCTTATTCTTGATATCATTCAAAATCCAGGTAAGTATTTAAAACCATTGATTGATTTTGGTAATTTTATAATTGACTTTATTAATGATAAGATCATTAAATTTATCAATGATATAGTATTTGCACCTATCAATGCATATATTGGTCTATGGAATAAAGCATTCAATGAGATAGAATGGGCTCTTAAACAATTAGCGAAGGTTCTTCCTAATATCCCAACACCAAAACTACCAAGAATACCTACTGTTGCACTTCCATATATTAAACCTATTCAATATCCTCAATGGATGCAACAACAAGAAGGTGGTGGTGAAGTTATTGATATTAAAAACCTATCATTGTTTGATGGTGGTGCCATTGACAAATTGACTGGTCTTCAAATCAAAGGTATGGGTAAGGACACTCAGTTGATTGCTGCTCAACCTGGCGAAATTATGATGAGCAAAAAGGCTGTTAATATGTTTGGTGCTGGTAATCTTCTAGCAGCAAATGCTATGGCTGGTGGAAATAACAAACCTAAGTTTGGTAAAATCCAAGGTTTTCAAGGTGGTGGACAAGTTGGTAAACTTGTGATTGGTGCAGGACACTCACCATCAGAAGATAATGCCATGAGAGGTATTGCACTTGGTTCTGATGGTCGTCCTGTTCAAGGAACACAAGATTTCAAAACTGGTGTGCCAGAATGGAAAGCAGCCAGACATCTTGTTAAAAGTATTAAGAGTCTCGTAAGTAATAATCCCGCACTATCCAGTAGGATTTCTTTTGAGAACATTACTGCATATACGGGAGATAAGGGACTAAGTGGTGTACCTTATAGAGTTGAACAACAATCTGGTACTCAGTTTGTTGATTTACACTTTGATGCAAGAGGAGGAAGAGGTGGTGTATTAAGACCAGAATCTGATAGAGTTTCTTCTGTTGACAGAGCAATGGCTTCAGTATTTGGAAACTATCCAGGTATCAAACCATCTGAAAAAGGAGTGACTGCTGCAGGAGGTACTATTCTTGAGGTTGCAGCGATTGATGACCCTTCAATTGGAATGTTCTTAGGAGAGGTAAAGAATGGAATGATTGGTAATGAGTCATTGGCTCTTGCAACTAAAGTCCTCAATTCAATGTTGCCTGGTTTATCGGACTCACCATCAATGTTGCCAGGTGGTCAAGGATATAATGGAATCACACCCACACAAGCACAAACAGGCCAAGTCTCAGGATCTACTTCATCACCTGGAAATGCAACTATTTCAAGACCTACAACTGTGTTGAGAGTTCCTGGACCACCATCGATGCATGGTGGAGGTGGAGGCTCAGGGGGAGTACTTCCCATTCCTGTTGGTGGTCAAGGTTCAAATAGTGCTGCAAGTGCGGCACAAAAACAAATTCCAGGATTCTCTGCTGAAGACTCAAGTAATTTTGATCTCATTGTTGTCAAATCAATCTATAATATAGTAGGATAAGATATGGTACTTCCATTAATAGTAAAAGGATTTATCGGTGTTGCCACAAAGGGTGCGGCCAAAAGTGCTGCTTCTGGTGCAGCAAAGAAGTTTGTCAAAGGAAAATCAAAATACAGTTCTAAAAATAGAGTTGAAAATATTGGTAGAAATGTATCTAAAAAAACAAAATCTAGACCTAGTACTAAGAAAGTACCTTCCATAAAACTTCCAAAATCTGTATACAGAAAGTCTTCGGAAAGTTCATCATCTACAAAAACAACTGGTAAAGTATCTTTTGAATCTCTTAGTAAACAACTTGAATCAATTGATAAGACTACACAGTCATTAGTCAAAGTTGCTGAGAGTGAAAAAAAATCAAGAAAAGAATTAAATAGGGAAACTAGAAATAAAAATAAAACAGAAAAAGCTAGAAAAAAAGAAGATAAATTAGAAAAGAAAAAAGGTGGTTCGTCAATACTTGGTGTAGGAAAAACTATAGGCAAAAATTTCAATATCTTTGATTTTTTAACGAATATTGCTTTAGGTGGTTTAACACTATTTCTCCTCAATAATTACAAAAAAATTGAGAATGTAATTAGCACTTTATCACAAAATTTTAGTAATCCATTTAAATTAGCAAAGAGTATTATACTTGGTATAACAAGTGTTTTTGGTGGACCCATAAAGGGAATCTTCAATACCGCTTGGAAAGGAATGAAGAAGGCTGGTTCAGGCCTTAAGAGTTTGATGAAAAAAGTGGTACCTAAGGCACAAAGTTTATTTGGTGGTTTAGGTTCTGGTCTTGTCAATTTTATAAAAAATGTCATATCTAAGTTTACTGGTGGTGCTGCTTCTGCTGGAGCAAGTGGTGCTGCACAGGGTTTGAAAGGGGGTGGACGACGACCTGCTACTGCACAAGCATCACGATCGGCAGCATCAACCGCAAGTGCTAGGACAACACAACAAGCATCTAAACAAACTGCAAAAAATTTGTTTGGTGCAGGTGGTAAACGCATTCTAAAAATTGGTAATATATTTAAAAGAGTTCCTGTTGTTGGTGGTCTTCTTAGTATCTTTATTGATATGTTACTTGGTGAACCACTTGATAGAGCTGTAGTAGGTGCAGTTGGTGGTAGTATTGGTGCTTGGATCGGTGGTGGTATTGGTTCATTAGTGTTTCCATTTGCAGGGACAGCAGCAGGTGCCATTCTTGGTGGTATGATTGGTGATTGGGGTGGTAAAGCACTGTATGGACTTATCCAGGAAAAATTTAGTTCAATACCACCCGTTCCAGCAGAAAAGAAATTTGGTAATAATTCTCAGATTGACCAAGAAACAGGTAAACCACTTCCACAATCTGGTACGGGTACAGGTACGGGTACAACACCAACAGCTGTTGGGGGAGGTTCAGACTTTTGGTCTATTGCTGCAATTTCTTCAGTGGAAAGTGGTAATGCTCAAGGAAGAGCTGATGTTGCACAATCAATTTACAATAGAAAAACTGCTGGTAGTAGGTATGGATATCTGGGAGGACCAACTTATAATGGAATGATTACTCATAGTAATCAATATCAACCTGTAAGAGAGGGGGATAGAAATTTATGGAGGGCTATCAAAGACAGAGACAGCGCTATTGCTGCAGTAGCTTCTGTTACAAGACGTGGTAAGTCTATCGGTATTTCTATGGCAACTAAGTTGGTTGATGATGCAGCGAGAGCCATTACAAATCCTTCCTTAATTCAAAATGCAAGAGACTGGGTTGGTGGAAGAACAGATTTTGCCACACCTGAAGCAGCACAAAAGTTTCCTGGTGGTTTAGGTTTTAGAACTAGACACGGACACTTATTTGGTTGGTATGTTGGTCCTGGAGCTATAAGATATGGAAGAACTAACCCAGGGCCTACAGGAGGGGTGAGTCAACAACAAACACCTGTACAATCAACATCACAACAATCTTTGCAACAAAATAATCAACAATCTGCACAACAAAAAATTGCTGTCTTGGCATATGGTACCAACGAATGGGGTAGGGACAGATCTTACATCGTATCCGCAACCAAAAAACTTATCAAAGGATTGATGAATAAGGGCTATAGAGTTGTCGTTGTACCTCCATCAGATAAACTGGTTGTTAAAAATAACCCCAAAGGTAATGTGGTTATTAAAGCTCCATATCAGGGTGTGACTACTGCTGCAGCAGAGATGGGTTGTCAGATTGACTATGGTGTTTATGCACCTACCGATAATCTGGGTAATTATGTTCATTTGACTCCATCAAGTGCGGCGGCAATCAAGAATAAGTATAAACCAGACATTGTAGTTGGTGATAGTAACGCAGCACTCATCAGAGGTGGTCAGTCAGCAACTGCTAAAGATGGTGCAGCTTATGCTCAAGTGTCTCAGATGATTAGTAATATCACTCCGACATCAACATCTCCTCAACAAGCACAACTTAGAAGTACAGGTCAAAATTTACCTGGTGTTATACAAAAGAAAGGAGCAACCACTGGTGCAAAAAAAGATCAATTGATAAGTGGCTTCCCAGTTACATCTCCTTATGGTCAAAGATGGGGAACACTTCATGGAGGTATTGACATCGGTACACCAGAGGGAACATATGTTGCATTGGGTGTAGATGTTGAAATTGTGTTTTCGGGACTACACGGAAGAACACCAGGACACGGTTATGGAAATGTTATTGATGCATGGGCTCCATCACTAGGATTACAGTTTAGATTGGCACACTTGCATGAATTGCTTGTAAAGAAAGGACAAAAAATACCTGCTGGTGTCCCTCTTGGTCGAACTGGTGGAGCAAAAGGTGATAGAGGTAGAGGTAGTTCTACTGGACCACACCTCCACTTTGAGGTCGATAATAAATACGATGGTACCGATTATGGTGGAATGGGAGATCCTTCACCATATATTGGATACATTATTTTGAGTTCTGTACCCCCAGCGGGTCAGGCATCTGGTCAGAACATAAATTTATCTCCACAACAAGCTGCTTCACAATCAAGAAGTGGTATTGATAGACGAGCTTCTTATGAATCTGGTTATTCACAGGGTGGTGGAGTAGTTCCTGTCCCAATACCATCTCAAACAACTCCTGGTGGAGGAGGTGGTGGAGGAGTTCCTATGATGGGAGGTCCTTCCACAAAAGAGGTATTAAATAGTTATTATAAATCTCAACTTATGGGATTCTTATATAAACAAGGATAATGCCATCACAAAACGCTCCAACATCTCCTGGTAATATTCAGAAGTTCAAAATATCATCAAATCAGTCTGACAAAGCGATTGACTTATCTGGTGGTGTAGTTGAATT
>Ga0099850_1000671_pt1 | contig 15503 bp, 20 predicted proteins | sample CB_VirMetaG_5_FD_79182 | JGI IMG/M metagenome (GOLD analysis project Ga0099850, IMG submission 79182) | Freshwater to marine saline gradient viral communities from Chesapeake Bay - CB_1508_1D Viral MetaG | ecosystem: Environmental > Aquatic > Marine > Coastal | place: USA: Chesapeake Bay... | reverse complement strand
GAACGGATCGCGCACGATCCGCCTGACCGGTTCGATCCAGCACATCGTGTACATCAACGCGGACACTCCGAGCGACCTGCGGGAACTCGCCTCACGTCTCGCCGACCTCGCAGACGAATGGGACGGCGTTGACGACGAACTCAACTGCGAGGTGTGTGGTGTCATCACGCCAGAGGGCAAAGGTCACTACCCGCACAGCATCGGCGGTGACCGGGTCTGCGGCGACTGTTTCCGCGACGCCAACTTCTACGACGCGCGCGAGAACGAGGCGACGTCGTGAGCCACGAACGCGAACGCTGTTTCTGCGGCGCCATGTCGCTCACCATCTCCGGGTACTGCGTGGATCACCGCGATCGCGAAACCTATCGGGCGCCGCAACCGACGCCTGATGAGCGCGCTAATCGGCTGCAACGACAATTGTCCGACGTGAACGCGCGACTGCGTGACGCCGAACGCGACGCGAATGACTATCGCCTCAAGGCACGCGAGTACCACAAACTGCTGATGCTCGTAGCAATCGGTGACATCAAACCCGACGAGATCGACAACATCCTGCGTCCTAAACGGAAGGAGACCTCGTGAGTTGGGAAGACCTCGGCTGGACGGTCGGCACATTCGCGATGGCGTTTGTGTTCATCCGGGGCATCGTCACGATCGCGTCGTGGATGGACAGGAGGCATGATGACAAGTTGGGCTGATCGAGCGTCGTGCCGTGGAGCACCGGTGTCGATGTTCTTCCCGACGAACGGTCGAGCAACGCACGCGGTGCGAGCGTTATGCGGAGCATGTCCTGTCAGTCAGGAATGTCTTGACGAGGCGCTCAAATACAGCGAGGAGCACGACACCGGTATCCGTGCCGGGTTGACCGCGGCACAGCGACGCGCGCTGCGTATGGGCAGTCGACAGTCTGTCGATGCGCCGGAGCCGGTCATGCTCCGATGGGACTCGGAGCGGCAGATGTACTTGCGGGTGAGCGGTTAGATGAGCGCGTCAGCGGGCAGGTCGGCCTCGACCCGTTTTGCTGATCCGCCGATCGAGTAGCCACGCAACTGTCCGGCCTTGACCATGTCCCATGCCCACGGTTCCCAGACGACACCGAGGAACGGTGTGTCAGCGGGGAACGTGTACTTCGTGACACCCTGATTCGGGACGGTCAACTCCGCTTCGAGCGGGAACGGGAGCGTCATCATCTCGACCATCTCGCCCGCAGCCTTCTCGGAGTGCTGGAGGTAGATCGTGCGGTCGCCTTTGCGTACCCAGTCCCACATAGCGGCCTGTAGCGTGACGGTGTCGGTGAACTCGCCGTGAGCATCCTCGCGATCCGGGACGTACGCCGGTCCGAGCGTGTACCTGTACTCAGCGGCTTTCGACATGAACCCGGAGTCGAGTCGTGTCAGCATCGCCTGCTTCACGGTATTCGGTAGCGCGTACGGTTCAGCGATCTCGTACACCACCTCGATCTCGTCGCTGATGAGGTCGTGAACCTCCTTCACCGAAGCGGTGACGACGTCGACCTTGTGGGACGCATCATGGAACTCGACGAGCATGTCGAGCGTCGCCTTCGACAGCGTCGCCTCGGAGAAGCGTTCTATCTGCGCGAGGCGCTCCTCGGCTTCGTCACGGTCGGCATAGCAACCGAACGCACGACCGGTTTCTGAGTAGACACAGAACTGTCCGTCATCCTCGACACGAATCTCGCGGCGGACACGACGACGGCGCTCGTCATTGCCGCCACCGCCGCCGCCACTACCCATGCCGTAGCCCGCAGCCATCTCATCGTCGTCTCCCTCGGGTTCAGTTGGTGCTTCCTCGTCGGGACGCATCGCGTCAGCGGCACGATCCATGAGTGCGAGCACCCGGCGCGCTAGGTCGCGTGAGTCGGGGAACATGACGAGACCGAGGTACGCCTGTGCGAGACAGCCGACCGGGTTGGCGTATCCCATGTCGTGACCTTTGGCGAGACTGCGTTCGACTCCGACCATGATGTTCTGCAACTCGTGCACGAATCCCATGACCTCGTCAGCGAAGTCCACCATGCCTGCACGCAGGAACGACTGGTAGGCGTCGAGGAGTTCGTCGAGCGGGTCGATCGCTCCGTCGTCGTCCTTCATCTCGTACCCGTAACCTTTCAGCACGTCGTGTGTGTCCTCTCTGCGATTTGTGTGGGTTGTGGCCGAGCGCGTCACAAGTCGTCAGGCGTTACTTCAGTCCAATGGGCGACAATGCTCGTCGTCCTCACGCTGTGTGTAGCCACGGTGTGAACCGTAGCAGGTCGGCAACATCCCCACATCCGAGGTGCTAACGCGAGATATTCCGATTAGTAGTTGCAATGTCGCGAAACGTCGTGTAAGTTATTCCACATGGGAGAGATCAACACACTCAACGGCACATACCGCGGATACCGCTACGAGGGCGAGGAGCACGGCGCCGTGTACCTCTACTCGCCCGAGGGCAAACTGATCGACATCGTCGACAACGACGAGGACGTCTGGCACCGCGTCGACAACATCTGGGAGGCAAACTGATGAACACGATCACCCGCGAACTCACCAACGCGCTCGACGCCGCGATCGTCGAGGGCAAGGTGCGCCACCTCGCGGCACGCGCCGCCAAGAAAGGCATCGCCACCGACCTCCGCGCCTCGACCACGGTGACCGAGTCCATCAACGAGATCACCGGCGAGACCGACCACACCTACACCGTCACCGTGTCGTTCAGCGATCTCGTCCGGTTCACCGGCGGCTGGGTGTTGACCGCGGTCGCTGACGGCACCGCGACCGACGAGCCGATGATCTTCACGGTCGACGACGACATCGCCGCACCGACCGACGTTGACATGAAGCGGTGCGACCATTGCGGTCGCCGCGCCGCACGGAAGAAGGTGCTGTTCATCCGCAACGACGCCGGTGACGAGATGCAGGTCGGCGGGTCATGCGCGCAGGACTTCCTCGGGCACGACCCGTGGTGGACGACGTTGCTGTTCGACGCGGCCGAGGGCGACATCGACGAGGGTGAGCGCAGCAACGCGGCGATCGAGTTCCCGACCGGCATCGTGATCGCCGCCGCTATCGAGGCGAACCGGCTCGGTTACCACAAGGCCACCTCGGAGTTCGGTACACCGACGAAACGGATCGTCGAGGCGATGCTGCGCGGCGACTTCTACAATCACAAGGACTGGGCTGACGAGCGTCTCGCATTGGAGTCCGCTCCTCGTGCCGCGGTCACCGTCGAGCAGGTGCTCGACTACATGCGGTCACAGGACGGCGAGTTCGGTGCGAACCTGCGTCGCATTGCCGACAGCGTCAACATCGGCCGCAAGGCGTTCGGTCTCGCCGCGTACGCACCTGCCGGTGCGGCCGGGTGGCGTGAGGAGATGGCACGCAAAGTGATCGAGCGTGCCGCCGAGGAAGCCGCCCGTGACAACGCCGAGTCGATCCCGGTCGGCAAGCACACCGTCGAGGGTCGCATCACGACGATGCGTCGCATCGAAAGCCAGTACGGTGACACTTGGAAGATGCGCGTCGTCACGGATGCCGGGTGGGCTGTGTGGGGCACCGTCCCGACCGCCCTGCTCGGCACATGGGAATGGATCGACGACGAACCGGTGACCACTAGCCCGCGCGCCGAGATCGGTGACCGCGTCCGGTTCATCGCGACGATCACACCGTCCGAGGACGATCGGCTGTTCGGGTTCTTCCAGCGCCCACGGAAGGCCGAGATCGTCGAGCAGGCCGAGGTCGCCTGCTAATCGCGGGACGACAACGGATGCCCCTCGGGAAGCAAGTCCGTGTCGAATGTGCCGCGCGGGAACCTGCCGGTGCGGACAGCGGTCAGGAACGCATTGACCCTGCCGTACGCCCATTGTTCCGCCGACGTCACGGTCGGCCGGACTGATCCGGGATTCGTCTGATAGGCGCCGACGCCGCGCTCGAACACCGCGGTCAGCATCCGTAGCGTGACCCGTTTCCCCTTGCCGGTGTATTTCTCGTTATGCGCGTCGACCTTTGTCTGGAGTGTCTGACGGACACGGGCGCTCACCTCTTTGCGGATGCGATCCTCGATCGACGAGACGACACGCAACTCGGACACGTTACGGACGACACGCCTGTCGGTCTCGATGAACTCGTCGCCATCTCGCGCGTACACCTCGACGACCGCCGCCGGATCATCGGATGACGCCTCACGAGTCTCCTGCCCTACCTGCACCTCACCTGTCCGTGTGAGCCGCGCAACGATACCTGTGGCGTACTCGGGAGGCTCAGGCGGTTTCGGCACCGCATACTGGACTGTGGTGCCGACACGGACGTCACCCGGTTCGGCCTTCTCTAGTTCGCCCTCGTCGATCAGGCGGTCGCGTGTGCGTTCCGCCCACTCTCGGGCACGGTCACGGTTACCGCGACCAATGTCGCCGCCCCACAGCAGCCATGCGACCTGCCCCGGTGTCGGACGCTCGGACTCGTCGTCGAGGTAGGCGTCAGCGCGTGGTGATGCGAGATCGGAGTCGTGACGTGCGAGCCATGCCGCCATGCGACGCACCTTGTCGGCGGTCATGTCGCCGCGTGCCATCGCGCGTGCCTCGCGGATCGTGCGCGGCCTCAGGCCATCTCCGGCGAACTCCAGCAGGTCGAGACCTCGGCGTGCGTTAGCACGGACGTACGACGGAACTGAGATCGCCACGCCCGCAGGTTAGCCGTGTCGACGTTCAGATCGTTCCCGGCTCGAACCCGGTCGGGTCGGGTATCTCGGCGGGGATGTCGACGATGCGGCCGCGTCGACGGATCGCACGCATCTGCCGCTCGATCGTTTCCCACTCGGCGCGATGCTCGGCGGTGCGCGGCACCTGTGACCGACGGTCGCCCCACGGCAAACCTGCACCGATCTCGATCATCATCCGGTTCACGTCGTCGCTGGTAATCATCTACTGTCCTCCGTTGCGGAGCCTAGCGCACATGACGGCGGTTAGGTGAACGGGTTGTCGGGGATCGGGCGGGGCACTCTCTCACCGGTGCGCGGATCGGCGAGCCGGGCGCGTGCCGACATCGGTATCTCGCGAGGATCAAGCAGCCACAACCGATACGGCAACGGCACCGAGTTGATCGACTCGTGAATCGCGACGGTGTCACGGAACCCAGTCGCGTTCTCCGGATTCAGGTAGCCGAGCACGGCCGCGGCACGACGTGACAGGGTGACTCGATCCGGTGTCACAGCGATCCCTCCCGGATCACGACTGCGCCACGGTTGAGGATCACGAAGTATTGGTCGGGCTGCTCGATCGTGCCCTGCATCGTGTATTGCCTCACCTTGCTCACTCGGATCGCATCGTAGCCGAGCATCGCAGCGAAACGCCCCACGTCGTCGTTAGCGTCGATGATGTTCTCGTAAGCGAGCAATCGTTCCAGTTCCTTGCCGAACGGAGCGTACGGATGATCGGCAGGTATCTCGTCAAGAGGTATCTTCTCGATTGCCATCTCGCCTTCCCGGTACGGGTGCGGCACCTCGCGGGTCGGTTGCATCTCGATCAGTTCGTTCTGGCGGTCGAGGACACGTCGTTTCTCATCCAGTTTCAGTTTGACGATGTCCTCAATGTCGACGACCCGCGCCGACGGATGCAATGCCATGTCGAGCACACGCCCAGCGGCGGCGGCGGCGTTCTCACCACGGAACGCGACGCCGAGACCGGTCGTCTCCGCGTACGCCTCGGCGGTCTCACGGATCGTCGTCGTGTAGACGCCATTCCCGTAGATACCCCTGCCGACGTAAAAGTCGTCCTCGTCGATGAAGTTGCGGAGATACCCGGCGAGTTGGTCATCGCTTTCCGCGTTGATTCCGCGATACAGGAACTCGTACTCGTCGCGCCATAGTTCGGCGAACTGCTCGTCGGGGATGACGGTTGGGCGGGCATCGAACCCTTGCTCGCGGATGATGTTCCGCAAGAACTCGTCGTTGGTGTCGGTCACCGTGTAGATGTCGCGGCCGCGTGACGTGTTCGTGTACCAGCCGTCGTCGATCATGTCGAGGAAATGATCGGTGCTGTATCGCGCGACGGATGGCTCCGGGATCACCACAGTTGTCGGTGTCGGCGGTGGCGGTACATAGTCCGGGTTCTTCGCGAGGAACGCCTGATACCGTTCGGCGTTCAGGATGGTCTCGACCCCATCGACCCGTTCGTAGATCAGGATCGGTTCGTCGCCCATGTTGTCCCACAGGCGTAACTCGTCGAACAGGTTGCGTTCAGCGGCCTCGGGGAAGATACGGCTGACGCTTTCGTGTGTGCGTCGGATGACCGCCTCCGGCACCTCGCGACCGGTGCGCTCCGCGCGAGCCGCAGCGCGCCGTAGAGCCTCGTCTGTGTCGATTGTGACGTACTCGGCGACCACACGTTTCGCGCCGCGTTCACGCGCCTGCTCCACCTTGCTTGCGAGTTTCTCGATCGTCGAGTTTCCGGTGCCGTCCAACACCGTGTCGTACCCCTGTTCGAGCGACTCGGCCATGAGGCGTGCTGCCATGTCGGACGACTCCTCGTGTACGAACGCCGCCGCATTGGAGTCACCGGCGTCGACGAGTTTCCGATACTCGGGGATGGCACGTTTCGCCTCGTCGGAGTCGACGACGGTGGAGCCTCGACGGAACGTCACCTGCCCGGAGCGTTGCACCGATCCTTTCCCGGCGCCGGAGCCGCCACCCATGAACGTCGCGCGGGTGTCGTCGTAGCGGACACCGTCACGCAGCATCGAGTCGATCCACGGGTCGTGCACATCCGCGATCCTGTCGGCGTCATACACGACACGGCCGTCGACTACCTCCGAGTATGCCTCGCGAGTGTCAGTAGCATCCGGGCGTGGTGTCGGTGGTGTCTGTGTCGTCGGCAACGGTTGCGATGCGGAACGTCGACCGGCGGGAGATAGGTCGCGTGGTGCGGTGCGGAACGGATCGCCGAGGGTGCCGGTGCCGAGGTTCTCCGGCGGGTCATACAGCCGGGTATCTGTCCGCATCGTCATCGTGCAGCGACAGTTCGGATGCGCCGGTGGTGACTCGACCTGACCGCCGTTCGGCAACGTGAACGCCTCATTCACCTTCGACTCCTGCCCTTGCATCTGCACACAGATCGGACAGACGTCGAACGGACCGGTCTTCCATTGCTTGCGTGAGTGCTCGGCCGACGCGATACCGGAGTCGACCGCCTGTTGGAATGACAACAGTCGTGCCTGATTGTGTGCTCGCATCCGCTCGGTGCGGGCGATCGTCCGTGACCGGGCGCGGCGTAACCGTTCGGCATACCGGTCGCCCTCTTTCCGCATCTGGTCGAGCGCCTTCGTGCCGGTCACGCCACGCGCCGCGAGATCATCGCCGAGCGACTGGACACGGTTGATGACTGCCTGCTCGTATCGTGCGGTCAGCCCGTTCAGGTTCGAGCCGAGCGTGTCGGCGAACTCGCGTGCCCCGGCGGACGGCACCACGGTGCGGAGTTGCGCGAAGATGCCTCGGCCAGTTTGCTGGACAGTCTGTTGCGACGAGAACGATGCGTCGATGATTGTGCGGAGCGCCTCCTGTTCGGAGCGCACCATGTTGGTAATCATCGCGCCGGACTCGCGGCGTATCCATTCGGCGGCGCGTGGGTCGGTGCGGTCGAATCGGAACCGGAGCGCAACCTCGGACGGTAACGGCGCGTCTGCTTTCGTCACGGATTTGCCGACCTGCCGGTAGGCACGCGCCAATTCGTTTCCGATCTCGATCGCGGCGGCGTCACCCGACGCAGCCATTGCCTCCGCCAGAGCCTCCTCAATGCGTTCTGCGGCTGCCGTGAGCGCGTCGAGCACCGCACGCCCATACCCGGCGACATCGCCGCTTCCGACAGCATCTAGGAGGGTCTCGTGAGGAAGCGCGTCCACGGTGTCCGTGATCGCGTCGGCAAGACGGTTCTCCAGACGGGAAAGAGTCGGGGAATCGGTCGGTCGGAACTCCGGGTGTCCGGGTGTGCGACGTTTCGACAGGGGGATGCGGCCGCGGCCACGCACCGGGTCGAGCGCCCGGCGGATAGCCCGGATCGAACCGGGCACCGGTCAGACCTCCTCGGCGTCGGACGTCGGCAACCCTGCCAGTCCGCGCAGATGGCCTTCGAGAGTTTCGTCGGGGAACAGCGGTGCACCTGCCTGCGCCATCGACGTGATGAACGATCCGATCTGCCCGAGGTCGACGTTGCGTGGCGTTTGCGCCGACAGGTACGGCGACAGCGACTCGTCGACACCGTTGATCCGCATGAGGCGCGGGATCGCGTGCGTGTTGAACACCTCGGTGATCTCCGACAAGTACGAGTCGATCGCCCGGATGAATAGGTCGATCTTCGACACGGATAGCGCCTGCGTGCCGACCTTCTCGTGGCCGAGCAACAGGAAGTCGGCGAGCACCGTCATCGCAATGCGCTGGTCGTAACGGGCGATGATCGCGTCGGTGTCAAACTGGCGTCGCCCACCGGTCGACAGCAACGTCAGGTCGAACGCTTTTTGCCCGGTCTCCGGGTCGTAGGCGAGCGGGAACACGACGCCCTCCTGCTCGTCGCGTTTGATGTTGCGGACGATCTGCTTGATCGCGTCGAGCGCGGCACGCTCACCCGGCGTCGCCGCATCCGACAACATCTGTGGTGGCACCAACGCGACCGGCAGACCAGCGAGGTCACGCTCAATGCCGATCGCTTCGATCTCTTGAATACGCCTCTTGTAGTACCACGGCACGAACGCATTACGCAGGATCGAGCGACCCTGCGGGTTATTCATTTTCGTCGTCGTGCGGAACAGCAACGCCTTCTCGATCGGGATGAACACGACGCCCTTACCTTTGGCGTTCGGGTCGTTCTGATACGCACCTCGGATACCGCCGGTGTCGTCGAGTTCCCACCGCTCGATCGTTTCCTGTGAGCGGGTCGGCAACTTGCGCCACCCGATCCGTCCGTCAGCGAACTTCGAGCGGGTGCGCGGGTCTTTCGTGTAGCCCTGACGCCGCTTGTACACGACCTCATGGTACGAGTAGCCGTACACAAGGAACCCGAGCATCGACGACAGCGTGTCCGCCCACGAGTGCGACATGTCGCCGAGACAAGTCGACACGAACTCGGCCTCGGCGATCGCGCGCTCATCGTCCGGGTCAGAAGGCTCGACCGTCCAATTGACACCACGGATCAGCATCTCGATCGCGTGCAGCATCGCGCCGACGACCGGATCGTTGTCGGCCATCTCCCGGAAGTTCGCGTACGCCTGCTTGCCTTGCAGTTGGCGTAGGAAATCCTGCCTGATCTCGCCGCCGTACTGATGCAGGCCGCTTGACCCGACCTCCATGAAGTCGGTCGCGGTCGGGCGCGCCTTCGTTACGGCGTCAAGGTCAGCAGGCTCCACGATCCGAGACTGTATCGCATGTCGTGCCCTCTGTGCTGTAGATGCGTCTGCGTGCCCACACGAAATCCCCATCAGGCGGATACACGTTGTCGGGTCGGCCGAGCACGAACCCGATGACCGAGTCGCCGTACATCAGGTGCCGCTGTTCACCGTCGACGATCCACGGGTAGTGAATGTCGGTCGTGCCGGTGCGGAACTCGACACCGATCTCGCCTTGAGAGCCGATAGCCATCAGTACACGCCCTCACAGCAGGCGTCACGGCGTCCACACTCGACGCATCGGTAGTGGGCGTGTTCCTGTCGCATCCGTCCGCCGCAGTAGCCGCATTGGATTGAGCAGTCGGACGAGTTGGTCACACTTGAACTGTACTGGTCGGGTGTGTCGCCGCGTTGCGGGTTGGTCAGCCGTGGCGGCGGGTGGCCTCGGCGACGATCTCGTCGAACACGCGGCGCACATCGGCGACTGTCAGGTCGTCGTCGCTGACGAGTTGGGACAATCCCTCCGGTGCCCAATGTTCTGCCTGTGTGCCGATACGAACGGTTATGCCGACGCCGCGTTTGACGCGACGTGGCCGCTCACCCAGCGCGTCCCATGTCCCGCTCGACACCTCGACCATGCCGAACGGATACATGAACACGTCCAGCACCTCCGGTGTCCACATGTTCAGGTCGATACCGGACAGTATCCGTTGCCGGGGCACCGTCTTGAGGACGTCTTGGAACTCTGCAAGATACTCGGTGAAGAAGTCGCGCCAGTCGACCGGGATGCCGCTCATGTCAGCACCTCGTGCTCGCGTTGGGCGGGGACGGTGACGGTGAACGGTTCGGCGTCGTCGGCGTCGACGATCTCGATCTCCGCCCAGCCGTCGTAGCGGGTCGCGACTTCGTCGACGATTCCGGTGCGGGTCTCGCCGTCGCGGTCGTAACGGATGCGGTCGCCCGCGAGGAGCGTGCCAGCGTCGCAGCGCATGGTCTCACACCACCTTCCGTGCGCCGTTGGTCGTCCACTCGTCGCGGAACATGCCTGCCCGGTAAGCGGTCTCGGCGACCTCGGTGTCGAAGATGTCGGTCATCTCGCCCTTGACCCAGTAGGACAGGCCTTTGCGGTAGCCGCGGGTGATGGTGTAGGTGTCGCGGATGTTGTACCGGACGCGCACCTCGTAGCCGTAGGCGCAAGGGAGGACAACCTCGACGCCGTCGTTGTCGTAGTAGTAGGACATCCGACCACCGGAGATCGACAGGATGTTGTCCCGGCCGATGTGATCGGTGATGGTGCGAGCGATGGCGGCGGCCTCGTCGGCGGTGTAGTAGGTGGTGGCGGTTGATGTCGTGTTCATGGGTGTAACCTTACTCTGTCCCGTTAGACATTGCAACTCCTAATGCGAGATATCTCGATTAGAGGCGCCACGGGGAGGTCTGTGTCAACGACGCCGGAGCCACCACCGGAGCCGCACGCGCACCGTCGATCATCAACTCAGTCAACGCCCACACCAACGCATCCAACCTGTCCGGCGAATCACCGACGTCCGGCACCCACGAACACAACTGATCTTCCAGCAACGTCAAGAACCCGACGTGATGCACCTTGCCCTGCTCATAGAGCGCGGCGACCGGTTCCGCTCGTGTGCGTTTCCCACGGGATGCGCGCACCATGCGGATCGGTACCCGGTCGTCGACCGTGCGTATCAACGTCGACACGAGATCGCCGCCCTGATTCGCCTCTGCGACGATGACGTCCGCCTTATGCGTGTGATAGGCGGCGACCGCCGCAGCCGCCCAGTCGCCCGGTGAGGCACGCAGACTGCGATCGTCGAGAACGTAGCCGCGACCCTGCGAGTCCACACCAGCGACGACAATGCCGGTCTCTGCCGAGTCCTCGCCTGATGTGACCGCCGGGTCAATCGCGACGACGATCCTGCGGAGCGGCGGCGTCTGATGTGCCCGGTGCTCGTCGATGTTGGCGCGCTCCCATAGGGCACCGTCGACGTCGTCGATGATTTGCGCCTCCAACTCCTGCCGTCCGAGCCGGGTGCCCTCGTAGCGGCGACGCATCTCGTCGATGAACTCTGGCGACAAGTTGCGTGCGTTCTCGTACGTCGACCCGGTCGTCAGATGCACCTTGCCGGTGTCATCTCCAGCGAGCCTGCGGACGATCGGGATCGGTCGCGGAGTGGTCGTGACGACGACACGCGGATGGTCGCCGAGACGCAGGCCGAGCATCAACTGATCCCACGCATCCATGTACCGCCACGCAGCCAACTCGTCCGCCCACGCAAGATCATGGTTCGGACCACGCAACCGGTCAGGTCGGTCAGCGGAATAGGCAACAGCCGTCGCGCCGTTCGCGAACGTGACACGACGCTTCGATGGCTCGTACACCGGTCGCCGATCCGGCGGGAACACCGACAGCAACCCTGACGCGCCCTCGATCATCGTGTCGCGCACATCTGCGGCGGTCGCACCGACCAGCGCGATACGGGACGCACGCCCGGACTCAACCTGTTCACGGATGAACTCGGCGCCCGTTCTCGTCTTACCGAACCCGCGACCCGCGAGGATCAGCCACACACGCCACCCGCCCGCCGGTGTCCGCTGTTTCGGCCTGCGCCATACCGACCAGTCGTACATGACCGCGCGACGTTCCGACGGCGACAGGGATTCGATCACCTCCTGCATCGTCGCGTCGTCGAGCGACGCCATCACCTCAGCGATCGAGTGCTGCACCGTTGGCCTCGTCGACGTCGATCGCATCGTCCAGACCGTCCACACCAGCGATTGACCGCAACCGCTCTACCAGTATCCGGCCGACGTCCGTCTCAATCGGTCCGCCATCCTGCCCGGTGACCGTCATCTGTTTCGGTGCCTCCAGCCCGTACAGCGACGCCCGTGAGTTAGAGATACGCACCGCCGAGTTCACCAACGCGACGAACTCCTGAGTGGACTCAGGTGACGACAAGATACGTCCGAACGTGTGCCGCCACAGTTGCTCCAACCGTTCGCCCTCTAACTCGCGCAGCGAATCAACTGCCTCCCGGCCGTACAACTCCAACGCCCGGTCGTATGCCTCTTTTGCCCCTGACCGTGACTTGTAGCCGACCCGTTCCGCGATCTCGTCGAACGTCAACCCGGCAGCACGCAACCGCACGACCTCGCGGTAGCGGTCAGCCTGTTGCGGTGTGAGCGCGGGCGTTTGTCCTCGTGGCATGTGTTCAGACTCTAGCGTTCAGAGCGTTCAGAGCGTCAGACGTTGTGTGGTGGGTGCCAATGGTCGCGGTGTTCGTGGTACCAGTTGACGGTGCGGGTGATGCCGTCCTCGACGGTGGTGGCGGGTTCGGGTATGCCTGCGCGTGTCAGTGTGTCTGGGTTGGCGGTGACGGTGTCTCCGGGTATTTCGCCGGGTCGCATTGGTAGGTGGGTGATGGGGACGGTGTGTCCGGTGATGTGGGCGGCGGTGTCGCGTACGAGTTCGGCGATTTGGAGGACTGTGTGGTGTTGGCGGGGTCCACATTCGAGGACGTGTTCGTGGGTGTTTCCGTTGGCGGCGTGTTCGAGTGCGTCGCTGAGTGTGTTGGCGAGGTCGGCGATGTAGACCATGTCGCTGATTTGTTGGCCGTCTCCGTACACTTCGATGGGGTCGCCGTTGAGTGCTCGGCAGATGAACGCGGGTGTGATCTTGCGGACTTTGCCTGCGCCGTAGGGTGGTGCGGCTTGTTGTCGGGGTCCGTAGGCGTTGACGGCGCGGACTTGGTTGACGGCTGTGTGATGTTCGGTGCGGTACATGTGGACGAATCGTTCGACGGTTGTCTTGGTGATGCTGTACGGGTTATTCATCCAATGGTTGCCGACGCAGATGTAGACGCCGGGTAGGTCGTACCGGTGGAGTGCGTGAAGGAAGTTGAGTCCGCCGGTGATGTTGGTGATGGCGGCGGGTCGTGGGTCTCCGATTGTTTCTTGTGTTCCGAGTACGGCGGCGAGGTGGATGATGCCGTCGACGTGTGCGGCGAGTTCGAGCATGATGACGTCGTCGCGTACGTCTCCCCACAGGTAGTCGACTCGTGGGTCGTCACGGTACGGGTTGCGTTGCTTGTGGTCGAGGATGATGACTTCGTGGCCGCGGTTGAGTAGTTCGTCGATTGTCCATTGGCCGATGAAACCTTGTCCGCCGGTGATGCCGATCTTCATGGTTGTGCCTTTCTGTATCGTTCTGGGATGATCTCTGGCGCTACATGCTTGTAGTTGACTTTGTGGTGTATGCGTGGGTTCACTCCGCGGTCGTCGAGCATTGACACTTTGACGGCGCTGGGGCATCGGATGACCGAGTACATGGACTTGGTGTAGGTGCCTTGGTCGAGGTAGTCGTCGGTGAGTCCACCGTCGTTGCGTTGTGTCGGTGTCGGCCACAGGGCGACGTTGTTGATTGTCATCATCGGGTAGCCGCGTCGCTGTATCTCTGTGTAGGCGTTCACGTCCTCGTTCAGTCGGCCGGGGAACTCGAACTCGCGTTCTGTGTCACAGATAAAGAAATTCATTGCCTTGCGTTTCACTTTGATGGCGTCGACGATGGAGTTGGCGAAGCCGCCGATCATCTCTCCGAGTTGCATGATGGCGACGGTGACGATCTGCGGTGGGAATTTCTTGTACCAGTCGACAAGAGCGGCGACTACAGCGTCAAGATTGCGTACCATCTCTTGTCGTCCGTACACAGGACGTCCGTCCGAGTCGAATCGCCAATCGAAGTATCTGTAGTCATCGTCAAGCATCAGGAAGTATCGGTGCCCGTGATTGCGTGCGATGTCCCATATCGCGGCGCGTGGGACACATGAGCCGGACAGTCCGAAGTTGTCGCCGATGTCCATGCGGGCGAGCGTGTCCTGTTTCGAGAATACGACCACCCGATCCGTTCCGTAGTTCGCCCGGTACTCGTCGATCGTTGGATCTTCGTCGTCGACGACGATGTAGACGGGTGCTGTCCATGTCGAGTGACGTAGCGCGTCGTCGATTGTCAGCACGTTGTCCGGTCGACGGTGCGACAGGATGTAGATAGGGACAATGTCAGTTGTCATCGTGACCATATTCGGCGTCGTAGATGCGGCGCAGTTGTTCACGCAGTTCGACGAATCCCAACTCGACAGCCCGGTCGAAGTCGATGATGACGAGCGCGGAGCGTTCCATTAGCGACTGAATGTTCGCGGGTGCGTGGGTGTAATACTCGGCGATTTTGTCGAACCTGAACGCGGTGTGGCGTTCCGCGGCGGAACGTAGGAACGCGGCGACCTCGTCAGGTAACTCCGTGGCGGTGTCGATCTCGGCGATGAGTTCGCGGGTGCGTGTGCGGTCGTACATGTCGACGATGTCCGGGCAATCTCCGGTCTGTCGATAGACGGGACTCTTGACCTCGCGCGGATATTGAGTCGGATCGTCCGGGTCAAGTGCTCCACCATCGCCGAGCGAATCATCGACCTTCAACAGAAGGTCAGCAACATCGGTCGCGTCGAAACCTGTGCCGAGTAGGTCGTCGTCCGTCGTTGCGCCGAGTAACAGTTCGACGAGTTTGTCGTCGTCGTATGTTGCGAGATCGGCTGCACGGTTGTCAGCCAACAGGATGCGGCGTGCGGTGCGATCATCGACATCGACCCAATAGACCGGCACCGTGTCGAGTTGCAACGATTGCGCTGCCATCAAGCGATGATTCCCGGCGAGCACATAGCCGGTCGATCGTTGCGCGACGATCGTGCCGTACCAGCCGTTTTTCTCGATCGACTGGACGATGGTGCCGATGTCACCCTGTCGCGGGTTCGCCGGATGAACGATCAGGTCACCGACAGCAACCTGCTCGATGTCGTGTTCTGTTGTCATACCCGCAGTGTAGACCGTTTCGCCGTGTCCGATCAGATACTGTTGCGTGTGTGCTCGATCTGCCAGACCCTATTCCCGCTCCCGGAGCGTGGGCAGAGGAGTCTGCGTGCCGTGGGAAACCGATCGACTGGTTCTACCCGCGGTCAGGTCGACGACCGCTGAAGGCGCTCGCGTTGTGCGACGAGTGTCCGGTGCGTGCCGAGTGTCTGGAATACGCGATCGAACATCATCAGCATTGGGGAGTGTGGGGAGGGATGACCG
>Ga0099850_1000667_pt1 | contig 15546 bp, 12 predicted proteins | sample CB_VirMetaG_5_FD_79182 | JGI IMG/M metagenome (GOLD analysis project Ga0099850, IMG submission 79182) | Freshwater to marine saline gradient viral communities from Chesapeake Bay - CB_1508_1D Viral MetaG | ecosystem: Environmental > Aquatic > Marine > Coastal | place: USA: Chesapeake Bay... | reverse complement strand
TGATAGCTCAGGTTATTTTAAAACCAGTAAAATGGCTTTATGTACAATTCCTGATGGAGATTTACCATGTGTTGAAGTTAAAGGCGACCCTGACTCAGAATATATATTAGCATTTGACCCGTCTTGGTCGCAAACTGAAAGTTCAGATGATTTTGCGATACAAATATTAAAATTACATCCTGACACTCAAAAAGCTACATTAGTTCACAGCTACGCTTTGTCAGGAACCTCTCTTAAACATCATATCGAATACTTTTTATTCTGTTTAGATAATTTTAATGTTGTTGCTGTTTCTGGTGACTATAATGGTGGCGTTCAATTTTTACAAGCTTGTAATGAGAGCGATACTTTTAAACAAAGAAATATCAAATTACAAACTATAGAAGTTCCTTTTGATAAGCCAGAAGAATATCAAAACGATCTACATAACTATAAATCTCAATATAATAAAACTGATTACAGGTATGTATTCTTACGTAAACCTACCTCAGGTTGGATTCGTCAAGCAAACGAATTGTTGCAAGCCAATTTAGATCATCAAAGATTTTATTTTGCAAGTAGAGCTATTGATGAAAATTATACGAAGCAAAAAGGAAAAAGTATCAATATTGAAAAAATTAAATTTTTAAGAAATGCAGAAGAAACTAAACAGAGTGCTGCCGCTAAAATGATTGATTTTATTGAACACCAATCCGATATGATTAATTTGACAAAGAATGAGTGTGCTTTAATTCAAATAACTACAACCTCTCAAGGAACGCAGACATTTGATCTACCTCCAAATCTAAGGCGTCAAACAGGTCCAGATAAAGCAAGAAAAGATAGTTATTCTGCTTTAATTTTAGCTAACTGGATGACAAAAATATATTTTGATGCTCAACATCATAAAGTTGAAGATATAATAGAAACTTTTGAACCAACATTTATAATGTAATTAAAGTAACTTTAAAAGTCACTTTATAAACTTTGAGTGTAAATTATTTTACCATGTCCGACAAAAGAAAGTATACAAAAAGATCAGATTACTGGAATAAATTCAAGCAGGGCGAACAGCCACTTGAAAATATACTATATTCTAGCCAAGCAAAATCAGAATATGAGCCACAATTATTAGGCGAATCTTTTTATAATTACGAAAGCAAAGCGTATACAAGATCTGGAGGATCAGACTCTACTCAGAGCAGACGTAATAACGCTGCGATTGGGCCAAAAATCTTTAAGTATACAAATATTCGAGCTGGTTTACTTCCTTATGAATATGGTATTGACGGTGTTAATGTAAGAGATGCTATTGAGTTATGTCAAAAAGCATATTGCAATGTTGCTATTTTTCGTAATGCCATTGATATGATGGCAGACTTTTCAAATTCTAATATTTATTTAGAAGGCGGCAGCGTAAAATCAAGAGATTTTATTAAAGCTTGGTTTAAAAAAATTAAAATTTGGCGTTTAAAAGATCAATTTTTCCGTGAATTTTACAGAAGTGGAAATGTCCTTTTGTATACTGTCGATAGCAAGTTTAATGTAGATGATTTTTCAAAAGTCCGTAATTTTGGTTTAAATTTAAAAACTAATAAATTACCTGTTCGTTATATTCTTCTTAACCCGTTTGATATGGTAGCTAAAAGATCTACATCTTTTGAAGCTGGATTGTATGAAAAAATTCTTAGCGAATATGAATTGGAAAGATTGCAGAACCCACAAACAGATGAAGATAAAGAAATCTATGAAGCTTTAACTCCTGAAATGAAAAAGAAGATTAAGCAAAATGGATATTATACTGATGGTATGAAAGTTCAGCTTGATCCTAAAAAATTACGCTTTTCTTTTTATAAAAAACAAGATTACGAACCATTTGGTGTTCCTTTTGGATTTGCTGTATTAGACGATATCAACTTTAAGATGGAAATGAAAAAGATTGATCAGTCAATCTGTCGCACTATTGAAAATGTTGTCTTATTAATCACCATGGGCAATACTCCAGATAAAGGGGGTGTTAATCCAAGAAATATTCAAGCTATGCAGGCGCTTTTTCAAAATCAAAGTGTTGGACGTATTTTGGTTAGCGATTATACAACCAAAGCTGATTTTATTATTCCTGATATTCAGAAAGTGATTGGACCTGCTAAATACGAAGTTGTTAATCAAGATATTAAAGAGGGTTTGCAAAATATTATTCTTAATCAGGAGAAATTTGCAAGCACCGAGATTAAAGCTCAAATGTTTTTACAAAGACTGAAAGAATCAAGAGATGCTTTTTTAAATGATTTCTTACAGCCTGAAATTAAACAAATTTGTAAAAATTTTGGACTACAACAGGTTCCTACGGCTAAATTTGAAACAATTGATCTTCAAGATCCAGCTCAAATTCAAAGGGTTATTACCCGTATGATGGAATTAGGCATTTTACCTCCTGTTGAAGGTATGAAGGTTATAGAAACCGGAGTATTTCCTGCTGCTGAAGATTTGGAAAAAGCCCAAGAAAAATTTGTTGAAGATAGAAAGAAGGGGTATTACAACCCAATAGTCGGTGGTATGCCCGTACCAGTAGATTATGATGAAGAAGAAATCATGATGCCAGTTACTCCAACTGTTGCGCCAGCGCCGGCTCCTACAAATAGAGCTCGTAGCACTTCAAATCCCGGTAGGCCAGCAGGGTCTAAAACATTAGCTAAGACAACATATTCAGTTAGTGGTATTAAAGATATTGCTGATGCAACTAATCATCTTTTTAATTTTATGTCTTCTGAAGCTAAACAAATTTTTAACAAAAAGCGTTTGAATAAAACTCAAAAACAAATGTTGGAAAGAGTTTGTGAGTCTGTGATTGTGGCTAAAGATATGGAAGATTGGGAAGTTACTGCTGCAGAATGTATTAAAAACCCCAATAAAATCATAGATTTAAAGCCTATGTCAGAAATTTTAAATATAAGTTCTGAACATGAGTTAGATGATTATGCTGCTGCTATTTTATATCACAGTAGAAAAAATTCTCTTGAGGCATAATTAAGTGTAAATTTTTTAAAAATGGCGGCTACATTTAAATATAAAACAGAGTATAATTTCGATATTTATGCTACGAATAATTTGGAGGACGAACTTCAAATTAGTAAGGCATCTTTGGATAACTTAAAGCCATTGATTCCTAAGTCTATTGATTTAGATAGAAATATCGATTTGATTGGTGTCGCTTTCAATGCGGCTGTAGTTAATAAATTTAACAGAAATGGTGACGGAATTGATTCTGAGACCGCTGTTGATTTGATTGATTACTTTGTTAATAAACCAACTAATATTGAACACAAAAAGCAAAAAGTTGTTGGTCATATTGTTAATGCCGGTTTTACAGATTTGAATAATGATAAAATTATTGGTAATGCCGCCGCTTTAAAAACCAATGACCCTTATTTTATTTCTTTGGCTTCTGTTGTTTATAAAACCGTTAATAAAGAGTTTGCCGATGTACTCTTACAATCTAGCGATGAAGACAGTGATTACTATAAAAAGATTTCTGCTAGTTGGGAGTTGGGATTTAATGATTATGTTTTGGCCGTCGGCTCACAAGATTTAAAAGACGCTGAAATTATCAAAAACCCCAAGCAAATTGAAGAGTTACAAGCTTTTCTAAAAACTTTTGGTGGAGGTGGAAAGCTCAAAGATGGTACCCCGATTTATAGGTTAGTTGTAGGAGAGGTTTTCCCATTGGGAATTGGATTTACAACTAATCCAGCTGCTGATGTAAGTGGTCTTATCGTTCAAAAGAATATTGATCTAACATTAAATGATAATAAAGATGCACATGCAGAAGCAGATAATATTTTAAAAATTTCACAAAGTGAAAATAAAACTGTAAAAAATAATAATACTATGGATATTACAGAGTTCAAAACCGAGTTCGAGAGGATTCTCGATACGAAGTTAGCGGACAATGCTGAATTCACTCAAGAGGCGGTGGCAAGCGTTGCGACTCATGTGATCGATAAGATCCGTGAGAAGGACGAACAGTTCAAGGCCGAAAGAGAAGCCATCGAAGCTGAAAAAGCTCAGGCTACACAGGATGCAGCAGAAGCCAAAGCTTCGATTGAAAATCTTCAGAAAGAATTGGAAGCGGCCAGCCAAAGAATTAATGAGCTGGAATCTTCCATCAGCGCTGCAGCCGCAGAAGAGTTATTCAATAGCAGAATGGAATCGATCGATGATCTTTATGAATTATCTGATCAGGATCGTACTGTCTTAGCTCAAGAAGTTAAGTCATTAGATTCTTCCGACGCTGCTTTTGAAGATTATCAGTCAAAATTGGCTTCTTTACTTCATCACAAGAGCAAAGCTTTTAAAGTGGAGCAAGAAAAACAATTTGAGGCTAAGGTTCAGGAAGAGCTTGAAAAACGTTTGGCAGGAATGCCTCAATCCACTAAAGCTTCTCAGGAAGCTGTGGCTAGCGTTGAGCAGGCTACTGAAGCCGAAGAGTCCGTGGAAGATGTCGTTGAAAATGTTGAAGTTCCTCATTCGAGTATCGCCAACAACAACGAAGCTTCTTCAGTTGAAGAGTCCTTGACTGATAAGTTCAAGAAGGCCTTCACCAGTGAAAACATTTCAATAACCTATTAAACTAAAATACTACTATGGCACTAAGATTATTACCATTCAGACAATATAGCGACAATGATGTCATCAACCTGTATGCAAATCAGGATGTTGACGAGTCGCCTTCAACTAACGGTAACGGTAGCGCAGGCGTATTGGTAAAGGTATTGAGCGGAAATATGAATAAGGACATTCATGATTTAATTGATAGTTCTTATCTGGGTAAAACTGACTATCCATTCTTGGGTGCAGATAAATATCCCACCGTTCCTTTACGATGCAAAGCCGCAACTACTGGTACTGCAGTTATCGGCGTCACACTTCGACAAACAGTGAAAAATGATGAGAACGGTGAAAAACTGATCTACAATCCTGTTAAGCGTGACGAGTTACAGGCTGTTCTTAGCGGACAGGCTGTTCCTGTTGCTTCTAAAGGTTTATTTACCTTTGATGAAGCTGCTTATGAAAAGGATGCAAACTTTGCACCCGGTAATTTAGCTGTCGTTTCTGCAAACGAAGGCAAGATGACCGGTGTGAGCCACGAAGATTTGGCTGGCAGCACTTATAGTGTTGTTGGGACAATCCTTGGAACAGGTAATAGAACATCTCAGATGGGTAAATCTGATCAGTTCGCTGGTACGGGAACCGCGCAGTACGCGTTGGTTCAGTTAGACTGCTCTGCTTCTTGGACGGTTGCATAATTAAACAATTAGATTAACGAAAGGAAATTTAAGAAATGAAAATTACATTAAAGAGAACTGACGAGCAAGTCGAATTGGTAAAAGCAATGGGATCTCGCAATCGTGAGACCGCATATGCTGCTCAGGTAGCTTTAGCTGAGTTCATTGGTCCGGTTTTAGCCGAAGTAATCAATAACGCTCCTACTGTTAGTAACCTGTTTACCCCATTACAGTACAACGCTGATGATAACCCTTCTATCCCATTAGATTTATATTATGATATTTTCGATGAGGATTACATCAAGGTTTATTCTCAATCCGTAGCCGGTGGTCTTCCGACCAATTATGTTCAACCGACAGCTTCTGAATTGAAGTTCACCACTTACACCTTGGACAGTGCGGTTTCTTTCGATAGAAAGTATGCCTCTCGCTCTAGACTTGATGTCATTGGTAAGACCTTCACTCGTGTCGCTCAGGAAGTACTCCTGAAGCAGGAAAGAACCTCTTCTAATTTGGTTATGACAGCTCTTGCTGGTGCCGCTACCGGTACCAGTGGTGTTACAGCTGCTAACAGACACGCGTTCAGAACAGCTCAGGCAAATCGTTTCTTATTGGATGACTTGAATAAGTTATTCACTAAGATTAAGAGAATTAATGCTTCTTTTGTAGGTGGAACTCCTTCTGGTGCTCGCAGAGGTCTTACTGACCTTTTAGTGTCTCCTGAAGTTGTTGAGCAGATTCGTTCGCTCTCCTACAATCCTATTAACACTGTGGCTCCTGACGGTTCTGCTGTTGGTAGTGGTTCTCAGCCCATCTCATTAACTGATAATGTGCGTGGTAGCCTCTTCAGCCAAGCTGGTTTAACTGAGTTCTACGGTGTGGCTATTATGGAAGTTCTTGAAATGGGTGTTGGCAAACGTTTCAACGATGTGTTTGACACTGTCGCTGGATCTACCACATTCTTAAACCATGGAGCTTCTCAGTCTGATCCAACTGCTGCTTCTAGTGTCTTCAATGGCGCTACCGAAGAAATCATTGTGGGTCTTGACCGTAGCCGTGACGCATTAATCAGAGCTATCGCTGTTGATTCTGACACCGGTTCCGAATTCAATTTAGTGGCTGACGATCAGTTCTCTTCTAGACAGCAGAGAATTGGTTACTACGGCGCTTTGGAAGAAGGACGTATGGTATTGGATGACAGAGCCTTAGTGGGCTTGATTATGTAATCATTATGGTTATTCTTAACTCCACCCCGAAAGGGGTGGAGTTTTTTTTTGAAAAAATATATTTAACATTTATTATTTACATATGGCTAGAAAAAAGAAAGCACCTACAAAGACAAATAATCTAGAAGATATTCAAAATTTTTCTAGTGGTAAACTTGATGACGATACTTTGAAAAAGGTCAAAGAATTAGAAGATGTATTGGGCATCAAGGCAGTTAATCCATTTGGCACAAATGATCCAAATATTTTTGAACAGAAGTTAAAAGACTCCAATTTAAGCGATCTTCAAAATTTAGCTATGAAAATTGGCATCTTTCCAGAAGGATCTAAAGATAGACTGAAAGAAAAGTTGCGACGAGAGTTTAAACGTGTTACAAAGGGTTCTCGTAGCGTTGCGTTGCAGCAACCTATGTCTATTTCCGATCCAAATCATCCAAACCATGAAAAAGCCAAGAAGTTAATGGGAGATGGTTTTTAAAGTAAAAAGGCCCGTCTAAGACGGGCCTTTTTTTAACTTGCTTCATAGCTAGGGGGCGTTCCCTTATATGCCCCGTCTTTTGTTTTATTCTTACCTAATGGGAAATAATTGATTGTTGAAAATCTATGATAGCTACCTTCTATAAATAAACCGTTTTCAGTATCATTTGCGCCACCAACTTGAGTTGAGAATGTTATGTCAACAGTTTGATTATCTCCAATTGCGCTACTGAAATTTTCACTATCTAATCTTGCATTTTTCACTATATATACTAAAGCTTTGTCACCTCTCGTTCCATTAGCTTTAGGTTTATGCATAGTAATAGTAAAATTATGTTTTTGAGGGGCTGATAGTTTTTCAAATAAATTGTTTTCAACTAATTCAGATACAACAGCAGAAATACTGACATCTACATTTAATGGAACATCTAATACACGGCTATATCCAAAAGTATTACCAAGTCTTTGTAAAATAGTTCTACTCATTGGGACGTTAATACTAACGCTTTGCAAATGAGCTAATCCATCTCCATTAAAATCAGTGAAGCCTTGGTAGCTTCCAGAATTAGACATTTGAAATACAATATCTCCGGGTCTTAATGCGGCAATCGGTGCAGATCCTGTATCATATGTAGGAACACTGTATCTAACAAATCGACTAACATTGTTCCAAGGACTGGTGGCGCTAAATTGAGCTGTATCTTGTAAAGTAATTCCAGTTAGACCTTCTATTGAATCAACAGCAGGAATTGCTGGAAAATTTAATCCATTGCCTGATGTTAAAGGCCCATTAGTGATACCGTGAGTTGTAGCTGTACCAGAAGCTGTATCATCTGTTTGTATATTAAAAGCTTCTACGCTAACTGAAGCCGTTGGAACGGCTCCAACTTCAGCGGTTACAGTGTAGTCTGTTATAAATCCATTTCCAATAGCAATAACATTATAATCTGTTCCGTTAGATTTATAAGCTTGAATATCTTGATTTTCTAAATCTGCGCCTTCTTTTCCAACCAAAACAAAATAATTATTGCCAACAGTATCATCCATTAATCCAGATAATGCACTGTATCCAGATATAGCTAAATCCCCTGTCCAGTAACCCGCATTGGCAGGGCGATAGCCACCAGAAGGGTGGCTAGTTGGGATATTAAATCCTAATTTTCTTTCATTTTCTCCATCTGTTAAATAATAATCAAAACTTAAATTAACTGTAGGAGATTCTAATACAATAGAATCGATGCGAGCTAATCTGCCAAACTCATTAATGTCTTGCCTATTAATATTAAAATCAAAATTGATAGATTGAATTCTATTTAATGGTTCTACTAAACTTCTATAAACTGAGCCACTGGCTGCGTAAATGTAAGCTGGACCAGCTGGACCACTAACATGATTTCCAGTTGCTGGATCCATTATACCGCTCCATCTTAAAGATCCTGTTTGATAAGCGGAGTCTTGAGATAAATTAGCGTTGTAATCCCATTGACCCGGACCTGAAGCCGTGTTTACTAGCCCCTGACCAGATTGTAAATGATACCCAGTAGATGATGGGGATATGTACAACGCTTCACTTTGATAAATTATTCTATTACGAGCCATTTATATATATTACACTTTTTTAAATATTTTTCACAAAAAAACCCGCTCCGAAGAGCGGGTTATGATTAATTTAATTATGATTAGGATTGGGTTGTACCGGGAGGTGTCGGTGCTCCAATATATGCGTAAGCATCAGATTTCTTTGCACCTAAAGGCCAGTAAGGCAATGTTGAGAAAGGAGCATAAGAGCCACGCATAAAGATACCGTTAGCTCTATCATTTGAGCCACCAACCTGAGTTGAGAACGCAATATCTACAGTTTCATTATCTCCAATAGAATTACTGTAGCTTTCACTTTCAAGCCTTGCACCTTTAACATCGATCACTAAAGCATCTGCACCGGGCTCGCCACTACTACCAGCTCTTCTTAATGTTAAGCGGAAGTTTGTTTTTTGTGTGGCGTCTAATGCTGCAAACAAGTTGTTCTTCTTAAGGTCAGATAGAATTGCGGATACAGAAACATCAATATTCAATGGTAGATCTATTAAACGAGCATATCCGAATGTATTTCCAAGTCTTCCAAGAATTGTGCGACTCATTGGCACAGAAACTGTGAAACTTTGAATATGAGCTTTTCCATCTCCACTTAATACAGAAAAACCATCATAAGAGAATGTTCCATCTCCATCTGGATCTAAAAATTCCAATAATAGATCGCCGGGACGTAATGCAGTAATGTCATTAACAGCTACTGTACTACTATTAGTATAATCTCCAGTAGTAGAAATTGTGCCACCTCTAAACTCATATTGAATATCAACCTGCTGCCCATTGACATCATCAATACCGGGAACTTGATTACCTGTAACCCCAGCAGAAATAAGATTTCCAGAAATCTTATCATCAACACGAATATTAAATGCTTCAACTGTAACGCTAGCAGTAGGAATTGCCCCTACGGAAGCTTCAATAGTATAGTCACTAATAAAACCATTTCCGATAGCAATAATATCAAAGTCAGAAGCTGCGCTTGTAGTAGTATCACCTTGAACATCAGTACCTTCTTTGGAAGTAACTATAAAGTAGTTATTACCTTGAACATCTTCAATTAATCCAGAAAGAGCTGAATATCCAGAAATACAACCATCTCCAGTATATCCAACTGCATCATCGTTTGGCCTTCCAATTTTTGATTGATACCCAGAAAAATTTGAAGGAAGATTGAATCCCATTTTTCTTTCATTGCCTCCGTCGGTAATATAATAATTAAAATCTAATCCTACGGTAGGCGATTCCATTACAATAGAATCAATACGAGACAATTTGCCGAATTCATTAACATCTTGTCTGTTAATTGTAAAATTAAAATTTGCAGATTGCACTCTGTGCAGAGGTTCAATTAATGTTCTATTGAGAACAGTATTTGTTGAATCACTGAAAACTATAGCAGTTTCGCCATCTGGAACCACTCTTCCTGTGACTCCGGACCAATTAATATTATTATATACATCTACAGAAAGGTTATTTAAACCATTTCCTGTCTGCATATGATAACCTGTAGAATTAGGCGCAATAAAAAGCGCCTGACTTTGATAAATTACTCTGTTTCTAGCCATAATGTTTAAATGTTAAATTTAAAATAATTTACAACTTTTTTGTGACTTTGAGAAATATTAACTTTGCCTTGGAAAACGATATTTGTATATTTCAAAGTCTATGAATCCAACAAATAGATCTACTGGTATCTTTTTATTGGCGCTATCTGATATCTTTGATACTGTTACTCTTTCAATAATATACTTCTCACCGTCATTAGTTGAAGCTGTATTATTGTAATCGTACCCTGTAGGATACGCTGATTTAACGTTATTATATTCGCCAAGCGGAGATCCAGTAAATGGAATATTACCAAATAAAACATCCATCGAATCAGCAAAAATAGATAAAACTCCATCTAATTGATACAAATCTTCTGCAAAAACTACAGCATTGATATCTGTAATAGTGTTGTCATAACCGCCAAAAGCAAAAGGTTCATTTCTTGTTGAGCCGAGAGATAAAAATGCTGCTGGCGTAGCCTGATCGTAAGGAGGAACATAAGTTAAAGTTCTTCCGTATCTACTATTTGTTTTATATTTACCAGCTGTAATTAAAGCTTCTTCAGTTTGATTGCTAATATAAACATTAAAATCTTTTACAGTATAAGTGCCGCTAATGTTTGTACCTGTAGGATAAGTTGAATCAAAAAGCACTCTTCCATTTTCATAATCATAGGTCAGCCCATTTGTACCCTCGGTAATTAAACCAGAATCACCGCTGATTAAAGGGTTAATTTGAGCTGCTGTAATAGATTTGTCGTAAACCCATTGTTTATAAGGAGATCCGAATACAACTTTATTTTGAACTCTTTCATCAGGATAATAGTAGAAATCTGTACTATAAGTTTTATAAGCTTCACCCCGCTCCATCAGATAATGCTCAAACCATAAATAAAAACTTGTTAATAATTCGTGTTGATATAGTGGCTTCATTAAAATTTTTTACTTTCTAATTTTCTAAGTTCTTTATAATAATCATTTAATAGAGAAGACATATATCTAATATTTCTAAATTTACCTCCTCTTAATCTGCTTTTAGTTTGTGCGGCATATCCAGAATTTGAAGTGGATACGCCAGAATCTCTATACAAATATTGGCCCAAACCAGATAGCCCACGTTCCATACTATCAGCCCAGCTTCTACCGCTTGCCCATGGTAAAGGTGTGGCTGCAAAAATTTCCTGTTTAGTCGGAACTATAATATTGATTTGTATATATTTTTCATGTGGATGATATTGTACTTCATATTTTTCTAATAATTTACGTAAGTTTGCAATAGGTCTATCACCCCGACTAAATCCAATATACGTAAATAAGTTGCCAACCCCATCTAAAGTCCCACTTACATTAGACGCTCTTGGTCCAGCTTCTATTTCTATAGTTATAGGATGAGCATCAAAAGCATCTAAAAATTTTTTGTTTATTGATTCAACTTCTTTATTTATAACACTTTTGATTTCCTTGCGGACTTGATTTTCACGCAATATTTGCTTCTGAATTTGATTAAAATCTTTTTGTGACAACTTTAACATTACGAAATTTTCTTTAACATTATAGTATAAAATTGAGAGTCAAATAATCCATGCCCTCTAAAATCGCTATAAATTGAAAATTCTTGATTATCAAATCTAATTCTTTTAGCTGCTTTTACCGTGCTGTAATCATCAGCTTTTATTTTGATTCTTACTAAACCCTCTGGAATATCGACTTTTAGCTCAGATGGTGCATTTGAATCTGTAAAGTATTGCTCATCATACCTTCTTCCGTATTGCACACGAGCCTGAACAGTGGAACTTTGCTCCGTATAAGTAACCGAAGTTGTGGCTCCAGCATTCCCGTAAATTGAATTAAACGAGTTGCTAGAGGTCGTCACCACTTCTTTTGCATCTTTAATAACTGTAATTGCACGAGCAAATGTGTCGTGCTGACTATTCATTATAGAATTTAACGCACTCTTTTCGCTACTAGATATTAAACTTGCCATAACTATATTATACACTTTTAAAAAAAATTTGGAAAAAAAGTGTAGATATAATATTATTTTATAGCATATATGTTAAAACAAATTTACTCATTTACTGTCGATGATACTCGAGAGGTTAAAGAAAAAAGCGTAGAAAAACGCAAAAATGAACAGGGTGTTGAAGAAGAAATTGAAGTTTCAAAAACTGTTAAGAAAGCCGTACCATTTGAATTTATTTTAAAAGATCCCAGTCGCCGTGAGTTAGAAGAGGCTGATATGGAGTTTTCTATTGAAATGAGTCGTTGTATCAAGAAGGGCGTTTTAACAAAAGCTATGCTTGCAAAAAAATATTCTGATACAGGTGGTTTGCTATCAGAAGGCGATGCTAACCGATTAGTTGACTTATATGCTCGATTAGCCGAATTGGAAGCTAACTACACAAAACGCACAATTAAGAATAGAGATAGCAAAAAATTATCTGCAAAAGTTAAAGAAGAGCTTGATAACTTAACAGCTCAATTAGCTATTACTCGTCGAGATATTGTGGAGTTAGAATCATCATACCAAACTGTTTTCAATCATACAGCAGACGTAAAAGCTCAAAATAGAATTATTTTATGGTATATTGTTCATTTGACCTTTTTTAAAGAAAAAGAATCCAAAGAAGAAGCTAAGCCATTTTTTGATGGAGATACTTTTGAAGATAAAGTAGATAACTATTACGCTAAAGAAGAATTAGATGATGCTTTATTTGGCGCTGTGGCTGGTAAATTAGCTTCTTTATTAAGTTATTGGTACTTTAGCAATAATACCTCTAAAGAACAATTCGATAAGATCTTAGATGATATCGACAACCCGAGCTAATGTTAATTTTAGACATATCTTCAAAGATATAGTTCAAGGGCATTCTCAAATTGCTTATCAAGATTCTTTTGCATATTTAAAGCATTTATCTGTTTTTGATCAAGTAGATATTGAAGAAGTTAAAAATCAATACTACGAACAAGCTAAAAATAGAGGTCTACCTACAAAAGCTGAAGCTTTATCTCGCTTGCGCGAAGAATTAATGTGGGGCGATAAAGAAGAATCTGAATTAAAGCAACATTATAATTATTTAGAACAAGTAGAAAAAACTAAAAAGAATCTATATCTTAAGAATGAAATAGATAGAGTTAACGAAGATATAGAAGAGTCCAAGAAAAAGATTATAACCTTAGAAGGTCAAAAAGATGAACTCTTGGGTCAAACTTGCGAAAAATATGCTGACGGCAGAGTATCAGATCATTATATCGTTAAATCATTATACGTAGACTCTAATTTAACAAATACTTATTATACTCAGGAAACTGTTGACGAAATGAATCGTCAAGAAATGCGTCAAATCGTTAAACTTTATAATGAGTGTTATTCTGTATTTAGTGATCTAAATATACAAAAAGTCATCCTGCAAGACTTTTATCAACCTTATCTTCCTTTTTGTGAAAATGTATTAAACATGTTTCAAAAACCTTTATTTGAATTATCTATGAATCAAGTAAAGTTGGTTATTTATAGCCGCATGTTTAAAAACATATTTGAAAATTATACAAAGATTCCAGATAGAATCAAACAAGATCCAGAAAAAATATTTGATTATGTTAATGCACAGGAAAAAGCTAAAGATACGTTAAAGAACTTTGATAAAGATGGAGCATCAACAATTGTCGGTGCGAAAGAAGAAGATTACGAATATTTGGGCGTCAAAGGTTCTCAACAAAATTCTCTTAGCGCTAAATTAAAAGAAAAAGGAGGAAAAATGGACATGAAAGATCTAATGGCTGTATTAAAGGGTTAAAAAAAGTGTATACTTTTTATTGAAGCTATGTCCGTTCAAATTCAGACAGTTATAGATCAGAAAGCCTTTTTAGATTCAGTTCAAAAAGGTATTAATATGGCGAACAAACGTTTGCAGAGTAGCACTAGCAAACTGAAGCTTAATATTGATGACAAGGGATTTCGTCAGCCGCTTGGTAGAATTACCGGTGATCTAAAAATGTTTGATTCTGCGCTCGCAGCTTCTAACGCTCGCGTTATTGCATTCGGTGCGTCTACAGCTGTTATTGGCGGCATTTCCAGAGCTTTCAAAGAATTAGCAAAAAGCACTATTGAAGTGCAAAAAGCTTTTACGGACATCAATCGTATTCTTAATTTATCTACCAGACAGTTTGATAAGTTTGGTAATCAATTATTTGATATAGGAAAACAAAATGCTGCAGCTTTTAACGATTTAACAAAAGCAGCTCTTGAATTTTCTCGTCAAGGTTTATCTACAAACGAAGTTTTAAAACGTACTTCTGATGCGCTAACTCTTGTTCGTTTGACAGGTATTAATGCAGAAAAAGCTGTTTCATCTTTGACTGCTACTGTTAACGCGTTTGATGGTAGCATGCTTACCACGACAGAAGCTTTGAATAAATTTGTTGCTGTTGAAACAAAGTTTGCTGTTGGTGCAAGAGATCTTGTTGAAGCTCTTGGTCGTGTAGGTTCATCGGCTCAAGATGCTAAAGTTGGATTTGATGAGTTGAATGCTATTGTTACATCTGTTCAGCAAACCACAGGTCGAGGTGGTGCTGTTATTGGTAACGCCATGAAAACCATTTTCACGCGCTTGCAACGTCAAGATACTCTTGATGCTTTGGAATCTTATGGTGTTGCCGTTAGAAATGTAGAAGGACAAACATTGCCAGCGATTCGTATATTGCAAAATTTTTCTAAAGCATATGCTGGATTACAAGATTCTAGCCAATCTTATTTAAGAGAGCAGGTCGCTGGCGTTTTCCAAGGCAACATTCTTTCTGCTGTTTTAAAAGATCTCACCAAACAAACTTCTACTTATTCTCAAGCTTTAGATATATCAACTGGAGCTACCAATGAAGCAAGTATAGCAACGGCTAAATTAAATAAAGATTTAGCAGCCATGACCAGCCAAGCAGCTTTAGAGTTTAAAAAATTACAAGAGAATATCGGCAAATCAGTTTTTGAACCTGCAGCCAGAATGATTTTATCACCTCTACTTTCTGCAATGGAAAGTTTAAATGATTTAATTGATGGCGAAGGAGCTGGCAGTGATATCGCTAATGGAATTTTAAAGGGAATTGGTAACGTACTAAGAGGTCCCGGATTAGCTGCTGCACTTGGTATTATTGGGAAGGTATTTTTAAACACTACTGGGTACATTCTCAAATCTATTCCAGCTCTTGTTGGAATTACCACAGAAACACAAAAGCGCGCAAATATAGAAAGCTTCATACAAAATGTAATGGCTAAAGAAGCCAGCATTGCTCAATCTTTGGCTGGTTATGAAGGTGATATTGCGATGCAGGCAAAAATACTTTCTCAGTATGCAGAAATGACTGCTCAAGATATGGAGCGTCAACAAAAAGCTGTTACAAATATTGCTATGCAGATGGCTAAAATGCCAAGTACTGCTGGGGCAGTTA
>Ga0099850_1000666_pt1 | contig 15561 bp, 13 predicted proteins | sample CB_VirMetaG_5_FD_79182 | JGI IMG/M metagenome (GOLD analysis project Ga0099850, IMG submission 79182) | Freshwater to marine saline gradient viral communities from Chesapeake Bay - CB_1508_1D Viral MetaG | ecosystem: Environmental > Aquatic > Marine > Coastal | place: USA: Chesapeake Bay... | reverse complement strand
CAAATGAAAAGTGCCGTCTGCGATTGCGGTAGACCATGCGGCTACTGTGCTGCTTATGTCGTAGTTGAATAGGTAAACATCTGAAATATCTCCATCATAATAGCTTGAAGGAGTATAAGCAATAGTAGTCTCTGCTACTGAATAATCGTAATTATCTGTCTTTGATCCACCAGAATCAGCAGTTCCATTAATATAATACGTTCCAGTCGAACCAGATTTTACATAAGCAACAGTATACCATGTATCCACAGCAAGCACATCAGTACCACTACCAATAACACCAACACTTGCTTTAGCAATATTTAGCTTGCCATTTGTTGCAACATAAAAAATCATACTATTAGCAACTCCTGATATAATAGCAGTTGAAACAGTATATGAATCAAGATAAATCCTAGCCATTACACTAAAATCACCATCACCAATTACAGGCACTCCCGTTAAGTCTATTTTATCTGAATTAGCTTTGGTAAAGCTCCAATACTTCTGCCCGTTCCCCTTGTGATCTTGGGTGGGGATAACATTTGAAAGAGTGACTGAACTGCCCGTGATGCGGTCATAGGTGGTTTGGTCGATTTCTCGGACTACTACGTTAGAAACTGTTCCTGCATGGGTAGCGTCTGAATGAAATGCAACACTCGTAGTCGATACAGCCTTGATTAAAAATGTATAACTCCCAGTTGATGATATACTTGCTGTTTGAGCTGTTCCCAGTCGGCCATAAAAACTACCTGCGGTTACTGTTGCATCAAAAGCAAAATAGTAATAGCTACCTGCGGTAACAACACCTGCCTGATAGACCTCATAACCCCCTGCATTTGCTGTCCTTGTTGCAACCTCATCAGCGATTGACCAAGTACCTTCAGTTGTCCATGAGCCACCCAATACAGCATTTAATTGCGCCCCACCTCTAGTTGCCGACTCCGTAAAGGGTACGTCAAGTTCTATGCCTTTGGCTAATAGACTGTTCTGTGTAATTCCCATGATTAACCCTCCAATTCTTTAAGTTCTACAACAATAGCGTCTAGTCTAGCTTGTACTACAATAGCTTCATTTTTTAACGAAGCAATCTTAGCTGCTAGAATTTGTTCAGCTGTAGGTTCTGCTGGATAGAATACTCTATAATCAGCAAGTGTAAAGCTAAACGGTAATTCACCTTCATTAAATGTACGATTGGTTTCAAGCAAACCATACTCAACCCAATCATCTTTTTCTATCTGTAATTCTTCTGTTAGGTCGCCATAGATCTTAGCTGCTTTAACTGCACCTAAGTACAGATCAGCTTTGCAATGTGACTTATCTTTTGCGACATACGTGATTTTAGCAACCGTAGCTACTCCTTTTTCTCCGCAGTCTATATTTACTTTTTTTAACATAATATCTTATTTTTTATTATTCAACGATTTTTTCAAATACCATATAGATATTTACATCTGCACCACCCCAAGCTAAGCTACTAATATATAAATCTGTTTCAGCAGTCGTACTAAACATAGCAGCTGTAAAATCAGAATTATCAAAAACAGTCCAGCTAGATGCTGCACATGTTTGAGCATTAAATATTTGTGTACCAGCAGCGGATGTACCTAAAGATAAGTCAGCAGCATTTCCAGCTGTTTCTTCAATAGCTACAGATACCAATCTGCACTTTGCAGGTAATCCGCTAATTTGGGCGTTTCCAGTTTTACTTAAATCTTCTGATCTTAAATCAGTAGACCATAAGTTTTTAACTATAACGTAAGCACTATTAGCTTTGGTTCCACCAGTACCGTCATTCTCAAGTCTAGCTTCGAACAATGTACTACCGTTACCAATTATTTTAATGGAACTTTTGTCACCAAATTTTCCATCTGATGTTAATTCTATATCAGCAATTGTACTAACTCCGGGATCAGGTAATAAAAAGAAAGACATAATTTGTACAACTGTACCAAAATCAATAACTCCATTTTTATCTACACGAAGAATATTAATTTCATTACCGTGTTGATCTTCACCAACCAGCCATACTTCTTCTCCGTCAAGTTTTAATTTACCCGACACGTTTACATTACTACCATCAAGAGTTGTAAGTGCTAAGTTTGTTAAACCTGTTAAAACCCCACCACTTAATGATGCTGTACCGTCAGTTAATGTACCAGTTACCGTCAGATCGGCAACTGTGCTGTCTAATTCACCTCTACCAAATCCAGCCATATTAATTCCTCCATTTTTTATCAATAACAATAGAGAGATTACCAGCTGAAGCACCTACTGTGCCAGCATATGCTTGTATTTGAAGATATGGTGCATTACCAGTATCGAAATCATAATAAATATTAAGATCAGCACTATCAGCTGCTCCACGAACAACCTTTGTACTAATACCATCTATTTCGTATTCATCTGAACCACTAGAAGTATGTTTTGCAAGTACTCTTAAAGTAATAGACCTTGAATCATTTGTATCACATACAATGTATATACCAAGTTTATTAAAACCTCGCATATCAATTTCTGACCCATAATCCGCATAACTTCCAGTTAAATCCTGTGTTGTTACCCATGTACTAGGATCACTATATTCACCTTTTACATATAAGACTCCATCGGAGTCCACTAACATTACAGTCGATGTTGTTCCATCACTTGATCCAGCTATTGGAACTGGATTTGTAGCACTTACAGCAGAACCACCAAGCATAAAATTCTCAGTGTTTTCTTTAATTTTTCTCTGTAGTGAAATAACTGTTGCGTCTTTTGTTCTTGTAGTCATTATTATATTTTAAAAAAGGGTAAGTAGATATAAACCCTACCTACCCTTTAAATTAATTAAATAGTAAATTTATTTTCTATAAATTACCAACCTGTGCTGTTCCTGTACCAGCAGCAACAACTGCATCGTCCAGAACAGTTACTAAACCAGTAGTAGCATCATCGAATGATGTAGCACTAATACCAGCAGCAGCTGTAGTTCCAACGTTTAAATAAATTAACATTGATTTGGGTGAGTTATTAACTGGACCTAAATCTGTTTGATAATTATCTTGGTAAGTAAAACTCAATGCGGAATAGAAGTGGCTGGCTTCAGTATCTTTACGAGCTTCATACGCAGGTGCATATGCTCTTGTACGATATCTCGACATTCCACCTTCATTACCTTGAGCAAACCATTCAGCTTCAGCAACACTTTCGTATACACCACGACCGAGATTTGCAGCAACACTATTAGTTGTTGGAGTAGTACTGAATCCATCTAATTCAATTGTCCAACTAACCTTACTATAAGGTTCCCAACCTAATTTCCAAGATTTAGCAACACCAGTAAGTTTTAATCCCCAATATGCAGCATCTAAACCAGCAGCAGCAATTCTTTTTGCAGCGGTATCTAAGATAGCTGTACTTTCACCTTGAAATTCTTGATCAAATGTTCCAATATTGGTTGTTGTATCAATATCAGTAATGATGTAAACGGGAGATGTAGAAGCAGTACCAATAACCAATGCATCACCTTCAGCTAAAGCAGCATTAGTGGTTGCATCATCAATATCAGTACAAGTAAAATATTTACTACCTTTAGTTAAGGTAATAGTATCAACACCAGTACCTAAAGCTAATTGTGTTCCACTTGTTACTCTTTCTACACGAACTCTATGTTCTTTTTCAGTCTTAAGGTTATTAGATAAATTAATAGCCAAACCAGCAGCAATTTCGTTTGAAGTTGCGGTTGAATCAGAATGATAAATACCATATTTAATCATTTGATCCATAAAAGCGTTAATGGTGTCACCTTTAAACCATAAGTTAATATAGTAAGCATTACTATCGGTAGCTACTATATCACCAGAAGTTCCATTGTATCCTACATAATCTACTTGTTCAGCAGCAGCAACAGAAAGAACCCCTTTATAATTTTTAATAGTTGTAACATCAATTGCATCAGACATAATAAGTTCACCATTGGTACTTGTATATCCAATATAAATTGTATTTGAGTTATTGACAGTAGTTGTAGTTGCAACTTTTCCACCGGGAGTAAACACAGCAGCTTCGCCTTCAGCGAGTTGTGATGCATACATTGCAGAACGTGAACTAGTAGCGGCCACATCTTTTGCAACAAGAACTTGTTCAATATTTGATTGTCTACGTAACATTTTTATAATTTTTTAATTTTACGAATAATGCAAATATACTATATAAATAAGCTAATGTCAATGAATATAGCATATTTGTCTTTAATTTATTTTACTTATAATAGCATAAATGAATTATACTACAAATGACCAGTAAAGAATTACTGTACCAGTTACAGGACATGCTGTTTCACCAGAAGCAGCCCAACCATCAGCAATATTTAAATATACTGTATGTGGATTACCTGTATGGATAGGTAAAGCTGTTCCGGCAGTAATGTCAGCTAAACTAACAGTTGCGGTTCCGCTACAATCAGTAGCTGTTTGACCAGTATGGATATTTTGAAATCCAGCAGTTCCACTTAATAAAGCAACAGCACCACTAGCGATAGTAGTACCAATTCCAACATCGGGAGTATCTGCATCAATATTACCGTCAGCAGCAGTCAATGTTACATCCATATAAGATGCTGTAACTAAATTTGCACCAGCAGGTAATGTATAAATTAATTTACCAACAGCTAAGTCAGCTCCACCTGCAATAGCTGGCATTGTACTACTAATTGTTAATACTGTTTTATGAAAATTTCCATCTCCATATTCAGCAGCTGTTACACCAGTAGCAGCAGTACCAACATTAGTTGTAGTAACCGAAGTACCTGCTTTAGCTGCTGCTAAATTTGCAGCAATAGCGGTTTCATTAGTATTCGCTTGGTCAACAACTAAGTTATGTTCTCTAGATAAAATTTTCACAACATCTTGTGAGGATGTGTAATCACTAAATCTTTTTATTACTTTTGTTACACTCATTTTTTAATTTTTTAATATTAATTTTCAGTCGAAGGTCTTATTAAACTAACAGCGATATCTATAATTTCCTCATGATCAGTTGTATTTAATATACATGATGTATTTGCAAATATATCAATATCTGTTGGGTTTTTAATATACCTTAGTTTATAAGTATCAATAGATACAACACCATCTGTGATTAATTCATGTCTCAATGATGTATCTCCATAATCTAATCTCCACACCAAATCACTATCTGGTTTTTTAAAAGGATCGTCTTTATTGATATTATATTCATCATATTTAATTGGTTTTACCTTAATGATTGTTGAACTATCAACCACATGTTCTTGTAGTGGTCTACGTAAATCAGAAGGTAAATCAACAAATACTGCATTAACTGAGATATTTGTTGCACCTGTAGCATCGGGTGTTGCACTATAATTTTTAACTAAAGTAATAAGTTTTTTTCTAGCATGTTCAGATATATCATAATCTTGTATATACCTATCTATAAATAAATCTTGTGCTTGATTTAATAGTTTTTGAACAGTATAAGTATCTAAACCTAAACCACTCTTTCTATCAAAACTATGTTGCATTTCAATTGCGTTCATTATTTCTTAATATCGTTAACGTTTATAGTTTCTGCAAATAATTGTACTGTTTTATCAACAATAATTTGATGTAGTTCTACAGGTAATTCACAAGTAGTTGTATATGCTCCTGTATTAGTAGTTAAGTCTAGTATTTTAGGTGTTCTAACAACAACTGAAATAATCTCACTAATGGTTGTATAATAATCTGGTACAACAATTAAATAATCACCCTCTAATAATGCTTTTGGGTTTGTGAATATTGGTCTATTAGTTCCATTATATTCAAATATATTTAATTCTTCTTTACTAATTTCTTGATTATTTAAATATACACCACTACTTATAGTTGGTGCATACGTTTTGGTAATTTTTGATTGTGATCTAATGTAATTTCTATACTCCGTATTTGCTGTTACAGCTAATCCTGAAAGATCAATTATATCAGCACCATTGATACCGCTGGTATATGAACTATCAAAAGAAGCTGCAAGTGTACTAATGGATTCAGTTATAGGTCTTAAATATTCATATTTTTTATTTATAACTAATTCATCCACAATAATATCTTGAGCATTATTCATCAATGTGACTATATCATAAGAATTAGGGTCTTTAATGTCAACCCTGTCTAATGTTTTTAATTTAAGTAAAACACTATGATTCATTTCAATTACAGTCATATCTTTTTATTTATACTTGTTTATCTAATTGAATGTCTGCTGCTGCTTTTTCTGGATTATTAACTATTTCTGATAAATGAACAGCTGTTGTAATAATTGTCTGATCCAAATCTTCACGAGTTTCTAAACTACCTGTTTCACCTGCACCGGGACTACCTGTAACTAACGTATAAGGTATTTTTACATAGACTAAGTTTAATGCTGTTACAGTCGTATAATTATCATATATAATAACTAAATCATCTCCTTCGATGAATACTTTAGGATTTCTAAAAATAGGACTATTTACACTATTACTTTCAAAATCTTTCGCTTGATTTCTATCTATATATTCGTTTGTAACTTTTGTACTTGTAGCAACTGGAACAGCTGATCTACTTAATGTACAACTGGATGATATATAATATCCAAATCTTGTACCACCATTAGCTGGTTGTGTTTGTGTAATATCTACATAATACGCATTGCTTAATGTGGTATATGTAGATAATGTACCAAATGTATATGTTGCTACTAATGTATCTAATAGAGTATAATTACGTGCTACAACCTGATCAGCTACAACCTGTTTATATGCTCTATTAATGAAAGTTAAAATTTCATCATCAGTATAATTTGGAGCAGATAGAGAATTAACCCTATCGTACTCCAAAAGAAAATTCTCAATTGCTTGTGCAGCAGTCATATTACTTTTGTGTTTCTAATTGTGCTTCAATTTTAGTTCGAACTGCTTGGTTCTTCTTTAACTTTAAAAAGTGTAACAGTTCTCGTAAATTAAATTTATCTTCTTCACCTGTAATTTGATACTCACTAGCACTTAGTTTATTAATAACACCAGCTGCAACAGCCTGTGATACAAGTACTCTTTCATCAAAATCACTATCTTTGATAATTTCATAAACAGTTTTTGTATCATTTTTAAGTAATTTATAAACTTCAGTAGATAAGAACGACATTGTTGCATTTGCTGGAACACGCTTCGCTTGATTTTTAACCTGATAATACAATGTTAATAAAGCTTTTAATTTTCTCTCTGAATTTTTTACTTGACTGAAATACTCCATAACTTGCATCTCAATATCCATAACTTCATTTTGAGCTTCTTGTTCAGCTTCATCATCTTTTAATGCGTATTTATATGTACCTTTTTCCTTACGTGCTGCGTAAGTAGGTGCAATCTTATCTATTTGTACCAGTAAGAATTTCCAACGTAAATAATCCATTGGATGCCCTAAGTCTAAAGTAATTGGATCACGAGTTAATATAACTTCAAAATTACTCCAATAATTCTTTGCCTTATAGACAGATAAATCTCCTTTCTTAATACCTAAACCTGCTTCGTCAGATTCGAAATATGCAATTTCTTCCTTGGTTAAAGGGTCTAAATGAATACGTCTTACAGTATCATAAGGTACACCTTTAATTCTATATTTAGAACCGGAAAAGAGGAAAGCTCCATCATGATTTTTATTAATCTTTTGGAGCCACCCACCTTCACGTATAATAGGAACAACTGCAATTTTCTTACCTTCTTTTAACGGATTCTTCACTCCTTTAACTTCTTCTTTCATCTTCGTTAAAATTTTAAATTGCTGTTAATAATTCTATGCTAAAACTTGGGGTTTGATTACGACACAACGAGTTGGGTCTTTAACCATAGCACCACCAATAAACATTCTATGGTGTTTGTAACCATCGGTCGACGTTGAGATGATATTTCTACCTTCTCCATGAGGATGAAATGCGTTACGTAAACCATTCTCATATCCACGAATATCTTCCATACCTTTTTGGTATACTACTCTGATATTAGCTTCACCGTCAGATGTACCAACATCTAAGATATCATAAACATAAGATTCTGCTGGACCTCCATTTGGATGTTCAACTTTATGAGTTACTGGATCATCCTTCATAGGATCATGCATAACTGTAAGTTTAATTCCTTGTGGTCCCCAATACTCTAAGAATTGGCCTTTAAAAGTCATTTTATTACCACTTAACGCAACCCTTGTAGAATCATGTAATGGTGTATATAATGTAGCTTTTTCTTCCAATGCTTGTGACCATTGTACCATACCTCTTTCACCTGTTCTTAATACAAATTCCCGTCTATCGAAAGGTTTCCTATTAACAGATAAATCTAACATGATATTAGTCACCCAATTAATATCGAAATTATCAGTTGGGTAATAAACAACATTGGCCGATTCGATTTGTTGACGAATACCTGCACCTTGTTCATACTCATAACCTGATTTTCCTTTATTTTTGAATGTACCATCATCAGCGACATTTAAACGAGCATAGTAGAACATGTTGTTTTTCTCCATGCGATACTGACGTTCAAATTCCCAATCACGATATTGTTGCCATGCACGTAAAGTTTTTACTTCACCTGTGCGTGAGTCTTTTACTTTGAATTCTACACCAAATGGTCTAGAGATCATATTACCGGGAACTGTATCTTCCATCCTTAAACGACTGAAATAATTTTTCATCTTGAATGGTGAAGTATAATTAACTTTACCACCTTTTTTGGATAAGGTTGATTCAACTCCTGAATATTGCTTACTAAATCTTTTACCTTCAACTAATTCATCATAAGGAACGAATAAGTCTGGATCACCAGTAACTAATCTACATCTGTAAACATAATTACCACCTTCTACGGTAGGTTCATCAATAATTTGAATTTGATATTCGAACTTATGTCCAATGATGATGTTAACATCAAAGAAATAAGGTTCGTTAAATACTAATTCGAATTCTGAAAATGCAACCCCTGCCCTAGATGCAGCAGTAACTGCTGTACCATCTACACGTGCTTCAACGAGTGGAATATTTTTTTCTCCACCTGTCATTAAATCCCATGTGAACGCATCATCTGAGTCCAGATATAATGGAGTAGCAATTTTCTTCAGATAGTCTCCCAAATCCGCAAAAGATGAATTTTGTTGCCAAATCATGCTTACCATCTTAGATGCTTTTTGAGGCTGAGTCAAATATGCAGCTCCTAAGTGATTTGCAGTTGTAAGGCCACCCCATTCTTTTGGTTGGAATTCTTGCAATAATAATTGAGCCATAATTTAATTTAATTTTAAAATAATTGTTATATATTTAAGTTTTCAAAAGCTGCACCCGGTTGTTCGTTTTTCGAAGTATTCATTCTTCGTTTAACTTGTCCCGGTTTAACATTTTGTGTTGCTTTCGCAGCCTCCTGTTCTAGTTGGTCTAAAGCAGATTTTTTACTCGATTTGCTAAATAGTGACCAATCTTTAAATCCTTTTGTTAAGTTCCACACCAATGCTATATTTTTATCAAAAGCAACAGGGTCTTCATTTCTAGCTTTACCCATTACGTTAACAGGTCTACCTTCAATAGTATCTGCTACCTTATACAACGAATCATACACTTCATTTTGTATTTTCTTAGAAATTTTTACACCTCCAAAATCATCCGTTGATTCAATTGCTTTTTTCATAGATTGTTGTGCTTTAATCTGTGCTTGTTCAGCATCTTTAATTCTTTGTTTTGCTGCTAATCTTTCACTTTCTTCTGCATTTTCTTGACGTTTCTTTAAAGCAGTAAGTGCTTTTTTCGCACGTACTTCTTCTTTACCTAAATCAAATACATCATCAGTTGCTTCTACAGCATCTTCTTCTGAATAACCACGAGCTTTTAAATCGTCTAATATAAGTTTCCTCATAAGTGATTTATTCTCTGCTAGTTTTTCACCATCAATCTTTGAATAAGATTGTGCTTCAGATTTTAATTTAATAATTTTCTCTAAATCCATACCATCTTCATAGTTATCAATAATATTTTTAACTATAGGTGGTAAGCTTTCTTTATAAGAATCAATACTTGAATCTAATTCTTTTTGAAAAATATTAATTAAATCTTTTGCTGATGTAACTTCTTGATCATCTTCTAAGGAAGAAATAACTCCCTCCTCTGCTAAAGATTGAGCGAGAATCTTAAACAATGAAGAAGAAGAACTTTTATCGTCGGAGGGAGTTGTATCATCATCCGTTTCTTCTGTTTTATCATCATTATTTTCATCATCATCTTCATCAGTAGTTTCTTCTAATATCAGATCATCATCAGTATCATCATCCTTTTTTTCGTCTTTTTTAGTATCATCATCTTCATCATCTTTCTTTTGATCTTTAATTTTATTATCATCATTATCATCATCATATTCTGATAAATCCATTTCAATAATATCATCATTATCATCTTCAAGATTGTTTAAAAGATCATCATCTTTATCTAAAAAACCTTCAAAATTTTCAAATAACTCTTTTGCCATCTTCTTCTTTTTTAATCTTCATTTACAAATATACTCTATCTTCACTCTAATTCAAAATAATCCTAATAAAAACTATTAGATAATTCTTCTTAGGTATAGCAAATTACGATTTATTAGTCGTTGTTTTTTTAGCCATCCTTTGAATATCTTCCGTAGCTTTATTGTGACGTTTTGATTCATCTAATTTATCTCGCTCTAAAGCGATTTTATCCATATGTTCTTTAACTTTTATTGCTGTATCATCAACAGGTTCTTCAGAATTTTCTTTACTGTTAGCTATAATTAATCTAGTTTCGTTGTCACGTATATTATTACGTTCATCAATTGCTAATTTTTGTTGTTCTAAAGCAGCTCTACTTTCAATTTGTTGTTGTGCTATTTGGTTAGCTTCTTGTGCCTGTTGTTGTTCCATTTGTTGTCTTTCTTCTTGTGACATTTCTAATTGTCTTCTCATTGTAGATAATGATGGAGATGTTAATATTGTCATAAGGTCCATAACGTTCATTTTATCATTTTGTACTAATGATTGTGCTAATTGTTTAATAGATTGGAAAATTGCTGTATCGTTAGAACTATTAGTTATAAATACACCATATTCTGATTCATTAAATTGTTTACCATCAACTTCAAACATATGTGTAGATAAATCATCCAACACATATTGTACTTTTTTAGATTTTTTATTACGCCATGCATATTTAGCTGTTTCTAATAATGATTCTAATACCCTTACTTTGGTATTTTCATGCATCTTAAATATTTTTTCTGTAATATGTGAACTTTGACTTACTGAACGTTCAACAGCACCAACTGTTTCTCTATTTTCTATTTGACCTAATCTTTGGTCTGTAACACCAGAAATAGTAGCTAATTGTCTTTCAATAAATTCTAATAATAACATTAGGTGGTTGATATAATTACCCATATCAACATTATATGATTTTCCAGTTGTATTAAAACTACCAGCTAATTTACCTACAGCACTACCTTTTTTACCTTCATTGAAACTATCAATGGTTAACCAACCTTTTTCTTCAGCATAATACAACCATTGTTCTAAAGTCCAATCATCAGGTACTTTAGATAAATCCAATTCAATCATTGGTGGTCTAAAGGTTTTCATTGCCTTTTTCATTTGTTCCATTACCAATATATATAAATACTGGTAAGGTTTCATAATTTCCATTAATGATTCAGGATAAATTGTACCAACATAACCTGAACCACCAGCAGAAAGATTATCCATACGTCTAAATTGTATTGGACGAGCTTGCATTTTTACATATTCATCTGTACCTAACCGTGTACCTTCCATCCATTCGTTTACCCAAAACCATTCAACTTTTTCACCTAATTCTTCATTTGGTTCATATAATTCACTAACAATACGTACATTCTCTGTACCGTCTGGATCAAATGTTGTAATCCTACCTAACTTTCTCATACTACGCCATACAACACGTGTATGTCTAATATTACCATATTCATCATATGGTGTATTCATATTTAAATCACTATTGATAAAAAAGTCACCCCAACCAGTAGTAGGATCATTTACATCTGCAAACATACTAGAGGGCATTGCTGGATAAGTATTACCTAACATTCCGGCATCTTTATCTGTTGGACTCTCTGTAATACCTCTTTCTAATTTACTAATTTGTGCTGGTGTTAGGTAATCATAATAAGTATCTATAATATAACCTAACGGTTGATATGTATCTTCAATTATAATATCAGCATCTTCTAAATGGTGTGTATTACCACCTCTAATTGTATATAAGCTTAAAGGATCAACAAGTCTTACAATTGGTTCACCTCCAACAATATCTGTACAATAAATTTCTTCACCTTCAACCAAAGCATTATCCATACCTTGCATGAAGATTAAATCCATTTTTTGTTCATTATACAAATGTGTTAATATATGTGATGCTCTACGTTCTCGTATATCTTGTAATTCGTAACGTTTCCACCTTTCTAATTTACGTAATTCTTCATCTACTTGTTGCTGTGATTGATAATCTTCAGCAATCGCTTTTTCAATAATTTGTAATAAACGATCTTTTATTAAATCTTCCTTCTCTGATATAGAATCATCATTTAATGCTCTTACTGCCCAATCAAATCTACGTTGTGCTGATTCACCTATCAGTAAATCAATTCTTGGTTTTGATAACGGATAATTTTGCAAATGTTCATATAGTTCTTTATGTTGAAAATCTGCATATGTAGTTGTTTTCTCAATATCTTGTGGGTCTAATATACCATCAGCTAAGTTACGTAAAATCCTTTTTGTATACATTGATCTACGACGATTTCCAACAGGTTCTGTGAATGCTGTATGGGATACAGCTGAATCAATACACTTTTTAAACCATGAAGTAGTTTTTGCAGCAGTATTGATTTTTTGTCGTGGAAAATGTGTATTTGATAAAGATTGCTCCATTTTATTAATTTTTATACAAAATTATAATATATTTTCTCATAATCCTAATTATTTTTTCTAATATAAGCTAATGATGAATTGTATTTATAGCTAAAATCCTTTGCAATCATATCTCTTAATTGCGCCGATTTAGAGTTTTTATCTTCAGAACCATCATCATCTTTTAAACTATCACTGTATTGACGTAATTCTTCACGTAATATCATTAACATACCCATTGCTGAAACTCTGTCAAAGTTACCATCTATATTCCAAGCTATACATTCATTTATATATCCTAATGATCGTATTTTGTGTACATTTAATAATTCAATACCTTTTTCTATTTCTTCTTCGTTTTGTACAGATGGGCTTAACATCCAATCTGCTTGTAATCTTCTACCCCACTGGTTAATGCGTTTACCAGAAGGTGTACCTTTTTTCTTATTACCATAATTACCACCTCTGATCATATCCATATCTTTCAATATTTCTGGATTATCACATAAGTAATGTAAAGCATTATGTTGTAAAAAATATCCATATAAACCTTTTTTATCATTTTCATAATTACCTATTGCATTATAATATTTAAGTAATCTTAATGCTAGTTGGTAAAACTCATTAGCTCTATTAGGTCTACCTGTATATTCTGCTACAATACGATCTGTAAATGTATCAAGTACAAATATAGAACATAGTGAATTTGTAGTTGAATGATCATCGTCAACAGGGTCAATACCTGCAATATATCTCCCACGTGGTTTGTAGTTATTAGGTAATTCAAACATTTCAATAGCACCTTCTTTATTAAGATTATCTTTGATTGGAAATTCTCTAACAACACGTCTTTCTATATTTGGTTGATATTTAATTTTACCATCTTCTATATCAACAACTAAATCACCAACATAGTGAGGTGCTATAAATTTTTCTAATCTAGGTACTATATTAGCACGTACTTCTTTTAAATCATTAATTGGAAATAATGTACCAGATTTAATCATTACAGCTTCTTCCGGTGTAATAGGTCTATCTGCTTTTTCCTGTGTAATTGCGTGAGGATCAGTTGTACCGTCTTTAATCTTTTGTCTATCTTCTAATATTTCTAACAATGCTTTTATTATATCTGAATTACCATCCTTATCATAACAATCAGCTCTATTAAGATATTCAGGATAGAAAAAACTACATCTACCGTTACCTTTAACTTTATCATATACATTACGTAATGATTTAATACGATAACCTTCTGGTGAATAAAAGAACTTTAGTGCGGATTCAAAATTTGCACCTTCTGTACCACCTGTACCAAATGCAACCATATATCCAAATGTACGCCTACCTTCTTCTAATGACATACGTGCAATAGACCAAGCTGTTGATAATCCGGGGAATACACCAGATTCTTCCCAACCTATTAATTTACCACGTTTACCACGTGCTTTTTGTGGATCGTTTTTTAAAGTAACACCAATAATTTCAGACTTAAAACCTTTCTCTGTACCTGTTTTAGTATCTCTGTAAGATGCTCTCTTGTGCATGTCTTGATCTTTATAATCCCTTGCTTTACCAAAAGGTGTGTTATTGTCCACCCAATCAAGTACATCCCACGCTTTGTTTAAAATACCATCCTTTGTTAAATATTCTTTTTCAGAAGCCATTGCATATGATTTACTACGTGCAAAGAAATAATAGTTTCTAGCATACATAGCTCCACCTTTAAATGAAAAACCCCTACCCCTAGTTTTTAATATATTACCGTATTCACCATCACGTTCACCTTGTTCAATATAATGAAAATATAAGTAGTCACCATCCCATACATTAGGAAATGCGTAAATCCTATCAGCCCTAATGTTATCTGACTCAGAATCGTTTTCATCTTCATCTTCAACAGGTATGGTAATCATAATAGGTGAAAAGTTTAAATAAAAATAATAATAACCAGATATCCATTCACCATCTGATTCCCTTACATAACCGTTAATACATCTGCGTTTTTCTTCATCCCAAAATTTACGATATTCTGATGTTGGGTGTGGGTTTGGATATAAATGTGTATATGTACCATGTTCTTCATAATAAAGCGCAGAAGGTCGAAAATAGTCCATGTTCTCCAACTTATGTGGTTTGGTAACATCAACTTTAATTCGACCTTTTTTATCTCTCTCTAAATCAGCAGCTACCTTACGTTTACCATTAATCATATTATCAACCAATTCTATTTGATCAATAATATCAAGTAACTCTGTTTTTATATCTGTACTTAGTTTATCAAGTATTTCTTCTGTTATTTGTGTTTGTAGTTCATTTACACTATACATTTTCGTCTTCGTATATTCCCTTTTGTTTACCTGCTCTTAAGCTAGATTGATCTTGTTCCAGTTTAACTTTATCTTCTAATTTCTTTAAACTTTCAATAATCTTACCTGCTGCTTCAATGGATCGTGTTAATTTTGATACATCATGAATAGGTTTACCTGTTTTGGGGTCTTCTTTTAACAAATCGACTTCTCTATAAAATTCTCTTAATTTTTCAATTGCTTTATATACATCTTCCAATAATAATAATGAAATACTTTTTTGTCTATCTTTGTAAAAACTAATAGCAGCCATTACGTAATTATCTGGT
>Ga0099850_1000665_pt1 | contig 15570 bp, 9 predicted proteins | sample CB_VirMetaG_5_FD_79182 | JGI IMG/M metagenome (GOLD analysis project Ga0099850, IMG submission 79182) | Freshwater to marine saline gradient viral communities from Chesapeake Bay - CB_1508_1D Viral MetaG | ecosystem: Environmental > Aquatic > Marine > Coastal | place: USA: Chesapeake Bay... | reverse complement strand
TGGTTACCACCAATCTTGAACTTACCGTTGTGGTCAGTGATAGCAGTCCAGACTTTACCGTTATTAAGTTCGATAATTTGATCTGCTTCATCTGGCACACCACCATTCTCAGGCAGTGCGTTGTAGTTAGTACCAGAACCGACGTACTCCATTGTGTGACCGCTAGAAGCGATCTGGGAACGGAGGAAGAACTGAACGTTGTCAGTACCTGTTGCAACGTTAGCACTAAAACCAAGGTTATTGCTACGGTTAGTAGGATCAGGACGACTAATTGTTACAATCCAGTCACCAGTGTAACCAGCAGGATCAGCATCAAATGTAGCTTGGTCTTGAGGAACAGACTGAAGGATTGGGTAAATCTGTGCTTCACTATTTACCGCCAACAACATGTTACTTTGTGGACGGGTAGTAGAACCATGCCACGATGCATCTGCATTACCATTACTAACCCGAATAGTTGTAACAGCAGCACCACTGGTATCAACAGCGGTTACACAGTTAGCAGTGAAAATGTTGGTTGTAGATTTACCGTCAGCAACAAGTGCTTGAGTACCAAAGTCAGTAGTAGAAGCAGCCAGGTTAGCCTGACCACCATTCAGACACTTGATGTGATAACGGTTAAAGAATGCATAGCTACTGGTGCACTGAGCATAGCCGTTGTTAGTAACAAGGATACCAGGACCATTCAAAGCAACGTGGGTGTAGCTGTCGCAAACCATAGACCGCAAGGGGCTATCGTCGTGAGGAGTAGCACCGTTGATTAGCAGACCACCACCAGTAGGAGCGGAGTCAATATCACCAGCAGCACCACCAGCAGGGTTATGTGCATTCAAAGCGTTATTGTTAATCTCACTATCCGAGAAGTTAGTGCAGTTCTGGATGTACGGAGATTTAGTGATGAACGCATTGTCATAGAATGCAGCGTTCCAACCTTGAGTAGTAGGAAGAGTAGCATCAAGAGTGTTGCCAGTACCCGTACCAGCTTTAACGCCAGTAAAGGTCATGCTGCTCAAGTAGCTACCACTGTTCAGTTCAAACAGGTTGTTGGTTTCAGTAGCTTGAGTAGGATGTACAATACAGCTACGCAGTGCTTGACCGATAATAGAAACGTTACGGCGCTTGATTTGAATAGGTGCAATTTCTTGGTAGACACCAGCAGACACCACAACGATTTGTCCGTCACCATCACCGTCTACAGTAATCTCAAGTCCAGAACCAGAACCGCCAAGGTCAGCAGCATCAGCAGACAGAACATCACCGATGTAATAGCTGTCAATAAGAGGAGTACGGCTGTTCAGAGTGACAACTGAAACATTACCAGTAGCATTAACAGTAATGTCAGCAGTCAATCCAGTGCCAGTACCACCAGTCAAACTAACTGCAGCATAGTTACCAGGAACGTAACCGCTACCACCGCTAGTCAGATCAATGTCAATGTCTTCGTTGATCTGTTCAATAGCAGCTTTGATGGTTGCCTTGGGAGTACTGATACGGTGACCAGTGTTGTTATTATCACCAGATGCTTGGTCCACATAAACAACACTAGGTTGTTCAGTAAACGTACCACCAGAAGTGATAGCAGTCCAAGCACCACCATTCCAAATAGACAACGTAAGATCGTCATCATTCTGGAGCCAAGTCTTACCTACTTCCCACTGACTACCAGTAGGAGTAGCAGTTTGAACCAACGTATCAAACCTACGTGCAGCAGCTAGAGAAGTAAAGATGCTAGTATCAGTTTCAGCTGCACCAGCATTTTGCTCAGCTTGAGTAATGATATCAGCAGGGTTGATTCGATCAAAATCAACAGCACCAGAACCAATACCAAGGGTAGTTTGTCCACCGCTGCTAGTTTTAGTCAGACCAGTACCGTCAATAAGAATATCGCCTTCAATAGCAGAATCGATCATATCATCGATTTTTGCAGTTGTAGCAATAGTCTCATCATCATTAGGCCAGCCTTCAGAGCTGGTAACAACGTCAGAGTTTTTAATCCGATCTAGATCAACAGAATTAGCGCCAATACCAAGAGTAACTTGACCACCAGCAGCAACCTTAGTAAGACCAGTTGCATCAATTAGGATGTCTCCTTCGATAGCAGTGTCAATCTTACTGTCTATGCGGTTGTCAATGGAAGCTGTGCTAGCAACGCTATCATCATTACTAGCCCAGGTTTCTGAACTAAGAATAACTTCATCGGCTTCATCAAGAAACCGCTGATCCATAGCAGCTGTGGTAGCAATCTGAGTATCAGAGCTAACCCACGTTTCGTCGCTATGAATCGTAGCAACTTCGTTGTCCCAATAATAGTTTCTAAGTTCTTCAACAGCAAAGTTATTTTGCTGGAAGTTATTATTAAGGTCTTGGGCTCGAATAGACGAACCAGAAGCAAAGGTAGCTTTCAGATCATCTACATTAGTCAAACGGTAAATGCGTAAACGCTGCCCCCCAGTAGGAGCAGAGTTCATTTGAATTGTTGTATCGTTGGCGTAAGTGTATTCAGATGTATCAACGTCGTTAATACTTACCTTAACGTCGTCCTTTGTAATGTATTCAAATGGAAAGGTGAATAGCGTAGTGCTATCATCACCAGTGTAAAAAATTTCAGTTGTTGCCATTACGGTACAAAATAAGTAGTAATGGGTGGATTAAGCAATATCCAGGATATCTCTAACCTGGCGAGCAAGCGGAGTGTCTGACTTAGCAGCAGAAGCATACATACCGGCATCTTCGCCCGTAGACAAAGCTTGCGGCTGCATGATTTCTTGCTCCTCTCTTTTGTTTTGTAGGTACCACTCTGAGTTAGCACCTTTTTGTACTGCATCTTTACCAGCAGCTTCAGTAGCACCATCAATTAGTTTATTGATAATGGATCTGAAACCTTTGGAAGTTTCACCTTCAGGTGCAGGGAACGGTCCATAACCAGGACCATCTTTTTTACGAGCTTTTTCGTAAAGTTGTACAGCTTTTTTGTATTGATCTGATGCAAACAAAGCCTTAAGTTTGCCTCTCAGATTACCAATCTCAGGGTTATAAAGGTCTGCAGTATAAGCAGCTTGCTGTTGACCAGTTTCAAATGGGTTGGCTCCAGGAGCTTTCAACATATAGTTGTACTCCAAACCTGCTTCCCATTTATTAACTTCTTTGATAATAGGATCATCAACAGTACGCTTAGTCATACGAAGACCTGCCATCATCTGCAGCATACCAGCACCAAAGCGTTCTTCAGCGTTAGCATCTTCAGGGGTCAGGTTACGCATCTCAATGTCACCAGTATAAGGATTGGTGAAAGGATCAGACATAGGCATAACTGCATCGGTACCCAGACGACGAGCCCAAGCATTCAAAAAGTTGCTAAAAGGTTTGTCTTGAATACGAGTAGCACGACGATAGGGGTCGTACCAATCACGTACCATACGTCCAGTACCAAAACCAGTCAAGGTACCCATCAGATTACCTGCAGAGATCGCCCATCCTTGGTTGTAGTTTCTAGAGTCAGCCAGAGTCGTAAACTCAGAAAGACCCAACAGAACTGCTTTATCCAAGAACAGCTTACTCATGTCAGCAAAGATCTCAATGACACCTTGCTCATAACGACCTTGGCTAATCTTACCGTCACGGAATTGATTAGTAACAGAAGCCAGCACACCCAGAGGGAATGCAATGGGGTCAAGCTTTTCAATGTTAACTTCAATGCCGTTAGTACCAGGCGGCTTAATCACAAGAGCGTGACCTTGTTCACCATTCTTTTTAGTGACACCAGTCAGCGTGATCATACCAGCCCAGGACAAGCCTGCAAACGCCATCAGAGCGCCTGCACCTGTAGCCAGGTTGGATTCCATCATTAGCTGAGCAGGCAGACCTTGATCGCCCCGCAGAGCCGATCTCACACCTGGATCCAGTTTAGAGATGATAGGAGCACCAGGAATAGTACCAACCAATTGAGTGGTACCTTGGTTACTAAATTCCCATGCAATCCGACTAAACGGAGAGATGTAACGGAACAAAGCATTCTTTTTACCAGCGTCTTCAAGCAAACCAAAGGTGTTAGCAGTCAAAGAGCTGATGTTAATACCACGTTGCAGAGGATCATCAAAGCCAGCTGAAACAATAGGAGCATCAACTACTTGACCATTCTCATCCAGAACGGTGCTACGAGGAATATCGCGTTGGAAAGTGTAAGCATTAGCAAACTCCTGACCTTCGCTACCCATAGTGAAGCCTTTAGCTGCATCACCGTCAACAAAGATTTTACCAACCTCTTCATCGTACACTTCACGCATGTTCAAGCTATTAGTAGCATCTTCCAACATGCGACGATGGGTCTTGAAGCTAGCATAGGAATGACCTGCCAGTGCTTTAAACCCTTCGTCAGAAGCCATCAGCAAACGAGTAGTGCCGTGAAGGAACGGACTAGTCAGGATGGTACGAGTGAAGTAAGAGAAGGTAGCCATAGCGGCTTCAATCGAATGCTTCTTATCTTCTGCAATAAGCTGTTTGTAGTATGCGTCAAACTTAACCTTACGATCAGCAGCAAGCTGAGCCAGGTTTTGTTGCACACCACCGAACCTACTGCTACCTTGCATAACAGGTACGTTTTGAACCAAAGCTTGCTTAAATGCTCGCATAGCAGGACCCATACCTTTGACCATACCACCGTACAGAGACAGGTGATCAAGATAAGTTTCCAGCTTAAGAGCACGTTTAGGAGCAATCTGTAGCATCGTCGGGAATGTACCCAGCGCTGAGAATGCAGGTTGAGTAAGAAGACGGAACCCAGTAGACACAACAGCACTTGTAGCTACCACATAGTTACCAAGCAGAGCTTGACCGTAGTAAGCCATGCCAAGGTCAGAACCAGTACCACTGTAGAAGTTAGACCGGAACTTAGCACTAGTAAGAGTAGACGCCATAATAGGACGCTCAGCACTCTCAGTAGCCATAATAGCAGTCACATGCTTGACTTGCTCCAGGGCAGTCTCATCACCAGCAATGGCGGCATCAATCAAATTAGTCATGAACTTATTATTGTCCACGGTTGCTTGAGCCATCATAGCCATTTCTTCAGGAGAAGCATAAATAGATTCACCTTTCTTGAAGTATTTACCAAGGTTAACACCTTTAGTAATGGCTTCCCTGAAATTAAACTGAAGCCCTTGACCACCAAAGTGCCACTGTTGTTGTGCATGTCGGTAGATATTAGCCCACGTTTCGTTGGCTTCCATCAGCTGACGCAGAACAGGAAGTGTTTCAGACCAATCAATGCCAGCAGTATCGCTAGTTTGAATCTGACGAGACAACGCAATAGCACGTTGATTCAGTTCTTTCATAGCTACACCAGCAACAATAATACCCTCGGGCAGTACTGCGCTATTTTCTAGCATCTTTTGATTGATTACGTTGATCTCACCAGCTTTGAGAGCGGTAGTATCTACGCCACGCAGAAGCGTGTCTGCACTTTTAACAAGGAAATCAGTGGTAGGAGAAGGGAACAAATCAGCGTTGTCACTGAGATATTCGAGAGCTTTGATTGAACCTTCAGCTTTAACACGAGCAATATCTTTAAACCTAGGTAGAGCTTCGGTCAAAGTTTTAATGCTTCGTACAAAACCCATATCACCACCAGTCAAACCTTCAAGGTGAAGGAAGAAAGGATTCGGTCTCAGATCATCACCTTTGTTAGCGATAGCAGCCAAGTAACCCATAGGGCTAACATTTTCTACTTGGTCACCAGCAATGACGTTTGCAGCACCGTCTACAGTAACAGAGTCAAGTGGTTCGGTATCAGGTCTGTAAACAGGCTCTTTAGTAGTGTTGATAATAGCTTCAACCTCTTCAGGAGACTTACCACTTTTAGCAGCAAGGTCTTCAATACGAGGATCTTTAACTTTACCAAGACGATTAAACAAAGAGCCAACAGCTTTATTGATACCAAGGTTATGGAAGAAACCAGCAACCATACCAGCAGCACGGTAACCGATACCGTCGCCTTCAAGAAGACCACGGGTTACCTCACCACCATCACCGCCCATCATGTTGACAATATCGCCAACACTCTTAGCAGCAGTCCGAGACAAAATATAGTCATCAGGACTTTGGTTAACAATAGTTTCAATTCCTGATTCAAGAGCTAACAGTTTACCAGCATTAACCGTGATGTTAGTGCCAGTAGCAAGACTAGTTAAACTTGCTGCACCAGTTGCAATAGGAGCGGCAAGAAGTGTAGGAACTGCTACCTTGGTAACATCATAAATAGCTTTAGCTGCTGCACTATCTTTAACAATTTCAGGAGCTTCGTTCCACTCTTGACGTTGACCAGTTAACGCAGCTGCCGCAGAAAACGGCATCATAGGCGTAGCTAGAATACCATACTCAGCAGCTTTGCCGCCTTTCATGTAATTAGCAATACCTTGTTGCAGGATGTTTCCTTGCTCCAGCTGTGCTACCCGTTGACGATCCATAGCATCGAGTTCGTCCGCAGACTTAAACACATTAGGAGCTATGGCATTAAGGGTGTTAGAGATTGCATCACCAGTAAGTATGTCTGCAACAACATTGCCGACTTGACTGACAATACCTTCTTCACGTTGAGGCTCTGCAAGTACAGCTTCAATGCCAGGTTGAGCTAACCTAGCTTGTTCATCTAACTCTGCTTGTTCTTGTTGAGCTTGTGCGTTTTCAAGCGCATTAAATGCCTCTGCCTCGGCAGTAGCATAATCCTGAGCTTCAGCAATTGCTTGCTGCCTCAGCCGCTCCTCTTCAAGAGCTTGTTGTTGTTCTGGGGTCATGGCATGTAAGTACTTCTGAATTTAGCGAAATGCCTAGCGACTGTCCTCGGAGTAGCCGTTGGATTTTTCACTGCCTGTTCCAAAGGTGGATATTGTTTGAAAGCATTGATAATGCCTTGCCATTCTGACACAGGATACAAAGCAAAGACGCGAGACAAAGCCAAGGATGCATTAGATGTCAATCCGTAGCTAATCAAAACTTGTTGTACCTGTGGTTTAATTTGACGTTGTTCTGCTGACGAAAGATCAGGTCCAGGTTGAAGATTAGTAAAACCAGAAACTTTCGGTTTAGTCGCCCCAGCAGCAGGAGCAGTAGGAGTATAACCAGGAACTGCATAAGCAGAAGCCTGTTGGTTCAAAAATTTAGTCGCAGTAATACCAAGACTTTCAGACATGGTAACAACTTCTGCAGGAATAACACCAGTTTGTTTTGCAATGCTAATTGCATTTACAGTTTCATTGTAAGTCAAAACTTTAGTGTTAAAACCTTGAACTCCAGTTTGCTGCTTGTACTGAGAAATGATTCCAGGAGGAATAGGTTGACCGTATTTAACAGAAGTAGTAAAGTTTTTAGGTGCAGCTCTGGTAGGACGAACCGAATAAACAGCATTGGGGCTTGCATAATCACGCAAAGACTCTTCAATTCTGCTTTTAATATCATTGTTTAAAGGTTTAGGATCTGCAGAAAGATCTCTCAAAGTACCAAGCGCTCTAAACCTACCACCAGCTCCAAGTTCTTGGGCATCAAACCTACGTGCCTCTGCAGTCAGTTCATCAATTTGCTGTTGCTCTGGCAACCCCCTAAGCCTTGTAGCAAATTCTCGCAAGTGTTTTTCTCGTGCTTGAGAAAAAGCATTCAACGCATTGGTGGCAACATTAGCATCCAACCAATTCGAGGAAATAACATATTGAGTGGTAGGATCAACTTTAATACCAGCCCCAAGAAACACACTACCTTTAAGAGTACTGTCCAAAGTAGATGTAACCGAACTGATTTTGTTAACAGTTTGGGTATCACTTTGAATAGACATCAAATTGTTAATTTGAGCTACTTCTAAACCCATACTTTGTAGTTGAACTTCACTATAGTTTTTACCCCCATAGATTGCAGTTCTAGCATCTTCAAATGTTCTGTCTTGTATAGGTTTAATAATTAGCGCATCATAACGATTACCATAAGCCTGAGCCGTGGTTAGATCATAGCCACCCATTTGTGTCTGAAGCTCTAGGCTTGCCCGTTTAAGCTCTTGAATTGACGCCCCCTCTTCTCTGAGTTGTTGTAATTTGTCGTAACCTTTTTTACCAATGTCATCAGCAAGCGCTGTATCTTCAGCTTTTTGTAATTTGTTAGCATTTTGGATACTTTGCTCAATTAACGTTGGAAAAGTTTGACCAACTGTAGCACCTTTTTTAATGTCAACAAGAGCCAGCTGTGCAATAGCTTTACCGTCCTTACCCAAACCAGCAATCATGCTAGTAATAACCAGCTGGTTTTGCTGACCTTGAGTCATGCCGGTATTCAAACTTTGGGAGTTTTGTAAAACAGAATCAAAAGCTAGTTGCAATTCATCCTTAGTTTTACCTCGGCTAGCAAAACCCCAAGCAGTAGCATTCTGAGTAAGAGTCAGTTTATCGTCATCTTGTTGGCCCTTAATCGCTTTGGTGACAAGGTTAGAAGAATAGTTAGAAACTAAGTTTTCAATAGTACCACCAAGAATTTCTTTAAAATTGCGTTTAGTAGTAAACTGAAGCTTACGCTCAAGCAGTGCCTTCCGTATTGCGTACTTAGTAAGAGTGTAAGAGTTAGCGGGATCTAGTGCAAGTTTTGTAATGGATTGAGGTCCTTGACCATCGCCAAGATCAACCATTTCGTTTGCATCGTTTAGGATTGCAGGAACCCTAGACATTAGATAACCTTTAGAATCTTGAAGCAGGACTCGTTCGTTGGTAACACCACGTCCAATCTTGTTAGATTGAGAAAGAGTAGCAGCTAGAATCGGACGACCAGCTTTATTCAATTCAGCTACAGCAGGACCAACTTGACTGTTAGCACTGTTACCTGCAGCAATAGCAGAATCCTCCGCCATACTCTCAGTTGTTACTGGTTGAGTAGGATCAGGGAGCGGGTTGTCAAGAACGTCATCAACCCAAGCATTAGTTTCTTGATCTTTAAACCCTTGCTTAAACTTTTCTTCTGCAAACTTAAGAGCAGTCGCACTGAACTGGCTCAAAGCTTCTAGATCTTGACCAACAAATTTAGTATCTTCAATTCGATACTGTTCATTCTGACGACGCTGAGCAATGTAATCACGCATCTCAGAATCTTTCTGAGCATTAAATTCCTTTAGCTTCGAGTAGTTGTCAATACTAGTCAGCGGAGCGTAGGTTGGATCTAATGCAGCACGTTGATATTCAGACATGATTAATTAATTAAGGGAAAGCCATGCCAGCTGGCATTTGATCAATAGGAACATCTACACCTTGAACAAGCGAAGACCCACCGCCACCGCCACCTTTAGGCATCATGCTAGACATGCTCATACCAGCACTAATACCGCCAAGAGCTGCAGAACCAAGACCACCAATCAATGACAAAGCAGAAGGACCCGATTGCATGACAGGTCTAGAAGCAAGTGGTGCCATGGTAGGTGCCATAGGAAGTCGGTTATAAGCTGCTCGACGGAAGCTATTAGCTTGATCTTGAAAGCGACTAAACTTGTCAATATCCGAGAACCTAGCACGAAGCAGGTAGTCATCGTACATAGCTTTGTCCATACCTTCCTCGCCATAGCCTTGAATAGCCATAAGCCTATCAGTGCTGGCACCTTTAGGAAGTCCTGAAGCTGCTAGCTGACCACGTTTCGTAATGCCTTTAGCAGTTCTGGCTTGACTAGCAAATGCTGCTGCACCATAACGTTCAGCGGCTTGCTTTTGAATTCCAGTTAAAGTTTTACCAAGGGCTCGTTCTGATTCTAAAAGAGTAGCATCATAATCAGCTTTGGCTACATTGAAAGCACCTTGATCTCGAATAAATTTCCAGCGTTTGTAAGCAGCATCATCTTCCCATGCTTGGAGCCTAGCACGATTAGTGGCTGAAGTTTGGGCTTGACCTTGCTGGTATTTACCGATAGCGCTCATCGCGCCAGTTGCGGCTGTAGCTAGACCAAAGAGTACGGGGAGTACCATAATCTACAGAATTCTATAAAGGGTAAGTTATTGGGTCCGTGTTCGATGACTCGAAGAAACTTAAACCCAAGGAATCTGAGAAGTTTTACGTGGGTCACATTACGTGCATCCACAATATTAAAGAGCATCTTCTCTTGTCTGCTCTCAATAAAACGTTTAGCTTCACGTGCAAAGGTAATTGGGTACTCATCAATGGCTGGAGTGCATAGCATCCAGATAGCTCCATTGTCATGAATACCAGCCATTCCGGCAGTCTTGCCGTTAGGCACGGTGAAATACACGCAGAAGCTCCTAGAAACAGCTTCAGGGATCACTACCATGGGATCATAGCCGTGACCCTCTACAAGCTCTCTACGGTCCTCGTAGCGTAGGTTAGAGGCCACCTCCATGGCAGCCTCAACCGTAGCTGGGTGAATGTACTTAGACACTTCGATAATAAAGATTGGAGATATCCCCTTCCCATTCCATAGAATAAATAGTGGTAGGAGATGGGTGTTTAGAAGAAATTTCTAAATTAAAGTTAATGTTTCTATCGTAGATAGGAATAGTTTTAAAAGCACCACTAAGGATTGCAACCCTATTGGCTTCGTATTGACCATCTGTTGCTGATTCAAATGTGATGGTTCTATCGTCTCTACCTAAACATTTAAGTGTAGCTTCGTAATAACCTGAATCACCAAGATTTAATTTAACTCTAGAAATAATAAGAGACGCACGAGTGTTGGCTTCAACAGAGTTGTTAGCCCCAGCCTTTACAGGATAAATAGTTGGGAACTCAATTGACATATTAAAAGTATAGCCTAAAGCTATATTACTGTCAGTCCAGTCGCCAATCAAACTACCAGTTGTACCACCTGTTACAGTGATATTACCGATGCGTCCAGCTTCAGTACCAAGACTGAAAGCTTTCAAGTCTTCTTCGCTAAAATAAGGTATAGGTAAAGTAAAAGTAGTAGCGTTATTAGTCTCATTGTAGGTCATGTTTCCAGCTACTACTGACCCATAGTAATCAAAGTGGATTCGGAAGTTCTCATCACTGACAGTAGTTGCACCCCGCAAAGGACGCAAATCTGCACGAACTAGATATACTTCACCGTCATCTTGCTCTAATGCAGCATAGTAACTGTCTTTAATAATAGCGTGATGTACAACGTTTCCAAGCATAGTCCAGCGGAACCATGAACTTAAAACACGCCGTTCACCTGTGTTAAAATATTTGTAGCACCAGACTTCATTACTGTCTCGTTCGCATGACATGATCAAATCATTTTCTGCAGAGTCAGCAATTAGTTCTAGGCTTTCTGGTAAAAGTGTACCAGCAGCTTTACTTAGTTCAACAACCTCTGGATCCCTATCAACAGTAATATCTACAATTTCATAGAAGCGGCTGTATAAACCAGAATCACTAAAGAAGCCAACATTGGTTCCGATAGAAACGGGATTAGTGTTTGCATTAAATGAGTACCCTGCAATGTTAGCAACTTTAACTGTCAAAGGAGACAGGATGTCGTTATCCGTCCTTACCAAGAATTGTTGGTTAGGGCTTACCACAAGCAAACCTGCGCCCACAACTAAACCAGAGTGAAGAAGAGCAGGTACAGTACTACTAACTGCAACGTTAATAGGATCATCTGCAGCAACAGCTAAAGCTGATTTACCAAAGATGTTAAAATAATCACCAGTACGTGACATGGTAATATATTCATCACTCAAGAAAACCAACCTATCTCTAAAGAAAAGTATGTTCTGAATGGGACGACCAAACCTACCTCCAGGTTTAGGTAAGAAGTTTGGACGTGGGTTAGTTATCTCATCACCAGCTGTTCTTGGTGACCACTTCATTGGTGTGACAAGGAAATTAGAAATAAAATTTCCATCGTTATCTTCTCTACCTTCTGCTAATCGAATGATAGCATGAGGCATTGATTCAGAGTTGATTATATTTGGGATGCCAGGTTTAGCGCATTCTTCCCAAACACCGTCACCGTCTTGCCCAAAGTTACCAATAAATTTAACGTAGTAATCGTCTTCGGCTTCAAAGCTGTTACGAATTCTAGCAATGTAACCATCCTTACATTGATAAGGAAGTCCAGCTACGTTATTAACACCGCTAACAATGTTAGTACGTTCTATAGTACCACCAGCACCATCAGTAGTAGTATAAACTCCATCGTCGGTTGCAGAGATAATACTCATCAACGTAGGATCATCACTGGTTACAGAGAACGGTTGATCCGATGTAATGTAAATACCGTTACCAATAACCTCGGCAGTAAGTCCAGTCAGACCGTTAATAGAAGTTTCTAGATTACTGAGAATGTCATGAGCATGTAGTTGGCTGGCAGTGTAAGAAGCCAGACCAATGCTAGCACGAACAGTACTACGTCCAACACTTGTAACAGTGTAGCGGTAACGGTTACCAGGAATACCATATTCTGCAGTAAATGAATCTCCGACTTGATACCCAGTACCACCATTAGTCAGCGTCACAGACACTGAGTATTGACTAGCAATGTTAGGGGCACCAGGAATAGGATCCCTAGCACTGACAGACTGACAGGAAACAAGACCGTAAAAACTAGCACCAGTACCGCTACCAAATGCTTGGTTTTCATGAACGTTAGTACCAGCACGTTGACAAACGTTTTCTTGGTCAGTATGGAGGTAACCATCCCAACCATCAAACGAGACACTCATGCTAGAGATAGAAGTAGTCTCTACAAGGTTGTCATCGCCGTCAGAGTTAAGATCGTTAAAAGCTAGTCTATAAGGTTGTCCGGTAGTAATAGCACGTAGCTCTACAAACGCTTCATACGGACGAGCACTAACTGATTCGCCAGACATTGAAGGCGTAGCGTTTCTGTTAGTAACAAACGTATAATCGTTAACCGTTAGAATTTGAAGCTGGTTATTTACTTGATGGATAAAGTAATCTTCACTGGTTGCAGTGTTACCTGAATCATCGTAGTTATCTAAATCAGCAGGCTCAATAGGTACATCAGAATAAGTAACGTCTTGAGCTAGTCCAGTGTAAAGATCCCAAATAAAAACTTCTCCTGCTCTGGTGATCTGTCCAATGTAACGTTCAGACCCAGAAAATGGATTATTCTTATGAATATGAAACCACTGACCAAGAGCTGTGTCAGTTAAATTGCTAATGTATTTAGTGCCAGGTCTTTTCAGCAGACCCAAGGTAACGTCTGGCAGTACATTTTGAGCATCACGAACTTGCCCAGGAACTTTGAGTTCATCGGGTTGATCGGACATCCCAAGAATGTACCTAGGAACTTTTTGTGTGATGCTTGTCATACTACTCGATTAAGTCCTTGAGAAGGTTTGTATGCATTGTAGCTGCTGTTCTGACCAAAACCAAACATGTTGTAATCACCTTGATTACATTCATATTCAATACAAGCAGCACGAGCTTGGGATTCTTGAGCAGCAATAAGTTGTACAAGTTGAGGGTTACCTACCATCTGTGTGGCAGCTCGGGTACCAGCTTTGTAAGTAGCGTAGCGTTTAAAAACAGAAGGTAGATCTTCGTAGTCAAAGAACCAAACAATATCCGCTGCAATATCTTTATCCCATACATACGTATGCTTTACTTTATCATACAAAAATCCATTTCGTTTGATAGGATCGTAATATTTGGAAATATTTCCATCGCTAAAATCAACACGAAGCATGTTATTGGGAATGGGGATTTTATTATTTTCGTCACGCTCTAAAGGGTAGTGCAATTCAGTATTAAAAATCCATCCTTCGTTTTGAATATCTTTACTAGCTTCTCCAAGCAGTTGATAAATAAAAGAAATTTCAGGATTAGTAAATTCTAGTGCGGTGATCGGGGCCTGACCAATGATCCCCAGGATTGAGTTTACACTGGAGAGTTCGGTCTCAGAATCAAATTGTGTGGGGAACGTCATATTTATAAATAAAAAAAGGGGCTCCCGAAGGAACCCCCAGATAAATTAAAGATCAGTCAACGACCAGATCAGTACGAGTTTTAGCGGGGCTGTCAGCTTCGACACCAGGGTATGCAAAACGCAGACCTTGGGTCACGGAGTAAACCTCCGAAGCAGCAGCAGCGCCAGAAGTGCGGGACACGGAGTGACGGACAGCGACACCTTCCCCATCAGCAGCCAAACCCTCAATAGAGAAGTTAGAGCCAGCAAGGGTGCCAGTCTGGTCAGCAAGAGCATCGACCAGCTGAGCAACGGTTACGCGACCAGCCACACCGTATTCGCCTACGGTAGCAGCAGCATTAGCCATTTAAATCACCAAGAAATAGGGAGAGAAGAACCTTCGGTAGCAGCATCTTCAACACCGTCAACCACAGTACGACCCACTTCCACAGGGGTAGGGGGGTTCAGGGTCTGGGATTTAACAATGCCAACACCAGGGTTCAGATAGACAACTTCAGAAGTACCAGGATTAATCATGTTGGTACCTCGTTATCAAACTGCAGTCAGTTCAATAGCAGCAGCGGGGTTCAGCCAGTCGCAGCCCATGGCAAGGCGACCGATGATCAGGTCTCCCTGATACATTGCTTTCACGTCCCCACCCGTGGTTTGCACGGAAGGACCGATGGCTTCGACAACGCCAGCAGCGTCACGACCATAGATCAGACCGCAGTGACCAGCGAAGTTGCCGCTGTAATCATTGTTCTCACCATTCACGCGAGCAATGGTACCAGCCTGGAAGGGGAGGTTGTTGCTACGACGGATTTGGATACCGGCGATCTCATACAGACCCTCACCGCTGTTCAGGCTACCGGAAGTAGCGCCATAGTCACGGTTCAGGATGTTGGTGTCAACTTGAGACACGAGAGCGTAGTACTGACGCGGGGACAGCACAGCGGTACGGCCTTGGGTAGGAACGTTCTTCTCGTCCAGGATCGAAGCAGCTTCAAAGAAGGCGTCAACGATAGCCTGAGCGTTGAAGGCATTACCAGTGCCAAGGTTGATCACAGAACCGCCAGGCTCGGGACCAGGAGCGGCAGTGATGGGGTGTGCCTGACGAGCAGCCAGAGCAATAGAACGGAAGACTTTCTTGTCATAAGCTTCAGCCAGAGCATGACCGATCTTAGCAGAAATCTCCGACCTCAGCGAGTAGTGAGCAAGAGTCTCATCAAGATCATACAAGAATGCGCTTGAGACAAGCAGGTCATCCATGAGGATGGTCTTCTCAGCCACCGGAGGATCACCGCTACCAAGGATAGGGGTGCCAGGGGTGTGGTAGGCAGCTTCCATGCGTCCAGTGTAGATGAACTGGAGGCTCTTACCGTTACGCAGGGTACGGTTTTGGACAGTGCCTTTAGCGATCGTCTGGGACTCGTAAGCCTTGATCATCTCGCCGCTGAACAGCTTCAGATACGTGGCGTACTTTCCCGTGGTGCTACCGTCATTGTAGCCTTGGGACAGAGCAATAGTAGAGGGGTTGCTATTAAGCGAACCGCCAGGAGTAAGAATAGTGTTAGCCATTTTTATGGAGAGGTTAAATAATGATACCTCTCTGAACGTTCAGAGTTATTAAATTTTTCTGGTAAAATTATGGTCTTTACCTAAACCGGTTTTCGGCAAAGGGTATCCCCGCA
>Ga0099850_1000656_pt1 | contig 15634 bp, 22 predicted proteins | sample CB_VirMetaG_5_FD_79182 | JGI IMG/M metagenome (GOLD analysis project Ga0099850, IMG submission 79182) | Freshwater to marine saline gradient viral communities from Chesapeake Bay - CB_1508_1D Viral MetaG | ecosystem: Environmental > Aquatic > Marine > Coastal | place: USA: Chesapeake Bay... | reverse complement strand
TGCCGGGGGTTGCCGAGCAGCTTGGTGTTAGCCGACGGCAGGTACCCCGGCATCCAGACCCTCAGTAGTTCTCCCAATCGGCGTTGTCGTCGTCGGGAAGAGGATCTTCCGGAACCTGCGAGGGAGCCACACTGTCCGTAGCGACCGGAGCGGAGCCGACAGCAGCGGCGTCTTCCGTCTCGTCGAGCAGCGCATCCAACGACGCATCGTCGAGACCAGCTCCCTGTCCGTCCGACTGCTCGCCCCAGGCCAGCACGCGGACAGCGTTCAGGTAGCAGGTGATGCCTGCGTTCTCCATCGGCGGACCGTCGTGAGGCCAACGCGATCCGTACATCCCGAAGCTGACCTCCAGAACCACAGTCGAGTTCCACGGGATCTCTCCCTGCAGCTGCACCTTGCCTTCCCTGCGGTAGAAGACAGGGATCGACCGCTCGCCCTTACGGGTACGGGTTGCAGCCTTCGCTTGGAACAGGACGTTACCAGTGGGCACAGCCTCCGACTGATCATCGGGAGCACGAAGCTCCTTCTTGAACATGGCGGACTCACGGATCGACTTGAACGGTCGAGCCTTGTGTCGCTGCGGAGCAGGCACCGACTGGCGGTACTCTTCGTGACGTTGGCGACCCCACTCGTCGATGCGACCAATGAAAGCATCGAGACCTTCGTCGTCAGGGATGGCGACAGTGATCTTCCAGTGCGTCTTGCCGTTGTAGGTCTCGGGCGCGAAGACGTGACTGAATCGGCTGAACTGCTTCGAACCGAAAGCCACGTTCACGAACCCGTTCTTCTCTTCCCAGTTGTAGTTCATCAGTGATATGCGTAGTAGCTCTGTGAAATGACCGAGGCATCCAAAGTGCCTCGCGTCGGAACCGCAGGGACATCCGCCCCATGCGGCAGGCGAGCGACCGTAGCCTCTCGCAGGTCCTGGAGGAAGGTCCTCCAGGGGATTGCCAGCAGAGAATCGTTCAGTGTCTCTCTGCTGTGCTCGACGTAGGTACACCAAGTCCCGAACCCATCGTGCCTTGCGGCGATCGGTACCGAATCTGGCATCATCGCTGCCCACCCGTGGAGAACCGCAGCGTCCAGCGAGTGGATCATGTTAGGGGCCGCCCCACGGACGATGGCCCGACGGTCGGGCACCCACTCACCCTCTCGACGGATGCGTACCGGGTCGGTGGTCATCAGATTGACCTTGTCCGTGCCCGTGTGGCGCTCGTAGGTCAGCTGACACGGGAACCCCGACGGGGAGACCCACTCGAACTGACTTCCCTGGGTAGCGCACCGATCAGCGAGTGACTTGAAGAACTCCTGCCCAGCAGTGAAGCCAGGCATCCGTTCCCGCACTACCTCGGTGATCACCTGCTGCAGCGCCCAGGCCATGCGCCGCACACCTCGCTTGGGTCGCTTGTTGTTCCGCAGGCTCCATCGAATCAGGTGATCAGCGATGGACTGCCGTTGGCCCCATTTGCCTTGTGAGAAGACCAGTGCGAGGAGCACCTCCTTGAACAGCGACCGGTCCATGTAGTCCTGGCGTAGCCACTCGCGTGCCTCAGGCTCAGTCGCTTGGTGGAGCCGGTCGACCACGTCCTGCATGACCTCGGTGTAGACATCACGAGGGGCGGTGTTAGGTAGAACGTTGACCATGCCCGCCAGATCCTCGTCGCCCAGCAACAGGGCGTACATCTGCAGACCGTTGGCCGTGCCGTCGATGAAACAAGGGAAGTGCGAGTGAACGCTTCCTCTGTCGTTCAGCTCCCACCACTCGAAGGCCCAGGCGAGGAACTGCCAAGGCTCGTCGGCATTCAGGAAGGCTCCGTCGGGGGGCCAGTTGTCGACGCAGGACTGAGCGAGGCGCAGGCCTTGGTCGACGGCCCATCGGAAACGGTTGCCTGTCCCGTCCTCCTTGATTCCCCACAGGGTGGCACCGTACTCAGCCAGTTGGCGGTATCCCGGACCGTCAACGTGGACGTGGTCGGACTCTGCGAACTGCAGTAGGCCACGCCCCAGGTCAGGCGACAGCGCAGACAGGGATGGGCCGGGGTACAGTCGTCCACGTCGGTCAGCTAGGTGGGGGCAGTAGAACGCAGGCGTGTCCGACAGGCGACGGGCACTCGCCAGGATGCGACGGGACTGATAGTACTCACCAGCGAACTGGTCTGCGTACTCTGCAGCACGACGCTTGGATCCCCAGTCCCACGAACGCTGTGATGCGGGCACGTTGGGGGACGCTGGGATACCAGGGACACCTCGCTTCTTGTCGTACAGCTCGACGACCCGTAACACGCGAGCGTTGATCTGCCAGGGTGTACGGCCCAGACGATCCGCTGCAATGTAGGGCGTGTCCTCGTGGCACTTGGGGTACCTGCCGCGCACGCCACGAACGAACCCGCTGGACACGTACGGTCCACCGACGGTCCACGATTCCGGCGGCGAAGCCAGAGGGTAGAACCGGGGCCGGTACTCTTGGATGCCCTCGACGGCGTCCTCGATGTAGTCCTCGAACTCTTCCGACAGACGCCAGCGAACCTTGGTCTTCTTGTCGATGGTACGGGACTCCCGCATGACTGCGCCGGTCCAGACCTCGAACAGCGTGAGCCACGTCTCGCCCACTTCTTGGACCACCTGACGATCAGGCATCGGGGATGCGTTGATCAGATGATCCCGGCGGATCTTGGCCTTCATCTCCATCGACCCTGACAGGCACACACCCTTGGCCTTCAGCCACACCGGGTGCTCTGCCGCATCCAGGTCCTGCATCTGCGCCTCGTTCAGGATGTCGTAGCCCACGCGGCGGCAGCCCTTGGTGTACGGGGCACGTTGCAGAGCCACATCCAGAGCAGACGTGGCAAGTCGAGCAGCGAGGATCCGATCACTCAGTGACTCGACGTAGCTCAGATTCAGATGGTACGGGGGATCCTCCCTCAGCTCCCTGACCTTGTCTTCGACGATGGCCGCAAACAGGCCGATCGATCGGGAGACTCCGGGCATCATCCGGAACCTCCCGATCGAACGAGCGAGGGCCACCCGTTGGGCGACCTTCGCATCCATGTCAGTCCTCGTTGTCCTCCCCGAACTCAGCGACGATCTCTTCGATCGCAGCCTCGACGGCCTCCTCCACAGGGGTGACCTCGTCCTCACGGAGACGTTCGATCACACGCTGCAGAGCAGCATCGATTTCCTCGTCAGTGGCGGACGGCGAGAGCTCCTGGTACGCCATCACGTACCCGTCGCAGAACGCAGAGCGCATCTCTCCCAGGCTGTGGCGCTTGCGGAAATAGTCAGTCGGTTTCATCGATACCTTCCAGTTGTGCGGTAGCACCGCGGAGATCAGAGTCGAACGACTTGACGTAGGTCATCACCTGCGTCACGTCGCTGTGCCCAAGGAGTCGGGCGATGGTCACGGGGTGAACGCCACGCCGTGCCAGTCGAGTCGCGAACGTGTGTCGCAGGGTGTACGGTGTCACCCTGGAGTCCTCGATCGCAAGGGCTGACCTACACCGATTCCACTCTGCGCTCCACTTGTCCGCCGTGATGTCGATCAGGCGCGGATCCCCGTGGGGCAGGCAGGCGAGGGCAGATGCGGCGGCCTCGTTCAGAGGAACGCCCCGCTCAGGCGCCCCACGACCCTTGCTCCTGGCCTTGACCACGAGGGCGTCGTCCCGCATGGAGTCGGTGGTCAGTGCTCGCCATTCCCCCGGAGTCTGCAGCCCGGTGTTCAGGAGCAGGAGGAACAGCGACCGGTAGGGCTCGGCCATCACACCGAGGAAGGCCTCGACCTCGCCGTCGGTCAGAGCACGGGGGTCCTTCGACCCTCGCTCGTAGTCAGGCCACCGCAGATCAGGGGCAGCCCTGCCCGTGTGCTTCGACCACGTCGTGACACCCCCACGAAAGGCGTTGAACATCTTCCGTTTGGTCTCAGCCGTCAGGTCGGAGCCATCGAGCGCCTTCGATGCGTCCAGCAGGTCGATCGTAGACACGTCGTCGATCGGCTTGTCCAGGCCCAGCAGGCGAGCGATGCGGATGGCACGCGACATCGACCGTGCGCCGTCCTTGTCGTCCGCCCACTTGTACGTGGCACAGTGCTCGATCACAGACCGGACCGTCGGTCGAACGACCACGTCCGCTTCCGGTCCCTCGTCACGAGTAGCCTCAGGGATCGGCTCCCCTGCGTACGCTGCAGCTCTCGCCCTAGCGTGCCACACGGCAGCATCGACCTCGGTGGCGAAGGTGCGAACCAAGTCGTGGCCGCACGCACGTAGGCGGGCACGGTACCTGCCTCCCTTCGTTTCAGTGACTGCCATTCTCTCTCTTCTCCTCGTTGTTCATGGCTTCCTGGCGGTGCCGCAGCAGCAGCATCCACATCTCGATGGCGTACGGGTCAGCCCGTGATATGTCGATACCGAACCACTCGTCGGCGGTGCGGCTGACATCGTCAGGACTACGCTGCTCCAGGCAGCCGCAGGGCGACGGCATCATGGCCGCGTAGGGCCACCGCTTACCGACGAGCACCACGTACCCACGGTCGTAGCATTGGGTGCAGGCAGGCAGGGCAATGTGTTGCCGCGTCTTAGCCGTGGATCCCCAACATGCAGCGATACCGTGCGCCTCTAGGGTCACGGCGTGCTCCGTGTCGTGCCATTCGTAGTGCTCGAACACTAGGTCCTCGCCGTCCCATGTAGGCGGCGTGTCGATCACGGGTTCAGCCGTGGTCCATTCTTCGGAGTCTTCCTCCGGGAGGTAATCGGGAATCTTCATGGTCACAGTGTGGCGATGCAGGCCAAGGCGCAGGCCAAGAGCAGACTGAAGAACAGGAAAGCCGCAGCACGATCGAACGTCGAGTGCGGCGCGACAGGTTGCGGATCCTTGTTGATCCTCTTGCGAGCAGCAGCCCGCGTCCGAGGGGTGTCGTTCGGGAGGTAGTACCTCTTCCGCCGACACTCGTCCAGGTGGTTAATAGACAGCCTCCACTGCGCTACGTGAGCGGACCTGGCACGAGGGCGTTTCTGGTCACAGGGCTGAGGGGTGACCCCGGAGAGCCAGCGGCACATGGCCGACTGGTCTACCCCGAAGTACTCCGCAGCCTGTTGCTGTGATCGGAACATCCGCACCTTGCCAGTGCGCTCGTTGATCGCGGTCACACGTTGGGTCTTACCACGCATCAGTTCTTCTCCTCCTCCAGGCGTTCGATGATCGGGCCCTGCCAATCGAACAGGAGGTCCCGGTCGGTGTTCAGACGGTCCAGCATCCCAGCCAGCTCGTCCTCGTCAACGTGCTCCCGCATCTCCGGCACCGTAGACAGCGCGTAGAGCACCGTCTCCAGCTTGGACATGGCGGTGACCGCTGTCTCCAGCAGCTCGTTTGCCTTAGCCAAGTCAGACCACGTGACATCCTCGATGTCATCACCCGTGACCCGGCCCATGTCGTCGATCTTCAGGTCATGCCCACGCGCAGCCTGGATGTGCTCCAGCTTCAGCTGGCCCAACAGGTAGGCAGGCATGTGCTGCAGAGCAGCAAACAGGGCGTCATCGAGAAACCGCCCAACCCCGAAGGCATGGGGCAGGCGGACCATGTACTTGCGTCGTTTCATCAGTCAGTTCCAGTCGATAAGAGGTACAGAACGAACCCGGTGAACACGAGTCCACCGAGAGGAGTAAAGAGAAGGACCAGCAGACCCACAAGGGTGAGCCCACTGATCCACACGGCCTTGTCGCTCACTTGGCACGGCGGCGAAGCTCGCCCTTGACACAACGAGCAACGTCACCACGCCACCCGTTGGCGTTGGACAGGAAGTAGAGAACGATGCTCAGTCCGCTGTCCAACCCGTACGAATCTTCGAGCGTCTGCAGGGTGTGCATCGCGTCCAGGTAGGGGCGAGCCGCGTAGTTCACCTTGGACCAGTCGTCCTCGATGATCATGGCGATGTCAGACAGGGTGAACAGGTGGATGTCACGTTCGAGAGTTACGATGTTCATGATTCAGTCTCCAGGGTAGTAAGGGTCAGCGTGAGCGCACAACGGCCCACGTCCAGGTGATCCAGCGACGAGCACGGTTGATCCAACGGGCGTCCTCGATCCGCTGTCGCTCCAGCGATACGTGCTGCTCGATCATCGATCGGCAGCCCTCCAGGGTGATCCATCCCGCATCACGCCCGTACCTTTCGAGCATAGCGGGCATGATCCGTTCCACATCTGCGATCTGGTCGATGATCCGATCCTGGAACTCCTCTTCGAAGATGACCCGAACCGTTTCGTCGGTGCAGAAATCCTGGTCGCGAACCCAGGCAGTGATCGAGTCTCCGACCTGCGTGTCCACGGTGTCGCAGATCTCCTCCTCGATAAGCTGGAACAGTACGGTCGAGTCGATGTCGATAGATACTTGCATCAGTCAGTCTCCTAATCAGTAGTCAGTCGGATCGTCCGTCGATCCACCCGGCATCCATGCAGCCGGACGCTGGTCCACATCGGACCAGTGCGGGGCACTTCGGGCGTGCCCCTTGCCCGTCAGAGATCGCCGTTCTCCTGTGAGACACGCGCGATCAGTCCGAGCAGGTCGCGGAGCGCGGCCTCGGATCCCTTGTCCGACCCCTTGTACCGGGTGCCGGTGTACTGCTCGGCCATGTCGAGCATCCGACGACGCGACATCCCCCGTGTGGGGATCATGCCGGTCTCACGGTGCAGGTGCAGCGCACGGTATAGCGTCTGCAGTCGGAAGAAGTTGACTTGCGATTCGCCCACGTACGAGCGACCATCGGGGGATCGTTCCATGTTCATGATTCAGTCTCCAGTCAGTAGGTAGGTTAGTCAGGGTCAGAAGGGGCGGAACGACGAATACTTGTCGTCCGCGTATTCTGCGAAGCGTTCATTCCACACGGCGCGGTGATCGTCGGACAATCGGGCGATCCGTTGCCACTCGCCGCGGATCGGTGCCCAGTGCCGGTACGCGTTGCGTGCGTCACACATCTCGAAGTGGGTCTCCACAGGACCCGCGATCATCTCGCGGAATTCCTCGGGGGTGGGGTCGGTATCAGTCATCGGATCAGTGATCATGGGGGTGGAAGGGTTGGACGAGATCGACGGGAACCGGCAGTGAATCCCCGGTGGGGTATCGGCTGATCCGGTCATGATGGTAGAGTCCCGCCGCGCGGGCGTTCAGGATCGCAAGGGTCCGCGTGGGGCCCCATACGATCCAGCGCATACCGTCGTCGAACGTCACGCGCCATGCCTTCACCTTGGGGATCATGTCAGTCATCGGTGGTCTCCAGGTACTCAGTAATCTCGACCCCGAAGAAGACGGTGTATCCCAGGATTCGCTCGGTAGGTTTAGTGTCCATGATTCAGTCTTCTCTCAGTGCTTAGGGTAGGTAACGTGGTTCACGTCGGGGTTCCAGCATGCGCGACAGTCACCGCACTTGCCTTGTTGTGTGTACGCGGGGCACGAGTGCCCGCCGCTATCGTCGACACCGCTGGACACGGTGCCGGGGATGTTCGGAGCCGGACCACCGACCATCGGGGCAGACACCCGGACGGTAAGGTTAGCGGGGAATTCCCCGCCGTGGAGTCCTAGCCATTTGCGTACGATCCCGTACTCTCGGGTGGGAAGCCAGTGCTGTACATCGGGTGTCGCCCGTGCGATCCGGACGATGTAGTTCAACATCGCGACCGACTGGAGGTCGCCAGAGTCGAACCAGCGGAAGTGTTTGTACCCGGCCTTGTCGATCGACCGGACCATCGAGATCCACCACCCCGTCGGATCGGCCATGTACCGTTCCAGGCGTCGTTCTAGTGCCCGTTGGACGTTGGCGAACACGTACCGCCCTTTCAGCGCGTAGCAGCTGCTACACGTCGAACCAGGACGTTTCCGGAGGATCGATCCAACCTTGCACCGGTTAGCCGGGATCGACCACCCGTAGCAAGGCATCTTCGAAGGTTTCGACAAGCCGCCGGTGACGGCGTCCAGAGACTTCCATGTAGTGTTAGCAGTCATGATTCAGAGAACCTTGTGATCCAGGATTTCCAGGGTTTCGGAGTGGTCGTCCTCACAGTTGAAGGCGAGCCACTCGTGCGCCATTTCCAGGCCGATATCAACGGCGTCAGTGATCGGGTCGGAGTCAAGTAGTTCGACTTCGAACCAGGGGGTGTCACGGTCGTCGTCGGATCCATCGACCCACGAGAATTTCAAGAGGTGTCGTTCCAGCATGATTCAGTCAGTCAGTCAGTCAGTCGGCCATCCGTTGGCCGTTGCAGCATCTCTGCAGCTGCACGCTAGACACGGTGTCTAGTGCGGGGTGCTTCGATCGGCGCACCCCTTGCCGTGCCCGTGGGATTCTCCGGTCTGTCGACTCGTGACCCCGCGGGCTCGTTTGTTCCTTTCCCGTTCCCGTTCCGCTTCACCCTTGCCCGGCTTCGGTGGGTTCTACCTAGGACGCATGGCCCTTGCCGGTTCTATCGTGCGCGTGCTGCCGGACGGCCCCCACCTACTCGGGGGCACTCATGTCCGCGGGACTCGCTAGGTTGTCAAATAGCAGGGTTCCCCGTGCCCCGGGCAGTCCGGACGGGCACGGTGCGGGTCTGTCACCCCCGCGGGAACCTATTGCGACCCGGCCCCGGGCACGATGGACACCCATCGGCCCGGCCCACCCTTGTCGCTGGTCCGAGCGGTAGGGGCGCTGGCCCCTCGTCGGGCGCTGGCCCCGGGTGTCCGGGGCGCTGGCGTCGATGCGGGCGCTGGCCCCTACCCGGGCGCTGGTCGCGGGTAGGTCCGTGGGATCGCGTTGAGAAAGAGCACACCAGCGGGTCACCCCGCCGGGTCTGGAGTAGATTACGACCGAAACGGACCGAGGGTTGCCCCTTTTCCGGAGAGAATCAGTGGGGGCACCCTAACCCCTTAGTTTGCAACGGGTTAGGCCAACGGGAATATCCCCACAATCCCCGCGGGCCAGGATTGTTCGGGTTCCGTTCGGGTTCCCCGGGTCCCCCCGGGTCTCTTGGGCCAGAAGAAGGAACCGCGCGCGCGTATCCTCTAGATGCATCAAGGGACCCCGGGGTCGGGTTATCACCGGGCCCGGCGTGATAGCCCGGGGTTATCACTCCCCAGGGAAACCGTGGGCTCAACCTCGGGCGCGCGTGGGTGCGCGCGGGAACAGGAGACCAAACCTAGGTTAGGGTTCTGTTAGTTGCATCTGCAACCAAAGGATCCCCGCGGGGTTACTCCGGGCCCGTGCGAGGCCCCATGGGCCACCCTGGAACGGGCCCCACGGCCCTTAGAGGGCCGATCGGTGCTCCCTGGTCACCGTCGATGGTCACCCCACCCCCTCAACTCTTCCCGCGGGTATTCCTTGGGGGGGTCTGGGGGGGGCAGTGCGACGACCTGATACGAATACTCCCTCCCACCAACTCGGGGAAAAAACTGGAGTATCCCTACGGTTCCCTACGGTTCCCTACGGTTCCCTGCGGCTTTCCCCTGGGAAACGATGGATACCCGATCGAGCCCTCCGGTAGATCCCCGGTCGAGCCAAAGGACTATCCCATGTAGAACCCGAAGTAGTAACAGCCCAGGTCTCGCTCCGCTCGACCTGAACCTGGAGTCTGATCCTCTTCGTAGTAGCCATGGACTGATCCCTCCCCCTGCCCATCCCTGACCCCCTATCCTGCGGCCCTCCTCCGTCGGGCCTCCGACAGTGGCGAAGCCACGGGGGAATCCATAGTAGGGGTGACAAGGGGACCCGTTTTTTCGGAGCACCCTTGGTCAGGAGGTCCGGATGCTTCCTCTCTATAGGGGTCCATTCTTGCGGCTCCAGGTCTGGAGGACCTTGGGCCACGTAGGGAATGTGCGCCTGTGTCCCCACGTATATCCTACATGTTACCCATGGCACCTATAGGTTAGCCGCGTGTTCCTTGTGGATACCCGTAGAGGTCATGACTGATGAACTCAGTGACCTGAAGAGGAAGATCACGTCCTTGCAGCGCAAGGTGCGTCACCAGGGGACTCTAGAGGAGCTTGTCGCTCAGGCGGCCCAGGAGGCCGTCTCCCGGCACTTGGGTCCAGGACGCCCTCCGAGTCGACCGAAGGCTTCAAAGCGCCGTAGGGGCTCTCCTGCGGCCGCACAGATCGTGCTGACTGACTGGCAGCTGGGGAAGCAGACGGAGACCTTCAATGTGGGTGCCTGTAGGGCTCGTGTGCATGAGGCCATGTTGAAGGCTCTACGGGTGGTGGAGGACCGGAGGACGAGCTTCAGGGTGGACCACTGTGACCTGATGTTCTTGGGCGACATGGTGGAGGGGGAGACCATCTTCGAGGGGCAGGTCTGGGAGATCGAGGTCCCTGTGATCGACCAGATGTTGGCGGTGGCGGACCTGATGAAGGACTGCATCGAGATGGCCTTGGAGACCTTCAAGACGGTCCGTGTGGTTTGTGCCGCAGGTAACCACGGTCGTCCGGGCCAGAAGAAGTCTGCGGCCCACCCTGACTCCAACTGGGACCTAGTGGCCTACAAGATGGCCCAGTCGATGGTGGGCAAGCACAAGGGTCTCTCTTGGCTCATCCATCGTCAGACCTACGGTGTCCACGAGTTCATGGGCTGGAGGGTCTGTGTGACGCACGGGGACGTGCAGAGGGGCAACCCCTGCGTCAACTGGCCCAAGAAGCTGGCGAAGCTCCAGGAGATCGTCCCTGGTGGCTTCGATGTGCTGTGCCACGGGCACACCCACTTCCCGTACTCGATCGAGGAGAACCTCTGCTGGGTCATCGGGACAGGGTCTCCGGAGTCGTCGAACAAGTTCGCTGCGGATGTCTTGGCAGCTACGGCGCACCCTAGTCAGCGGATCTTCTTCATGACGGAGAAGTACCCGGTGGTGGGCAACGAAGTGCTGTACCTGGAGCCTAGGAGTCCACGATGTGCTCGCTGAAGCCGTCCTACAGTGTCCGGTCGATGTGCCAGGCGTTTCGCCGCGAGTTTCGTCCAGAGATCCCTTTTCGCGTTTACAAGAAAAAGGTCGAAGGAGCCCTGGGGGAGACCCGCATCTACTGCGACGATGGAGGTAACCCCGTACACATTCGGGTATCCTTGGATCCACGGCTCTGTGGCGTTGCTGTGGAGTGCGTCCTAGAGCACGAGCTGGCCCACGTACTGCAGCTCAACAAGAACCCGGACGCTACGATGAACCACGGGATGCTCTTCGAGACCTGCCTGGGCGAAGTCCACCGCACACTCTTCGATACCGACTGAACATGGAAGTCTCTGGCTTCGATCCAACGGATGGACAATGGCAAGTGACGAACGACTCCTCGAAATCACACGAAAGCTCGATGTGACCGCAATGGAAGTAGATCATCTAAAGACTTCTGTGACGCGCCTAGAAGACGAAGGTCTTGCCACGCGCACTGCCGTGATTGAAAGCGAACTACGTACCATTCGTACGGATGTCGAGATCCTCCCTAGGTTGGCCGAAGAGATCAGCGAGATGCGTGCATCGGCCAAGACGGCGAGGTTGATCGCTGGAGCCGCCGCGGCATTCTTTTTCCCGTTGACCGGCTGGATATACTCCACAACCCTAGAGGCCTTGCGGCAGGACATTCAGACCCAAGCGCGGGTCTTGAATGCCTACATTGAAGACCACCCCTGATGACGACGTACAACCAACTCACGACCACCCTTGCTTTGATGCAGGGGATCGACATCGGCTCGCACGACTGGAACGAAGGAGGCCTCTACGCCTTCGCCGGGCAAACCGGAGGACATCCGGCCTACGGGTGGCGGCGTCCGGAGAACATGACCAGGGCACGCTGCCGTGCCGTCATCTCGAACTACGCAGCACGCCCCATCTACTACACCCCAGAGTCTGGGCTGATGATTCAGTCTGGCTACCGGATTGCTGGGCGTCCTGTGGGCTGGGAGCCTGAAGACTCCCTCGATCTGCCCAGCGGCGAACGCGCGTACCTTTCGACAGAGTCGCCGTCGATCACTCTAGTGTCCGGCCTCGACCCGATGCACTTCTGGATCGATCCTCTGCTGGACGTGATCGACCGTGCTGGGCACATCGAGGTAGATACGCCCTTCGGTTCGCAGAAGGCGACCCTTGTGGCGCACATCCTGGCCAAGGCCCACGTCGACTCTCTCGCTGGGATGATCCGGTACCAAGGGTCGTACTGGGGCGGTGGTCGTCTGTTCGCCCGTGTCGTCGACACCTTCGTCCAGGCCAACAAGCGGGCCGGTGTACTCAGCGCCGAGTCCGCCATTGTCTTCCTGCAGTGGCTGGAGTCCTACGGTCTGCCCGCTCTGGAGCAGGCTCCTGGCGTCACGAACGCCAAGGGGGTGGGACGCTTCAACATCTACCAGGACATTTCCTGGGTCCTTCCCGCGCTCTACGACTTGGCCAACGTGGTCCAAACGTTGACCGGCTACGAGTCCTTGGTCGCCCGGATCGAACAGCGGAAGCGTCAGGTCGCCCAGTGGGCGCTGGACATCGACGCTGTCGCTGGCGGCAAAGGCGCTTGGTCCGACTGCGACATCACAGGCGAGATGGTCGTCGGCCTCGACGGTAGGACTCTGGACACCCTCCAGGGCGTGATCCAGAAGGAGAACGTCCACGAGCCGGAGTGGTACGGAGCTTGGGCAGTCCGTGCCGCCGACGTGGTCCGGAAGCTGCTCCCTGGACCGGAGAGCGAAGACTACTTCGCTCGGGTAGTCGGCGGGGTCCCCTCAGATCCGGCGCTCAAACCGTGGATGGTTGACGCTGACCGGAACTGGGTGACCCCGGCCTGATCAGCTGGGCAGCTCCTTGCTTGCTTCCAGGTTGGCGGACAGCTCCCGCAGGGAGGCCATCAGCTTGCCCCGCAGGGTCCTCTGAGGATCGTCGTAGGCGTCCAGAAGAGACTCGGTCAGATGCCGCTCGACCTCGGTCAGACGGCGCACGTCACGGCGGGTTGCAGACACCCTTCCGGTGTTCATGTTGATCCGCATCTGGTTTACCGCCCAGAGCTGCGCCCAGAGCCTCTCTCGCGGGGCCATGTCGCTCACAGAGACCTCTTCCGGGGTCTTGGTCGAAACCGACGAAGTGCGGCGAGAGGGCTTCTCAGAGGGCTTCTCGAAGGTGTGTTGCTTTTGTTCGGTCATGGTCAGACTCCGTACCGCCGCAGAATGCGACGGAAGCTGGTGGTGAGGACCCTCTGACCCTTGGGCATGGTGCCGTCAGGGTACGGAAGGGTCTGTGTGGTGATGTCTCCTGTGCGGTGGTCGACTGCGACTACCATCCTCCGGACTCCGGAGTCGTACTCCAGAACGGTTCCCTCCGGAAGCACCTTCAGAATGTGCTCCACAAGGGCCTCCCGTGTGATGGGCAACATCGCGTCAAGGCTCTCGGGCAGATTTTCCATATGGCTAAGGTAGCCATAGGGGAACACCATAACAGGGGCAATCGGGCCTTGAATCTCTAGCGGGACTTATCTCTACGCGAACCCGTCTCTGGAACTCCAGCGGGTCGGTCGCTTGCTCCGCGAGTCTTTCGGTGTCAGGAACAGTGGGCGCTTGACGAGGTTGGGCGTCCTGTGCTCGTTGGGTTTTCTTCCGAACGTCTCCCACAGGTAGTTCTTGTGGGCGTGCTTCTCGATCCGCTTCTTCTCTTTGGCCTGCGGGTCTACGCCCAGCGAGTCCATGAAGTAGATCGCAGCCATCGACACGGCGTCGACACGGTCATCGTGGAGCACGCTGTTCCGTGCGAGGGTAATCCGGCTGAACTGCTTGGCGAACCGGTACTCCCGTCCCCGCTCAGGACGAGGCCCAGTCAGAGGCTCAGTGAAGTCTCGTCGTAGGGCCTCGGCATCAACGATGACCTTGTGCGCCCGCGTGAGCATCAGCAGCGACTCGATGATCCGCGGCTCTTTCCGCTGGCTGGTCCCCTGCTGCAGTTCGTCGACACCGACGTGGATCTGCTCTCCGGTCTTCCGCAGCCAGTCGAGGGAGGCTCTCTTGGCCGCAGGCTGTAGGAGCCCGGTGAACATGCCGCCGCCCCAGTTTCTCTCTGACACGAACAGCCGACTGCCGTACTCCATGCCGCGCCAGATGATGTTGTCCAGCACGTCGTCACCATGACCACGAGGGTCGCCCCCGATGTCAAGCACCAGCAGGTGGCCGTTCAGTACGCCACAGGTGGCCCAGGCTGTCTCGTCCATGCCGTCACCCGACGGGTCGATGAACGTAGCGATCCGCTCGTAGGGCCGCAGAGAGCCCTCTGTTTCCAACGGTCCGTAGTAGTGCTCACCGTCCCGGCCCGCCATGCAGTCCTCCAGGTCAGACCGCAAGGTCTTCTTGGACGGACTCCACACGTACAGCGGGTAGGCGTGGGTGGGCGACAGATCTTCTACGATCAGGTCTCGGATCTTCAGCGGGCAGTCTTGGGCGTCCCCTTTCCGCGTGTCCCCCTCGTACTGCCGGAAGTAGTCAGCCTCGGTGGTGCCTGCTCGCTTCTCCGCGAGGACATCTAGGTCCAGACGCTCAGGGTCAATCGCCTGCCCGATCAAGCTGGGGTCCTCTTCCAGCTCGTGACGGATAGTCGGGAGCAGCCGGTGCCCCAGGTAGTCCTGGTACTCCTGGTCCGGGTAGGTCGCCGGGATCAGGATGGTCCGGAAGCCACGCTCGTTCTCAGCCCACGGGTAGATCGACTCCTCGACCTGTGCCGTACCCAGAAGGCACCGCCTCCGCGGACCCTCTCTGGTCAACAGGTGAGTCGACGAGTCCAGCTTGGACCGCAGCTTGTTCCGCATCGTCGGACCGTCAGAGGTCCGCTCGTTCTCGATGTCGTCCCCAAGGATCCAGTGGGCACGGTTGGACGCCCAGCCGGAGAACACCGGCACAGCACGCATGGACGGAGCCTGGTCGCCCCTGTGCCCACGGATGTTGTACTGCTCCGACTGGTCCAGCTGGGACGGCCCAGGCCGCAGGTGATGCAGCTCCGGAAGCCACTCCAGGATGTTCTTCGACATCTCCGCGAAGTGCTTGGCCTTCGTCGGCTCTGCCGATGTCACGAAGAACGTAGCCGCCGGGTCCCATGCCCACGCCATCGGCGGGAAGCACGAGAGGATGACTGACTTACCGAAGTTCCGAGGACAGCGGACGATGGTGTCCGCGGGCATGTCGGGGTCCAAGAGGGCGTCCTGAATGGCATCAGCCAACAGGAGCTGCCCCTTGGACGGCGCGTTGTACCCCAGGTAGTTCCAGACCAGCCGCACGATGTTCCGTAGCTTCCGGAACTCCTGCGGCGGCTCCACTTCTCTGGGCTGTTCCCAGAGTACGTACTCGGCCATTAACCCTCCCCGGCCAACTTCAGTACTCGACGCGCCTCTTCTGTGAGCGACACGGAACGACCGGTCTGGCGCTCGTCCAGCGTGACGTTCTTGTCCATGTAACGCAAGACGAGAGCCATGTCCGCGCCCGATGCGCGGTACGGTTTCCCGTTGTCGTCCACGGTCCCGATCATCGTCGCCATGTTCCGGAGGATGTCCCTGAGGCTCGATTCCAGCTCCAGGTGCAGCTCGTTGTACCAGTTCTCCTGCTGGGGATTGACGCAGGCGGCAGGCCGGAACTCGACCAGCTTCCTGGCCTCCTCGATCATCCGGGTGTCCGCGCCTTCACGCAGAGCCC
>Ga0099850_1000655_pt1 | contig 15639 bp, 24 predicted proteins | sample CB_VirMetaG_5_FD_79182 | JGI IMG/M metagenome (GOLD analysis project Ga0099850, IMG submission 79182) | Freshwater to marine saline gradient viral communities from Chesapeake Bay - CB_1508_1D Viral MetaG | ecosystem: Environmental > Aquatic > Marine > Coastal | place: USA: Chesapeake Bay... | reverse complement strand
CGATACAGAGTATTCCAAGCAAACATCTGCTTTCTGTAATCACTACTTGCTTGCTTCCGACAGTATTGTGTCCACAAGTTCATAACACCCTCCTTTTTAAAGTTAGGTGCGTTCCTTCGGTAACCATTACCTACTTCCGTCTCTTTCGAGATGAACGATGATAATGCGTTCCTTCGACTGAGTAGTCTACTTCCGCCCAAAAGGGTGAACGATATACTTATTTAGTTAATTTACTCAAGAATGTAGATGTTTTCATACCGATAATGTTTTCTGACTGCATTGGTTTTGTAGCAACATCATCTGGTATTACGAAAACGAACTTTACATGCTCATGCCGATTGACAAACCAATCGCAATACCTGACACGAAAATAGTTATCGGAGGTGTTAGACTGAGTATGAGGTTCGTAATTTTTAGATCCCGCAAAAACGTTTTCAATTGATTTATCTCCTTCTAATATAAAGTCAAACCCTAAACAGTAGAGTATGTTATGTCCTCTACGAATTGCTTCGAGCATAGCATTCATGCCTGCGTTAGAACGACGTCGTTGCGGTGAGTATTCAGCAGACTCCCATCGCTCGTCTTCAGGTGGGATAATCATTTGCCCACGAGATAAAATGTGTGGTTCATAAGTTGCAATTGAACTCAACTCTTTTATCATTCGATCATCTATTGCTACTAGATAATTGAATTCTTCAAACTCTCGGTACAAAGCATTGCATCCAAAGATAGTACCTTTACCAACAAGGGATGATAGATCTACCGCTTGTCGAGACTTACCGTTTCCGACTATGAATGCTATCTTGTTGTCGCTCATTTTCTACTTCATCCCAATCTTCTACATCAATTAAACTTCTCAAATGACTTTTTATATTGTGTCTACTTTCTTTCTTAATCTTCTTTTTTGGAAAGTCAGTTTCTTCAATATACTCTTTGAATCGTTTACGACTTTTACCCACAACAAACTCCTATCTTTCTTTCACCAATCAGTTGACAACTTTGGAAATGTTTCTGATACTAGTTTCCTTGTTAGTCCCTTAAATGGCAACTTACCTTCTTTCATTCCTATCAAAACCTTAGCATCTCCTGGATCAATGCTTTCTAACAACTCTATAAACAATTGCTCACGTCTAGTTTGTTTTAGATTTCTTGAGGTTTCGCTTGCACCCTCTATAAACAAATGTAAACGACGCAACTCTGATTCTAGTCTACCTTGCATATCAGTACTAGAATCCAGTGGTTTGTATGGTGGATCACCTTCAGGCAACAACCACTTGACGTTTGGATTATACGTCAACCCAAGAATCTGCTTTAGTGGCGCACCACTATATTTGCGCAAGATCTCTTGTTTTTCTGCTTTTGTTTTTGCTTTTTCTACTTGTTCAAATATTTCATAGAATGATAGTTTCATTAAAATTCTCCAATTACATCCATTAAGTTTTTCAGTCTGTTTTTAATAAAATAGTTTAGTAGACCGCTGCGTTTCGCAGGTTTGTAGTTTTCGTATTGTTCCAATATCTTCTCAGATACCTCATCAGGCACTTGCTCTAAGTCAACCAATGCTTCGTTCCTTCGATAGTTTTTGAGCATTTGATCATCACAAAACTTTTCAGGTTCTAAGTCTATCCATGAATCCAGTTTCTTAGATGCCAAAGGTTTCTGTCGTTTCTTGCTGATGATAGTGCTGTCTTCAGATAGGAAGTTAGGAATGCCATCACCCCTATCACCCTTCATGATATGCTCACGAAGAAATCGATGTGGATCTTGTATTCGTATCCACTTCTTCAACACTGGACTGTATTGATCAACATTCAAATACTTTTGCAGTTGACCAAAGTCTTTATCACCAGAAAGTATCAAAACCTTTTCCGTGCTTTTATTATTTAGATACACACCAAACTTCTTTGTGAGCACACCAATAATATCATCTGCTTCAGCACGTTCTATTTGAATTACTTTGTAAGGAAAATATTGTTTAAGTTCGTCACGTATTTTATTCAAACATTCAAATATCTTATTCCAGTCGTGAGTAGACTTAGATCGATCCTCTTTACGGTGTGCCTTGTAGTAAGGAAAGATATCCTTGCGCCAGTAGTTCTTATCGTCGCAAGCAATGATCAACTCTCCATACTCTGCAGAAAACTTCTGCCGATACATTCTTATTGAGTTAAGGATCATGTGTCTTACCAAGTCCTCGTTTACATCTGGTTCCCGATTCAGAGATACCATCAGATTACTAATCATAACCTGATTCAAGTCTAATATGAGCATTCTTTTTCCAATAATTTATTTGATACTCTCTATTCTACTCGTTTTTATCTAAAAGGTCAAGTTTTTTCAAAAATAACTCATCCCACCTTAGATTCCAACTGTTTCTTTCAGCGTCCCACTCTACTGCAACCGACTTTTCTACGATTTCTTGGAATGGGTGATTGATCTTGAAGTGAGACAGTACCAATGATCGAAGTGCTTCAGCAACGTAGTAAAAGTTCTTAGAGAAGTTCTCATCTCGCTGTTCTAATCCATACTGCTCTAACATTAATGTGACATTTGCCAATAATGTGTTCAGCAAATCATTAATCTTTTGGATTTCTAAATCAATATCATCTAACTCTTTTGCTAATCTTTTATCTTTAAGATTTACAATTTTACTTTGTTCGTTTCGCACGCTCTTCCTTATCCATCTCATGAGTCCACTCACCACCTAGATCATCGTAGTATGTATTAACATTTCTTTTTGGCGTGCCATCATCTTCATACCCATTTTTGACGCAAATATTTTTCATCAATTGATCTTCGTATTCGCCATAGAACATATTAGACCAATCACCAGTTTTGAGGTATGATTCCATATTGCGAATATATCCTTGTATTTCACAAACCTTCGATATTGCTTTCGGAACGTTTCTTTTTTCCTCTTGTTTAGCAACTGCCAGTAATTCTCGTTGAGTTTTGATCCACTGCTTCACATTCTTCATATTAAGTGGATCTTCGTCGCCCCTATCTAATACTGATTGGTGAATAGACTTGTACTCAGGTGGATTGTTTTTCGCTCGCTCTTCCCTTGCCTTCGCTAGTCGTGCAACTGCTGCTTCCTTTTGCTCAGGACTCATAGGTTTTCGTGCGCGTCTTATCTTTTTTCGTTCCGCCATAGCATCTCTCCAATATTATTGAAACTATATTATGCCTGATATTTAATCAGAAGTCAAGTTTTGAAGTAGATTAGTCCACTCTGATGCACGCAGATCCCAATTGTAGAAGTTGTCAGTCCAGTTCTTAGCGAATGCTCGTTTCTTTTGCGAATCTTCATTCCAATAATTTTTAATCGCTCCAAATAATTGATTGGCGAACACATTAGCATGAGTGTTTGGATCTTCGCTGAATTGATACATCGTTGCCCAATTACCAGTTGTCTCAGGCAGTGCAGCAAGATTAGAACATACTACCTCACAACCAGCACTCATTGCTTCAATAGCAGAAATACAAGAAGTCTCTGACCATGTACTCGGATAACCAAAGATGTTTGCTTTCTTCAATGCTTCACGCACTACGTCGTTTGGTTTGTATCCATGATAAGTCATCTGAGGATGATCTTTAATCATCTGAAATAGATTTTCGTATGGTTTATCACGTTCTTTCCAACCGTATGCTTCGAACGAAGAATAAACATCTAGATGAATTTTTTCTTTCATCTGTTTTGATATTTCATCTACTGCTGCATACAGTAAATTTAAACCACGATGCGGTGTAGTGTGATAGATGATACGAATAGGATCGCTGTCTGTACCCTTATCTTCTTTAGATATTGTTATGGGTTCAATTGCGTTTCTTAATACTGTAGAATGGTGGTATGGAACTCCTAGACCCATGTTGTACGTTGCTAACTGATAGTTGGATACGAATACCAACTTAGCAAATCGTTCACGTGCTTCCTCGTCTTTTAGATGTTGAGACTCAGGATCATCCCAAGTATCATGCAACCAAAGAATGTTTTTCTTATTAGGATCAGTCCAACGCACACGAGACTTAATAATATAAAACTTTTCTAACAAGTCCTTATCAACACGATCGTACAGTGCCTTGTTCATTAGTTCTGTTCCACCCATAGCACCAGTATAAGTGCCATCTTTGGATGGACCAAGTTCTACTTTTTCTGTATCATCTATTATATTCAAACTCATTATCACACCACATTTGTTATTGAATCCATTCTAAACGAACGCCACGCATTCTTTTCAGTATCCCAAACTACAACAACACCAACATTTTCTTTCTTTGAAGACTCGACTGAAGGGATGACGTCCTCTTTCAACGTACATTTCATAACACGCTCAGTGCCATCTTTTTTGGTGAAAGTTACTGATACATCACCTTGTTTAAGTTTTGTTATTAGTTCCACTCTGTCCATTATATAGGTTCCTTTTCACATTCGCTTGTTTACAACTACTCCATCCGCAGTTGACGTTTATTTTATTGCCACAGATAACACACTTCTCACCAAAGATACGACTCCATCCTTCATTGTATTTGACAGCATCGTATTTTCTGATTCCATCCCCTTTACCGCCATGCCATTGTTTGCTCATCACCACGCTCCTAATGCTACTCCAAACCCATATATATTCATCAAAGAAAAGTATGCAACAAGAAACATAGGGAAGGCGAGGGATCTTCTAAAATAAGCATACGCACCAGTTACAGATCCGATAAAGAACAGAGGGTAAATGTATTCCATCTGAGGATTATCGGCAGTGGTTGCTAACATAAAACTGGCAGTAACAGTAAAAACAAAACTGATTATCTCAAAGAGAAATGCAATTTTGTCTGAGTGATAACTCTTTAGAATAAAGTTCACTATCTACCTTGCCCACGATACTTCTTAAAACTGCGTTTGTAGTGCTTATTCATTGTAGCAGTTTTTGGTCTTGCCCCACCGATAGAAGTGCGCTTTCCTGTTGTGTTCTTTCTCCACGCATCTTCTATATTCATTTTCATTCTTGCCATTACTTCTCCTTATCTAACACTAATATCTACAGGTGCTTGCGAACCCATAACTGGACGATACTTCATAAACTTAGTGAAGTACATTCCGTTGTACTCATAAGTCACGTGGTATCCTGAAACCTCTTGAACGTTGGTGACAACTTGCTGACACTCAGTTCTTGTTTGATACCCAACTACTTGATTGTGTCTATTAGATTGCGAGTCACCAACTTGCGCTCCAATAACAGCACCTGCAGCAGTTGCCCAGTCCTTACCTGAACCACTGCCAACTTGACTGCCGACAACACCACCAACAATCGCACCAACTAATCCACGAGTAGAACCAAAGGTACTGTCAACAACACCACCGATTGCTCCGCCATTAGATCTTGCGCTTCCGTAAACAGGAACCTGTACATTAGTACAAGACTGCGAAGGGATGCTTCGTGTTCCCATAACCTCTTGCGTACCAACTACTGTAGCATATTCAGTAGCAGAAACAGTTCCTGCAATAACTAATAAACCAACTGTAAGTATTTTTTTCATATCAATATTCCTCATCATAATTATAACCAAAATCATTTTGTTGCATAGATTCAAACTCATTTACAACCCACATTGTAGGACATCCAACTTCTTTAGCGATTTTAGAAAAGTCAGGTCGAGCACCACACTCTTCTAGTCTTTCTTGTACATCTGTTATAATTTCTTTGATCTTAGACATTAGGCAAGCACCTCAAATCCGTATGGTGCAACTTCAAACCGTTGACCATCCATAATCATAGTATCGCCAGTCATAGTAGAACGATGTCCGATTTCTACACCACCATCAAAGTCATTACACACTAGAAGCTTGACATCTTCTCGGTACATTGAACCTTGAGTAACTTCAATACTCCAACTTCCGTCGATATTTTGTGTAGACATGTAAGCATAGTCAAGTGCAGAAGAACCAGTTTTTTTGCCAGCATCAACAATAGCGATAGCAACATCATCATGAAATACAGTAACAAATGCCATATTATTTCTCCTCCAATTTTTTAGCAATAGAACCATCAGCGATAGTCCAACCCATAAGAGTGAAACCTAATAACACAAACATAAAAGCATGAAGAGTTGGCGTAGTATCAACAACAGAACCTGCGCCACCTAAAACTAAAATCAAACCAACTATTAAACGAATCATATTTACTCCCTCATTTATCAAATCAATACATAGATTATACTCCAGCGATGAAGGAAAGTAAAGCTTTTGGGCAAACTAAATGCTCAATAAAATCAATGACTTATAAACTATTTTCAATTTGCATTTATAATCAATGACTTATAACTTGTTGTTTTCAAAGAGTTTTTGAAAATAGTTTACTGAATGTATGGAAAATCTTCTTTTTGGTGTGCACATCCTTGAAATACTGCTAAAAAACCAACAATTGCTATTGCTGTTAGAAATTTACGCATTTGTTATCCTTTCTTAGTCTTAAATGTTGCTTCGTTTATAAACCAATCATACCAATTACTGTATAATCGGACTCTCTCTTGATTATCATCGTTCGCAACTTGTTCCCAAGTTTTTGATAAATTGTTTATGTCGCCATGTATAGTTACTGCTTCATAATCACAACGACCAAAGGTGACAACAGGTTTACCGTGCAACATTGATTCTTGACCTGTTCCTGAGTTCACCACATATACAGCAAGCGACTTTTTGATTCCTTCGTTGATATCAACATCAGTCACATACTGCACATTTTTATATTGCTTAATAATTTCTACTAATGGTTCCATTGAACCAATGTTTACTGGATGTCCTTTGAATATTACTTTCTTGCCACCATTATCTGCCCACTCACACATTGCCTTGACTACTTCAGGCACAGTCACATCACTATGATACTTAATGGTCTCATCGTGCGGTAGTTGTAGTGGCATGAATACATATTCTTCTTTTGGTTCCCACTCAGCTTCTGGTTGTAGATGCTTAAACTTCGTATTACCTTTTTCTATATATTCTTTCATAGATTCGTAAGCACCGCCATCTCTTTCTACTGTAATATCAAACCACTCTTTATATGCTGATCCACCACCCCAACCTTTTTTGTCAATTGTAAATAACCATGGGAACACTGTTTGCATGTAATATCTGCAGTTATCACCACCACCCCATATAGATTTTTCAGAGTGAGGAACATATATCATACTTTGTTCTTCATCAAACCATTCGCAAATAGTATTATTGAAAAACCAACGAGGTGCTTGAATAATAAGCGGAGTTGTATGCATATGTTCAGTACGAATTGCTGAAAGTGCATCGATAAAATTGCCCCAATGTATTCTTATTGGTTCGATATCTAATTTCGCCCAGTCTACACCAGAGCGTTTGAACATAAGATCTAAACGTGGAGCAAGTATGATAGTGTCCTTGCCTTGTGTGTATTCTTTTGCCTTGTCCCATTTATTCTTTTCAGAGACATACGTTTCATTGTCATACTTGCGTGGACCTTTACCTGTCCAAATAGCAGTTCCCTGTTTGAACTCCCAGTCCATAAACTCACCGTCAAACTTCTCAACATAATTTTCAGGAACTTGTTCCATCACAGCGTTAAGTGCTATCTGATCATTGAACCACTGAAGTGGCAATCCTTTTAGAGTTTGAGCAACTGCCTCACAAACCTTTTCTGCTTCTTTGTCAAAGTAAACCGCACCTGCTGCAACTGCAGTTCCTGCCTTCTCCCAACCAACAGTTCCTGGTAATGGCTCACGTGGGAAATATCCAATAGGTTTATTTGGAAACTGAAATTTCTTCATAACTAAACAATCTATGTCTAGTATCAACATCTTTTCTGCAAACTTCAGTAGATACGGTGCAATCTCAAAACGTGTGCATGCATAGTATGCTCTTAGTTCTTCTGATTTTAAATTGTCTAAAGAAACATCATGAAATGTAAATGTTGTATGTGTTTTAGAGGTAGAATTTAAAATTGCAGCATAAGATAAAACTTCATCTGTGGGATTAACCACATGCATGTGCACATTAAATTCGTTATTAGATGCTGAATAAAGAAATGGACCAGCGTGATCCATAAAGTATTTTGAATCGCATGCAGCAAATACTACAGGCGATGTTGGTAGTTCACCATATATCATATTATTGTCCTTGGGATCCGTCGAATCCGTTGTTTGCTTTGTAATCTTTTTGACTCTCTTTAGTATACCCTATCCAGTCTTTAGAGTCAAGGGAATAGTAATCAGTCAACTTCATACCAGAGTCGAGTGCTTCTTGATAATACTTATCAAACAACTCCTGTACGTCCGCTCTGCGATGCTCTCGGACTTCTCCATCGTACCAATGACTTCTACCTTCAGATTGTAAACGAGGTATTGCTCGCTTCAAATGCATCTGCGATGCCATATCTGTATAGTGTAGTATCTTTATGTCCTCAAGTTTATCATTCTCACCATCGAAGTTATTCCACTGACGATCAAACGATTGTTGTAGATGTGGACGTTGTTGTATTGCGCTGAATAACTGCTGATGTGCGTTAGGAACGCTCTTTATCATTTCAATGTTGGGCAATACTTGGCCAGCACGTTGACAGTTCCACTTTGCCACGCACGTTCGCCAATCACCTTTCATTTGTATTATTGCGCTATCGTTCCAACGATTATTCCACAGTTCAGCAAGATCTGCCAATACGATCATATCACTGTCCATGTAGATCGCCTGTCCTTTATAATCGCAAGCAGCAGGAATTGCCCAACGAAATCCACTGAAAGGAGTTGCCCAAGTTTCGCCTTTCCAACCTGACCAAAAACCTTCAGTTTCGTGTTTCATCCAAGTTATGTCTATTGGCATACTACTATGTTTTTTAGCAGTATATTCTAACACCATTTGTGTTTCAGCATCTTCTCCGTTAGGAGCGCACCCTACAAATAGTTTAATAGACTCCATTGAACTTTTCCTCTCCCATTTCATTGTACTCTGGCATTAACTGATCAGCAGACTTCAATCTACCTCCAAGTCCAGCACATCCCTTACAGATGCCCTCTTCTCTTTCTTTACGCCAAGTCTCGAACTTCTCACCTTCCCAAATGTCTTTGATTGAACCATCTACACCCACCTTACCAAATACAGGTTCGAGTTTGTAGTTAATGCAACAGGTAGTAAGTTCTCCACGGAAGTTTATATTGATAGTCTTGTATGGTTGTTCACATAGTTTAACACCAATATCATTACCATACTCAGGCATGATGTCAATAAAACTATGAATCTTTTTCCACTCAATCGGAACTCCATGTTTCTCAGACCATGCTTTGAAATCTTCAACTTCAGATTCATTCTTTTCGTTGAGTGTAATCTTTGCATTAAAATTTCCTGGAATATTTTTCTTAACTTTCACTTCCCAGTAATTTACGATGTTATTGAGCACACGTTCTAAGTGCGGTTTGCCATGTATGACTTTATAATTTTCTGCATCCAATGTATCAAGTGATACTTTGATCTCATTAAATGCACGCAGTAGATCTTCAGGATCGTGCTCATCCAATGCCACTGCATTAGTGTTCATCATTGTTTTAGGAAATCCCATTTTCAGTGCGTAATGACCACGACTTGCTAGATCACCCACTACAGTTGGATCACCCATTGGTCCACATACATTGAAAGTGTGTAGTGAAGGAATCTTTGAACCCTGATCAATGATTTCTTTTACCATTTCAAAAGGCATGTCATATACTTTGTTTGCCTTTTTAGTTTGTTCTTTTACTTTCTTTGGATCATTACGCCAACAAAAGAAACACGCTTCATTACATCGAACAGTCTGATCTACAATCATCATGAATGGATTGTATTTTAATTTTTGTTGCCCTACAGTATCATCTATGATCCTCAAACTCATACTTTAAATTCTCCACTTCCCATTTAAATGCTTTGCGAACAGTCTCTATATCTTTATCAGCATACAGTTCACTGTAATGTTTGTCTTTTCTTATACCCGACTTTAAATTATACTTCGAAAAGGCATCAAAGTCAAGTTTTATTCCAACCTTCTCCATAACTACAGGCAATTCTTCTTTAAAATCTTCCCATCGTATTATAATGCAGTTTACTGCATTCTTATATCTTAGTGAGTCTACTGGCAAATTACTGAAATTCTGTAAGAACTGAGAGAATGACATTTCTTTAGGAATGGTGTTTATCTTGTCTCTGAAAAAATAGTATTGACTCACGCACTTGTCCCATGGATTACGATCAAACGTAAACACACGGAATGTTTCTGCTTCTGGTTCGATCTCTTTTATTTTTTCCCACGGCATATGACCCTTTGAACTATTAGGCATATTGTACCATGGATAATTATCTACTATTGATCCTGTAGACTTATCCTTCTCAGGATCAAAGTGATTATCAATGATATACTTTTCAAACGAAGTACCACCGACCTTTCTTGTTTTGATAAAAATAAAATTATGTGTATATGATATAATCATTATGTATCCTGTATTTTGTAGCACTCATTTAGCAAGCGACCTTCAATAATATGTTGTGGTTTATTGTGCCACTTACCATTTATATTTTCATTTAGAAATAAATCTGTCTCAAGCACGTTATGTTCAAACTGCAATCTTACCTCTTCATAGTTGCAGTCACCTTCAGTTATATGAAGAGACAAGATGATTCTACGGAATTGCTGAACTCCGTAGAATTTAACCATCTCTTTTAACAACTCATTAGAACCGTAATAACTTTTCCAGTTTGATTCACTTTTTACACGACGCGATTTACCTTTAGTCTTTCTTCTGCTATAAAAGTATTTGCGTCCGATATATTTTCTTTTATCGATATTACATTCAATGACGTAGCAAAACCCAACAAAGTTTCCTATATGTTCTGTTGTAAATGGTTTGTCATTAAACATCCATGGGTTTTCATATTCTTCACTTTGTTTCGTACTCGATTTCTGGGGCATATTCTTGTTCTTCTTCTCCATCATCAATATCAGTCAAGTCAACATCCGTTCCACAAAACGGACAATATATCGGTTCTTCTACATAATGATTTATATTGTTGTCAACGTAGTTGATCTGATAATCAGCACCGCACCCATCACAAATGAGTTCGTATACGATTTCAGCCATGTTTCTTCTCTCCTTCTGTTTCTTTGTTATGCATATGCTTCATCCCAACCACCTGTCAAACCTGCTACTTCATATTCAGTAACACGATTCTCAAAGAAGTTAGTGTGATCAGCACCATTCAATACCCACTCTAACCATGGCAAAGGATTATCTTTGACACCGTAGTTTGGTTTTAATCCAAGTTGTAATAACCTTCGGTCTGTGATGTAACGAATGTAGTCTTTCACTTCTTGAGTTTCCAAACCTTCAATCTGTCCCATCTTATAAGCAAGATCAACAAACTTGTCTTCAAGTTTTACTGCTTGCCTTGCCATCTTATATATGTCTTGTTTGAACCCATCGTCCACAATACGCCCATGTTCTGCGCAAAATGATTTGAAGAGTTTAGAGTTACCCTCTACATGCATAGACTCGTCACGAATACTCCACTCTACTACCTTACCCATACCCTTCATCTTACCGAACCGTTGAAAGTTCAATAACATTACGAACGACGCAAACAGCGCAACACCTTCGTTGAATACAGACTTCGCAAGTGATAGTCCTAGTCCACGTTGAGTAGAAGGATCTGCTTCCATCATAAACTCTACCTTGTCTACCATTTCCTTGTACTCTAAGAATGCATGGTACTCACTATCAGGTAGTCCAAGTGTCTCGTTCAATAGTGCATACGCACGTTGATGAATGCCCTCACGTGCTGCAAACGAACCGAGCATATTACGGATTTCATTATTTTTAAATTTTGGAATAAATTGGTCGTAATAGTTTTGACCAACTGCTACATCCGACTGAGTAAACAATCGAAGGATATTTGTAATGTAATCCTTTTCTACTGCAGAAATCTTACCACCTTTCCAATCAGCAACATCTTCCGATAGATCTGCTTCATCCTCAATCCAGTGTGCCTTTTCATGTCGTGTAGTAATCTCTACTGCCCACGGATAGTAGAAAGGTTTGTATGTCTTAGAAAAGTCAATCAATCCACCTGACTGTTTCTTGACCAATGTATCCTTCATCTTCATCAACTCATCATATCCCCCAATGTTTTTTCCATCAATCAATATTTGTGGAACAGTTTTCGCTGTAGGGAACTTTTGAAAAAATGCTAGTCTTTGTTCTTCATCATACAGTTTGTTTTCTGTATAACTGAATCCATGACTAGTAAACCAATCCTTCGCCTGTATGCAATATGGGCAATTATCTTTAGTATAGATTTCTATTTCTGGTTGGTCAAGCTTGACATGAACTGCATTCATCTTCGGTCTCCTGTGGTGTGTCTGTGAACTCTCTTAATTTATCTCTTGCTACTTTTTGTGATACGTTTTCTGCTCTGTTAGATGTTTCAGTTCTTAAATAATACAAACCTTTTCCACCGTACTTCCAAGCATTAAAGTGTACCTTATGCAGATATGCTTTGTTTGCTCCAGCAGGGAAAAATACGTTTAGTGATTGTCCCTGACATAAGTATGCCTGACGATCACCACCTTGCTTGACTACCCAGTTTTGATCAATCTCGATAGCAGTCTTAAATACTGCTTTTAAGTTATCAGGCATCCAATCAAAATGTTGAACCGAACCACCATTAGTAATAATCGATGACCAAGTTTTTTCATCATTCTTACCAAGACTCTCAAGAACTTCTACTAGATACTTATTCTTTGTAAGATGCGATCCTGCACGTGTACGACTCGTAAACGCATTTGCCTTCCACGGTTCAATACTCGGTGAAGTCCCACCAATCAACGAACTGTTAGCATTAGGAGCAATTGCCAGTAAGTGTGCATTACGAACTCCCCAACCTTTCATATCAGGTGCTTCGCCACGTTCTTTAGCAAGAACCTCTGACTCTTGTATTGCCATTTCTTGAATAGACTTGAACATTTCTATGTTCAGATCCAATGCTTCTTGCGACTCAAACGCAATACGATGCTTCTGTAGATAGGAGTGATATCCCATTGCTCCAAGTCCGAGAGAGCGCTCTCGCTCTGCCGAATATCTTGCGCGACTAATAGTATCAGGTGCATTGTCAATAAAGTACTGCAACACATTATCTAAGAATCGTATTAGATCGCCAACGATACCTTCGTCACGCCACTCATCATATCGCTCTAAGTTTAACGAGGACAAACAACATACCGCAGTTCTATCATCGCTTGTTGCTAGGTGAATTTCATTACATAGATTGCTACCATGGATCTTTAGTCCAAGTTTTTTCTGTGCTTCAGGTAATGCTCTGTTCGCTGTATCGATAAAGTTTAGATATGGTTCACCTGTACGATATCGTGTTTCGAGTAGCATTTCCCATAACTTACGAGCAGGCATAGTATCCCGAACTTCTTTACTATTAGGATCTTTCAGATGCCATATTCCGTTATCACGCACTGCTTCCATAAACTCATCTGATAGATTTACTGCGTGATGTAGATTTAGATTCTTACGATTCACATCACCAGTAGGAACACGCATTTGAATAAACTCAACGATGTCTGGATGATCAGCATCCATATATGCAGCGTATGAACCTTTGCGTGTAGTTCCTTGACGATACGCAGTCATATCCGCATCTACTGTATGTAGAAAGGGAATAGGACCAGGAGCAATGTCACTAATACTACGAACGTCTGACCAATGACCACCTACACCACCACCCTTTACGGATAACCATCGCAACTCTGATGTGTGATCAATCAAACCTTCTAATGTATCAGGGACGTATGATAAGAAACACGAGATCGGTAATGCCTTTGCCTTTTGATCAGGCAGTGGAGCATTAGATAGAATAGGAGAACTAAACATGAACCAACCCTTAGACGCACCATCATAGATGCGTTGCGCTAATTCCATGTCGCCATAACTATATGCTACTGCTGCACGAGCGAATGCTTCTTGTGGTGACTTCTCATCTTTTCTACAATAATAATCTTTTAATAATTTAAATGCCTGATCTGAAAGTAAACGATCCCTTCGGGCATCAATATTGATGCCTAAATGTTGCCTTGCCATATTATCCCCTTAATCTTTTTCTACAAACGACTCGGAAAGTGGAAATATATCCGCAATCACCTTTGCACACGCACGTGCTACGTTCATATGTTCCAGTTGCGTTCCGTTTGCACTTCTCAATTCTATGTAATGTATCCACGAACGCAATGTACCATTCATATACATTCGTGACATCGTTAATCCTTCTGGTAGTACTGCCCTTGCTTGTTCTTTTGCGATTCCTCTAGTTATTGCCCAAGAGTATGCAGTTTTCGCTGCATCGATGACTTTGTTTTGATATTGTTCCCACTGAGCATGTAATAACTGATCATCAGAAACAACTGAATTTTGTCTATTTTTAAGATCTTGTAATCTTGCTTCACGTGTTACGAATTCTAAATCTTGCGTAGGATCAGCATATCTTTGACTAAATTCCTGAAACGAAAAAGATCTATGTCGCAATATTTGTCGAGCAATATCTCTAGTCGTTTCTATTTCTAGACAAGCACTGGTCATCTCAAGTGGCGACCAATGTTTATGCTTCACCAAGTAATTTATAAGTTTCTCAGATGTTGCTTTATTGTTTTGATTCGATGGGTTTGATACTCTAGCGCAATATGCAATTAGATCTTGTACATTTTCTATACCGTCGTTTATCATTTCTTCACTTGGCATAGACCAAGACACTAATTTAACATTCATCATACAAACGATCCCACTTTCAATACCCAATTTTCTGCTGCATCTTCAGCATACTGTATACTATGACCAACACAGTTTATCGCTCTAACAAGATTATCATTTTCATAACAATAAACAAATGGTATTCCTAGATCAAACCAAATTTTTGCTACTCTTGTTCCATCATCACTTGCAAATTCGCTGACATTCATCACGCTTTCCTCCAACTATCGTTTTCTCTTATCCACAGTTTGTTGTCCATACCTATTCCGAACTTCACTCCCTTGTACTCCAGAAACACGTCGGGGATTATGCATCCCAAACCACTGAACTCTTCTTCTGTTAACATTGGTTTTGGTTCGCATTCAGTCCCCCTTGTTAGTTCGAATATGTCGGTCATGATCTTCTCCACTCACTCAATTTTGCCTTCGCTGATAGACCTTTGAAGGTACTTGTACTTATAATACTTTGAATCTCTAAAGGGTCTCTGCCAGCAAGTATCATATCATTTATATCTTTTTCTTTGACATAATTTGGTATCAAACTGACGCTGTATCCCATGTCGATTACTTTCTCAATTCTACCCAATATATCTTTGTTTCTCGGTTCATTATCAAACACAAATACAATATCTGACGCACCAATCATAGATATACTTTCCACTGACAAGTCCGCACCACCCATCGCAACTGCGTTATCTAGGAACATACTGTCGATTGGACCTTCAACTATGTACACAGTCTTTGTGGAATCAATCGCATCAAGACCAAATATCTTAGGTGTGTTATCTTGCAACTTCACTGTTATATATCGCAAAGAAGTCTTGCCAAACGCTCTGCCTTGGAATCCCAGTAATTG
>Ga0099850_1000653_pt1 | contig 15661 bp, 16 predicted proteins | sample CB_VirMetaG_5_FD_79182 | JGI IMG/M metagenome (GOLD analysis project Ga0099850, IMG submission 79182) | Freshwater to marine saline gradient viral communities from Chesapeake Bay - CB_1508_1D Viral MetaG | ecosystem: Environmental > Aquatic > Marine > Coastal | place: USA: Chesapeake Bay... | reverse complement strand
ATATTTTAAAAGACTATGAGTTTTTTATGCATAGAACTGATTATTTATATGGTGAATCTATGATATATTTATTTAAACCACACTCATTATAATAACAAAATTAGGAAATTTTAATTTGAAGTGGTTATTATTTATATGTGCATCTATTTTATCATCTACAGCAGCGTATTTTAGCGTATTTGGTCTAATAAAACTATTTTCTGGATCATTTTACCCAATATTAGTTATGGCTTCTGGATTAGAACTATCAAAAATAGTTTCTATTTCATATTTAACTAGAAATTGGAGTTCTATATCTAAATTAATGAAGATATATATGATTATATCTGTAAGTATATTAATTTTATTGACTTCCGTTGGTATATATGGGTTTTTGGTATCATCTTACCAAGATTCTAAGAAATATCTACTAGAAAATAACTCAAATATAGAAGTTTACCAAAAAAAAATAGATTTTTTAAGTGTTAAATTACAAAGTATAGACAAGAATATAGACCTATTATCAAATAGATCTAATAATCTATCAAAATATAGGGAAAATCAAGAAAGAAGGATAGATACATTATATAATAGAAAGAGCTATTCATTAGCAAAAAGCACTGAGAAATTTATATTAAATTCTCAACAAGAAATACAATCCATAAATAAAAATATAGAAAACTTATACTTAGAAAAATCAAATATAAATGATTCTATAGTTAATTTAACATATAAAATAAACGAATTAAATATAGAAACGGATAACTCGGATATAGGACCAATAAAATATATTTCAGATATAACAGGTGTAAATATAGATGTTACAATAAATTACTTTATATTTATTATAATATTTGTTTTTGATCCTATGGCAATAATACTGTTTATAGCATTTAACAAATATGAAAAAACAGAAATCAAAAACTCAAAATCAAATGTAGTTGGAGAAATGAATTCTGATGGAGAATTTGAAATAAGTTTCATGAATGAGATAGTAAAAAATGAATAAATACATAATAATTATGTTTCTTATTATATTATTTAGTAAAGAAACAATATCTACAAATCAATCTATATCATATAATTTACTATATGAAGATGAGTTATTAGTTGCAATAGCAAAAGTAGAATCTAAATTAGACTCTACCGCATATTTAAAATCCGAAGATGCGGCTGGTATATTGCAAATACGACCTATTATGGTTAAAGATGTAAATAGAATTTTAAAATTAAAAAATATAAATATAGCATATACGTTAAATGATAGATGGAATATAAACAAATCAGTAGAAATGTTTAATATATATACAAATTATTATACTAAAATGGTAGGTAATAAAGAACGTATAGCAAGAAGATGGAATGGTGGCCCAAATGGACATAAAAAAAAATCTACTATATCTTACTGGAATAAAGTTAAAAAAATTTTGGAGTCCGATTGGATAAAAGAGATAAACTTGAAAAGTACAAATATCTAATTGAAGAAAATATACCTTCAAGAAAAGATAATATTTTAAAAATGATTTCTAAATGTGAGAATACAATATTAACCTCACCTTTAAATCCATTATTACATGAAAATAACTGCTATGTAGGTGGTTATATAGATAGTGTATTTTCTATGGTTGATTTAACTACAAATACCCTAAATACATATATAAACAAACATAATATCGATTGTAATGTAGAAAGTTTACTGTTTGTTTCTATGTTTTATAATATAGGACGAATAACTGATGGTAACTATAATAGATTTATAGTAAATAATAGTGAGTGGCATGTAAAGAATCAAAATAAAAAATACGTTCATAATCCAAAAGTATCATTTATGATAGATAAAGATAGAACTATATTTTTATTTATGAAAAACAATATAGATTTATCCGAAGAGGAATATTTATCAATACTATTACAAGAAGATAATTTGATAGATACTAATAATTTGTATACTAATAATTACGACTATAACCTTAATGTAAAATACAAATTACCTGATATAATAAAGTTTATACGTATAGAAAATAATATAAAATTATCTGCTATAAATTCTTTAGATATGGAACAAGAATCAATGGAATTTTCTATGTCTAGAGAAAAAAATAAGATTTATAATACAAATAAAAAAAATAAATCTAAAAAAATAGGTATTGATATTAAAATGGAAATATGATGTTATATTCTTTGCTTTTTATTATAATTTGTATATTTATATATATAATTTTTAATTTGAATAGAAAAACATTAATGTATAAATCAATAATTAATGAGTTACAAGATAGAATTGATATGGATATTGAATTTATAAGTAGTATAAATGAAAAAATGATAGATACTTATGAAAACCTAAACAAATCACATCTTAGAACTGCATTTGAAAATGACGATGAAATTGGTTTTTATTTTGAAGATATAAAATCGTCACAACAAAGTATAGTTGAGTTTATACAAATTTATAATGATATTATTTTGGATGATTCTAATTATGAAAAAACAAAAACCAAAAAATAAAATGTATTTTACAAAAGAAACCGAACATTGGATTATACAGTATAATAACGAAAAATCACCAGATGTTCGCAGTAAAATATATTCCGATCATATACAATATCCATTTGAAAAGTTATTCGAAAACATATATAACACATATAAAAATTTATATGAATATATAAATGAAGATTATTTTAATTTAAGATCTGAGTGTATGGTATTTTTAAATAGTAAAATGCATACATATAGTGAAGATAGAGGTAAAGGATATAGTTATTTTGGAACTATACTTAAACGGTATTTAATACAAAAAAATCAATATGAACAAACCAATCAAAAGAAAAAGATAGAAGTTGAATATATAGATGATAATGTAGTATCCGGTTATCTTGCATCGGAGGTATCTGATTTTGTAAGTGAATTTGTTGATGTGTATGTATCATATATAGATTCGAATATACACAGGTTGTTTACGGATAAATTAGAAAGACAAATAGCAGATGCTATAGTTGATATGTTTAGAAATAGAGAAAACATATATCTAGGAGAAAAGGGAGATAAAAAAATACTTTATATATTGATAAGAGAACGAGCAAATTTAAATTCAAATCAAACATTAAAAATAACTGGTGTAGTAAATAAATTTAAAAAACTATACGATGAGTTATATTACAATTATGATGCCTATGGTAAATTATCACTATCTGGATCGTATTACTAATGGATATTAATGATAAAATAATAAAAGATAAGCATTCTTATAAAGATGTTCTTGGTGAATTATATAATAGAAATAAAGAAACCAGTAACATGATTAAATCTATACTTGCTCCATTACGTCAAAAGATGATAGATGATCCTGATACAGTAATGATACTTATACCTATGGCAACTGATTTAATAGAAACAAATGTTAAAAATGATACACAATTGCATAAATTAACTGATTCTATCCAAAAACTTATACTATCAATGAAAGAAGATGCTGATGCAGGTGAATTTGAAATATTAAACTTTTTGGATAGTATAGGTGAAGATGATTCTAGTAAAAAACAATTAGAAGAATATAAACAAAAAACGGAAGATATATTCGATTCTTTACAGCAAAAAGAATCTATAGTAATTGAGGATGATGATGCTGAATAATAGATCATTTATGGTTGATGGAAATCTTTATGATTATGTTCCTGCCGAAGTAATGTATGTAAATTACAAAGGAGATTCTGATTTCGAATTATATAATATAAATGTTAGATTATTATATGAAGTTGGATCATCTTCTACCGGAACAATAATATCCGCAAAACCATTCGATGTTTCTATGAAAAAAATACCTGCGGTGGGAGAGATAGTTCATATAATTCGTGGTATAGATGGTAATTCTAATAGTGGTTTATATTCTACTAATAATTATTATTTAAATCCTATATCGGTTTATGGAAATGTAAATTTAAACTCTATGAGATCTATATCATCTATACAGATACAATCGGATAATTCATCAGAAACAAACACACAAGAATCGGAAGTTGGGTATACAGATAAAAAACAATTTTCTGATATATTCGAATACAATTCTTCATTTGTAAGTAACATAGCTATGTCATTTTTACAACCATATGAAGCAGACGTAATATTTGAAGGAAGATCTGGTACAAGTATAAGATTTTCTTCAACAACAAAACACAACGATTTATATTCTATACCACAAAATTTTGGAAAGGGAATTTCAAAAAATGGACATCCGATTTTAATTATTAGAAACGGAGAATTAACAAAACAACCAAATAATAGATTTTCTGTTGAAAATATAGATGATCCTATTTCTACAATATGGATGACCCAAGGTCAATCATTGCAATTTACAAATCCATCAACTATATTGGATGTTCAATCTAGATTAGAAACTAATTCGTATGACATAGAAGAAAATAAAAATTCAGGAAATCAGATAGGTATATTTTCTGATAGAGTATTTATAGTTTCAAAACAAAAAGAAGTAAATATATTATCTAAAAACGGAATAAATTTAACTACGGATTCATCAATAGCAATAGAATCTCAAAACTTTGTAGAGATAAATTCTACAAGAATAAATCTAGGAATAGATGCAGAACAACCTGTTTTATTGGGAAATGATACCGTTGATTTATTATCTAATTTAATAACTGAATTAAAATCTATATGCACAAATATATCTAGTTTAACTGTTGGTACGGGAACGGGACCATCTACCCCACCCATAAATTCATCTGCATTTAGTTTAAATAAATCTAATTTAGAAAGTATAAATTCAAAATTAGAAACTTTAAAATCAGAGTTGGTATTTTTAAATAAAAATTAAATAAAAATAAAATAATAGATAACACTATATTTATTATAAAAGAAGGATTTGTAATGGCTATTACTGAAAGTAAATTAAATGAAATGATATATACTCAAATAAAAAAATACTTTGAAAATGAAGGTATATTTTTATTTAAATCAATGTTACAAGAAATGTCAAATGATATTGTTATGTATGAGCAGATAAATAAACCTACTAGTATTAGAGAAAGTAAAAATCTATATCAAAATCAATATCAAAATCAACAATATTCTTCAAATTATTCTCAACAAAAAAGGAATATATTGAACGGAAATGATCCTATAGCTAATATTCTTAATAATACGGTATTATCTGAAGCAGATAGATCTAATATGAGTAGAGGTGATTAGAATTGGCTATTAATAGACAAGAATATAGAATAATACAGCATGATATAAATTCCAATAAAAAAATTGGACTCCAACTTCCATTTAAAAATGGAAAATCATTCTTGTCATTAACCAATACAACAGAGCAACAATTATATTATAATATGATAAATCTATTGTTAACAACTGTTGGTGAAAGATACCATCAACCTAGATTTGGAACGGAACTAAAATATATATTATTTGAAAATTATACAGAAGAAGTAGAAGAACGAATAAAAAATACTATAGATAAAGCGGTATCATATTGGTTGCCTGGTATAAAAATAGTTGATATAAATGTAGATTCAAAAAAAATGAGTATATCTAATAGTTTAGTTGTTAATATATCATTTGTTGTTGATGTTAATCAGAATAATTATAAAACAATAACATTATTTGCAGATGAAGTTGGTAAAATAAATGTAAGTGGGAATTTATAGTGTCTAGTAAAAATGTAACATATTTAAATAAAGATTTTGATCAATTTAGAGATTCATTAATACAATTCTCTAAAACGTATTTTCCTGATACATTTCAAGATTTTAATGAATCTTCACCTGGAATGCTATTTATAGAAATGGCATCTTATGTTGGTGATGTTCTTTCATTCTATACCGATGAAACATTAAAAGAATCTTTATTACAATACGCAACCAATAGACAAAGTATATATGATATAGCTAGATCTAGAGGGTATAGAGTTAATAATATATATCCGTCTGTAGTAGATTTAGATGTTTATCAATTAGTTCCTGCTATAGGATCTGGAGATGATGTTAGACCGGATTATAGTTATGCCATTAATATAGATGCAAACTCTACCGTTATATCTAATCAAAATTCATCCGTATCATTTAGAACAACCGATATAGTTGACTTTTCATATTCTAGCTCGTATAATCCAACAGAAGTTACTGTATATGAGGTAGATGATGTAACGAACGAACCATTATTCTATACATTGAAAAAGAAAGTTAGAGCTTTAAGTGGAGAAATACGAACTGCAACATTAACATTTGGTTCTGCTATACAATATGTAAAGGAAACTATATCCGATACAAATATTATATCTATAGTTGATGTTGTTGATAATGATGGGAATAAATGGTATGAGGTTCCTTATTTAGCACAATCAACCATAATGGAATCCGTGCAAAATGTTAGTCAAAATAACCCTCAATTATCAATATATAGAAACTCCGGAACACCATACTTATTAAATTTTAAAAAGGTATCTAGAAGATTCATAACTTATTTTAATAGTAGAGGTGATTTAGAAATACAATTTGGATCTGGTATATCGGAATTAGATGATGAAAATATAATACCTAATCCTGATATGATAGGATCTCAATTATACTCTGTGGATAAAAATGGAGATATTGATGTAGATCCATCAAACTTTATTTATACAAAAACATATGGATTAGTTCCTTCTAATACAACTTTAACTGTTAGATATACGGTTGGTGGTGGTGTATCTGATAATATTCCATCAGATACATTACAAGTTAAAGGTAATATCGGTATTACTATTGATGAAACTCAATTAAATCAGACTATATTGAATGTCGTAAAACGATCTATATCATTTAATAATCCATTACCTGCAACCGGTGGTAAAGATGTAGATTCATTAGATGAAATAAGAAATAAAGCGATTGCAAATTTTTCTACTCAAAATAGAGCAGTAACATTAGAAGATTATGCTATAAGAGCATATTCTATGCCATCTATATATGGATCGATAGCAAAAGTACATGTTTTATCTGGAAATTCATTTGGTGATATTGGAGAAGATGATCCGCAATATAGATTTAATCCTTTAAACATAGATTTATATGTTTTGGGTTATGATAATAATAAAAGATTAACCAAATTAAATGAAGCTACTATAGATAATTTAAAAAAATATATAGGTTATTATAAGATAATATCCGATAATATATCTATAAAACATGCTTATATAATTAATATAGGTATAGAATTTAAGATAATAACTTTACCTGATTATAATTCATATGAAGTTATTGCTTCGTGTATATCAAAATTAAAAAATACATTTGATATTGATAAATGGAATATAAATCAACCTATATCTATAAATAATCTTTATGTTATGTTAGATAGAGTTGAGGGGGTACAAACCGTATCTGAAGTTAAAGTAATTAATTTATACGATACTACACTAGGATATTCCGGTAACTGGTATGATATAGAAACTGCAACCAAAGATGGTATAATATATCCATCATTAGATCCTAGTATATTTGAAATAAAATATCCAAATACTGATATAAAAGGACGTGTTGTTGGTTAATACAGAAAACATACAAAAAGAAGATATAGGAGTTTACTTTTCAGAACAACCCGATATAATACCATTATCCGATAATGGTTATTATCAGTTGAGAGGAACATATTCTTATTGTTGGGAAAAAGATAAAAATAAATATAAAATAATAATACCTAGTGGATTTACTTATGATGGAACATCTGTACCTAGATTTTTATGGTCTATAATAGGTATATATCCTGATGGTATACATAGACCTGCAAGTTTAATACATGATTATATATATCACAATAAAGGATTAACTCCTTATGGTGTAGAATACACATATTCTAATGAAAAATGGGTACCTGCACAGATAAGATGGGATAGAAAAGATTCTGATAGATTATTTTGTAGAATGTTGAAAGAATTGGGTGTTTCTAAGTTTAAAAGAAGAATTATGTATTATGCAGTTAGAACTTTTGGATATTTTTGGTGGATATTTTAAATGATATTATTATTTTACCCAGATAAAGATTCAACTATATATGAATACTTTGATGATACTAATACTGGTATAGATGAAATATTAGAGGTATCTCATGTAAATTTAAATAATAATTTAAGTTTAAGTAGAACATTGATTGATTTTTCATCATCAGTATCAGAATTAAGTAGAAGTATAAGTAATGGTTTACTGTCTACTACATATTCCGTAGATTTGCAATTATATACTGCGTATGCAGAAGAATTACCATTAAAATATACATTAGAGATTAGACCTATATATGAGTCTTGGGAAATGGGAACTGGTAAATATTCAAATTCACCTACAACAACAAATGGTGTTTCTTGGGTATATAGGGATGGTATAACACTAGGAACTACTTGGTCTATAGATAATTTACCTGAAAATGTAACTTCGTCTTACTTTGCAATAGATGGTGGATCTAATTGGTATTATAACTTAGGAACAACTATATCGACAAACTATTCTAGTACCGATATAAATGTAGATATAACTGATATTTTTTCATCTTGGGTGACATCATCTATAGAAAATAATGGAATAATAATAAAAAGATCTTATAAAGATGAAACTAGCACAGAATATCAAGGAAAATTACAATTTTTTAGTAGAGAATCAAATACAATATATTCTCCTGTATTAAGATTTAAATATGATGACTCTATATATACAACCGGATCGTTATTACCAATAGACATATCTATTGGAGATATTATAGTATATGCTAAAAATAAGAAAGTATATAAAGAAGGGGAAATTGCTAGAATAGATGTTAAATGTAGATATAAATATCCAAATAGAACATTTTCTACGGAATCTATGTATAAAACATCATATTACTTACCAACATCAAGCTATTATCAAATATCAGATTATATAACCGGTGATAAGATAATAGATTTTGATGATAATTACACTAAACTTAGTTGTGATTCAAATGGTAATTATTTTACTTTACGAACAAATAATTTTATGTTAAATAGATTTTATAAAATATCATTGAAAGTAGTTGATAGCGATACATTAGAAGAAGTTTATTATGATGATGGATTTACGTTTAAGGTAGTTAAATAATGGATGCAACAATATTATACGGTAAAATTCAATCGTTAGTACCAACATATAAATTTTCAGACGAAGATTTAAAATTAATATATAATGGTATACAGAATAATATAGTTGATTTGGATTTAGTTGAATCTAGATCCAATACAACAATTTCTGCTATTGGTGACAGAGTTACTGCCAGTTTAGATGATATTAGAATTTATATATTAAAACTTATGTTAGGTGGTATTGATTTATTACCATCTGAAATGGTAAGTGATGGTACAAATACAAATGAATTTGTTGATGCAGATCAATTAAACTATAGATTTTCTATCGATAGATCTTTAAATGGTAGTATAAAGTTAAACACGGATAGAATGAAAAATAAAAATTCTAATTTATTTGTAGATAATAAAGTTATAATTTACTATCAGTCAGATGTTGATAATATAATAGATATAAATTTTAAAGAATTAAAAAGAAATGCTACTCCATACAAAGAAGATTTAAGATCAAAAATAGATTCTTTATTAGAGCAGATAGCAGATTTAAAATCAAAAATAGAGTTAAAAAATTCTGAATTAGAAGATAAAAATAATACTATAAGTATTTTAAATGACACGGTAAAAGCATTAGAAGAAAATTATAAAGAAATAATAGAAGAACTGAATAATAGTAATATAAATAATCCAAATATAGACTCTATACAACAATTACAAAATAGTATATCTGATATATACATACAACTTGCACAAAATAATAAATTGGATTCGGATCAAGAATTAACATTAAAAATGTTACCAAATACTATACGATCAATACTTCAACAGTTATTAAATGATAATAAAGATAATGAAAGCGATGGAACTGATGACGTAGATACAGATCCTGATACTGATGTTGATTTTGGAGAAGGAAATATTTAAAAATGCCATTAAATCAATATAAAAATACAGAAAATATACTATCTTCCACTAGATTTATTAGAGGAAATAGACTTACAAAAAAAGAAATGGATTTATTGAATCCAAATTTAATAAATGCTAATTTTGGTATAGAATCTTATGGTCCGTGGTTAGATGGTATTTCTAGTGGTTGGAATAAAAGATATAATAATGATGTAGTTGAATTACATTTATATACTATGGATGGGGTATATATAAATGGAAATCATAAAGTATTGACTTGGGAAATTATAGATACCGTGGATACACGTTCTATATATTATAATTACTTAAATGATAAAAAAATAAAATTAAATACGTATCAAGACCTATCTGAATTTGGTTATAAAAATTTACCTATGAAGATGGTTTATAATTTTCATAGAGATATTTTTTCTTCTTATTTAAGTTTAAAAAAACCATTTATAAAAGAAATATCAGCAAACAGATTAGAAGTACGTGTTGCTTTAGAAAACGATCCTAGTAACGAATTACTACAAGAGTATAATAATTTTTTATTTTCATTTGTTATAAATAAACCAAACTATTTTCCAAATATATTATTAAATTTTGGATTAAATTCTTTACATCTAACCGTAAATATAGTAGAAGATTTAAATAATGAATTATTAATTAAATTATATGAACCGTTACCAACTGATATAGTTAAAGGTGATAAGTTTCATATAACAATGCAAATACTTAAACCTCAGATTGAAAGTGTATTTTTATATGACAACACTCCATCTATAACATACAATACATTATCTGGTCCAAACTTTGATATTGAAACGGATTATAGAGTTAAAAATGATACTCCGTATACTAGTTGGGATGATATATTAAATACTACAATTGCATCTACACAAAAAGTTTTAGACAATATAGATTCCGGTTTAAATGAAATAAGAAAAAATGTAGATTATTCAGATCCAAGTAGATTTATACACTATTCTAATTTGACGTTAAGAGTAAATAATTTCTTAACAAAAATAAAAAGAATAGAAGGATATAATAATTTAATAAATTCATTAGATGGTATTAATGGTGATTTAGGTCAAACTAAAACAAACTATATAACATTAAAAAATAAAATCATAACTGAGTTTGATGATTTTGAAAAGTATTTGTATTTTTCTCCTCCATTAGATGAAACTACAACGGAAGATGGTTATCCACTTCAAGGTGTAATTGGAAAAATAAATCCATATCCAAAACCACACACAACAATACAATATCCAGAACAGACCTCTTGGGATTTATGGGCAGATGTATGGGCAGAATCTGTTATATATTGGGGTAGAAGTGGTGGAGAGGAAACGTTCTATCAAAAATATCCATATACGATAGCAGATACAACCGATTTATATGTTGCTGGCTGGTATAGAGAAACTATGAGAGTAGCTGAAGAATTTGATAAAAATAATATATATGCTTTAAGAAAATCCTTACCTGAATATATACTTAATAATACATTAAATGATGATTTTGTTAAATTTATAGATATGATTGCGCATCATTTTGATTTATTATGGATTTATATAACTTATTTATCTAGATTTAATAAAAGAGAACATAATCCTCATAATTCATTTCCTGATAAAATGCTATATGATGTAACTAATGATTTTGGTTGGTATTTATCTAACGGAGCCAATAATTCTGATATTGGTTTATATAAGTTGGGTATATCCGAATCCGACACAAAATTACAACCGGAAAGAAAAGGGTTGATGACAAAATCTGATCAAGAAAGAGTTTATGAAATATGGAGAAGGATATTAAATAATCTACCATATATTTATAAGTCAAAAGGAACAAGTAAAAGCGTTCAATCTTTAATAACTAGTTATGGCGTTCCATCTACAATATTAAAAACCGTAGAATATAGTGGTAAATCTACAAAATTAAATAGAAAATCTACTTTAACATATGAAAAACACACATACTCCGTAAAATTTGGTAATAATAAATATATAACGATTCCTTGGGATGAATTTGAGGTTAAAAGCTAAATATGTCATATAGGTATCCTGATAGTATAGAAATTAGATTTAAAAACAATAATCCTGAAAATAATGTAGAGACATTACTTCAGTTGGGTAATTCTACTTCAACTAATTTGATATTAGAATTACATAGAACTGGAAATTATCCTACACAAGGAAATATAAATCTATATATACGAAGCGGATCAGATTATATATCATCATCATTAACAGGTAGTCATCTATTTGATGGAGAGTTCAACCAATTATTTTTAGAAAGAACAGAATATAACGATAATTCTGATATAGATCAATCATATAGTATTCATTTAGTAAAACAGAAGAATGGTGTTGTAACGTTTAATAATTTTTCAACAATAACCATCAATGCATCTGGTGGAGGACCTGATACATCGTATAACGATAGTTGGACAGTAGATAATACTCTGTATATTGGTTATGCAAATAATTCAAAAAATATAAACTATTTTAGTGGAGAAATACAAGAAGTAAGATATTGGCATCAGAAATTATCAGATGAAGCAAAAATACAACATTGCTTAAATGGAGAATCATATTCTGGAAATACACCAACATCATCTTTTTATGATTTATTAACAAAAATACCATTAAATGATGTAGATGTAAATTTAGAATCAAATACATATATAAACTCAATAAATCCTGATAGAAAATCAACAACTACGTATGATGGTGAAATAAACAGAGCTAGAATATATAATTTACAAAATTCGGATTATATATCATATCAAGAAGAATATAATCAAACTATACCTAGCTATGGTCCAAATATATATGATAGCAATAAGGTTGAATTTGTATCTACATCGTTAGATGGATTTTTAAATACGGAAAAACGAGTTGAAAGATCTATTAGAGAAAGATATGAACTTGCATCTAATAAAGCTAGAATAGCATTAACACCAACTGATATAATAAATACAGATATATTTTCTCATACAGGTTATTTTGCTATAGATGATTATATAGGTAATCCAGAAGATATAAATAATGATAAATATACTGATTTAGAAAATTTTACAAAAGAATATTGGAAAAAATATTCATCTATAAATTCATTTGATGCTTATTTTAATATATTACGTTTATTTGATTATAGTCTATTCCAACAAATAAAACAGGTTTTACCTGCAAGAGGGGATTATCAGTTAGGTGTATTATATGAACCAACTGTTCTCGAAAGATCTAAACAAAGATTATACAAAAATGCAACTAATGATTTATATACTCAACCAACATCTTTAAAAATATCACCAAATGAATTGGAATTTATATATAAATTACCATATGAAGATTCTATAAATATATTTCAAAATGAAATAGATGGTATAATTAAAGAATATAATTCTTCTATAGAAAACAATATACCAAAAAAAATAGGTGGTAGTTTAACTTACAAATTTTATTTAGATTATGGGAAAATAACACCGAATTCATCCAAATATCAAAGAACAATATCTAATTATTCGGACGGATCATTCAATTTAGTTAATAATTCTGATGATATAAGTCAAGGATTATTTGAATTAATAGAATCTTATAATATAGAAAACGAATTCTATCAAACCAAAAAGTATTTTTACAATAATGATGATGATATTTATAATGGTATTTATTCGTTATATCAATATGAATCATCAGATATACGTAAACCCGTAAATAAGGGAGAGATAAATAATAGATTTGATGGTTGTAAATTAATAAATATACCAAATAAAAATAATCTATATCCTACTCCAGATGGAAAACCCGTTATAGAAGAATATTATGTTGAGTATGATTCTTTCACAGAAAACGAAGATATAGATAATGGTAATAGTGAAATTTAATATTTTTTAGAAATAAGTTATATTTATATTTATAAAATAAAATTTTTTAAAGGGAATAACTATGGGTTATTTAAATAATAATAGTGTTGTTGTTGATTGTATATTAACCAAAAAAGGTAGAGAAAAACTATCTTTGGGTAGAGATAATTTTAATATAACTCAATTTGCACTATCAGATGATGAGATAGACTATTCATTATGGAATCCAGCACATCCGTTGGGTAGTGCATACTATGGAACTATAATAGAAAATATGCCTATTGTAGAAGCAGTTCCTGATGAAACGCAAATGATGAAATATAAACTAGTAACTCTTCCTAGAAATACTCAAAAAATACCTGTAATTAGTGTTGGTGAAACTTCTAGAACTTTAAATTATAATGAATTTTTTGAAATAGAACCACAAGTAATAAATTACACGGGTGGAAATGATATATTGGGTTATACCGCTATATTACATAATAACGATATTGCAACATTATCTGTGGCGGCATCTGGTAATACAAATTATACACCAAGTACACCGATTTACATGGGTGATGGGCAATATGCCAGATCAACATATGTTGTTGGAACTAAATTTAAAATAACAGGAAAACAACTTTCCGTTGATAAATCAACAACTATAACTATAATTGGAAATGAAACTGGTGGTAGACAGACTATACAATTAACAGTTAAAAAATATGTTCAACCATAAAGATCTTTAAATGAGTGTATATAACGCATATTCAAATCCAAACACAATTACCATTGATATGTTAAATGATGGGATCCCTACTGGAAAATACCAAGAATTCGAGTTAGACGGTGTTACTTTTGTTAGGTTACATTCTAATCCTGCAGATGATGATATAAATAGTAATATATATCCAAAAACATTAGTCGGAATGGGTATGACTGTATCGTATGGATCTAGTCAAAATTATGATATGTTATTGGAACAATGGTGGACTAGTGGGTATTTTGGTAGAAATGATGTTACTGATATTAAAGGTAGAACTATAGATTATTATAGTGGTGCAACTGGTGGTGGAACTGGTGGTGGATTATCACCGAAACCAAAATCTGCTATTTTTAGTAAAATACCACAAGATGATATATCCAATGAATTGATAGAGTTATATACTGCAGGTATGTGGGGAAATAATACTGGATCGTTATATACATTTTACACTTCATCAGAACAAACCGAAAATAAAAAAAGATATTATTATGAAGTTAAACCAACATTAAATAGTAGTTCTTCATTTTACGTTGCATTCGGGCATCATAATGGATTAGGAAGTAATTCCGATGGAGGACAGATAAATGACTCTCCATCTAGAGTAATATATAGTCAGTATAGATTATTATGTTTAGATGGCTCACAGACAAAATTTACAATATCGGGATCAGAAACAGATTATATTTACGTTATAAATATGAGTAGAGATTTATATAAAGATAAATTAGATCCTGGAAATTGGCAATTATCTTTAGCAGAACTATCAGGTTCATCTGATTTAAATATTAATTTTGGATCTAATGTTAGTGTTGCTACCGGATCAACAGTATATACTTTAATAGATAATAGTTTAGACTCAGATCAAACAATATCAGATGAATATCTTGATTTGGATATATATTCCGTTGTTAGTGGTACTATTGCAAACGGAGTATATTCTACAGAAGAATGGGGTAAAGTATATCCAAAAATAGGAATTATAGTACTAGATGGTAGAGTTTTGGATAGTAAATTAAATTTTGGTACTAGTACTGGTAGTAATATTGATGGTGATAATGCATATAAATTATTT
>Ga0099850_1000651_pt1 | contig 15667 bp, 15 predicted proteins | sample CB_VirMetaG_5_FD_79182 | JGI IMG/M metagenome (GOLD analysis project Ga0099850, IMG submission 79182) | Freshwater to marine saline gradient viral communities from Chesapeake Bay - CB_1508_1D Viral MetaG | ecosystem: Environmental > Aquatic > Marine > Coastal | place: USA: Chesapeake Bay... | reverse complement strand
TTTTTTATTTTTTGCCTGATGTGACTCTTTGGATTCGCTTTGGGTAGTGACAAATCTTCCTGTCTTTTTAGCTATAAATTTTTCAAATCCTTTTTGCATTGCAATTTTTTCTGCTTGTTCAACCTGATGTTGATTGTGTTCAAATATTAAGAAATCCCACCGAGCTCTACCACCTGCACTTATAAATGCATCCATCGATTGTTCAACTTTTGACCATTGTACATTTTGTCTATAGATATGATTAGTATCAGACAACCCATCTACTGAAAATATCACATGGCCATTTGATCCAAATATTTCTGCTAACTTTTTCCACCATTCTGGTTCTCTTGCGCCAGCATTAGTGTTTAATGAAAGATGCATGTTAGGATTAAGATATCTGAACATTTCAAAAACTTCAAGAGTATCTTCTGCCACAATTGCATCTCCAAGATTACCACACATATACATTGAATCCAATTGCTGTACAAATCTGCTTGGAAATATCTTCATACAATCTTCAAGTTTTAATTCAGACAAATTGATATGAGGATTTAGGTCTCCGCCATTTTGGTTCCTATCACACATTGGGCAAGCGGCTTGACATTTTTGTGTGATCTCAAGATGAACCTGTCTGATGTCTTGCAGTTTATACATTAATAATATTATACACTATAAGATATATAAGAATCAACCTTTGGCTTGATTTCACTGCCATAAGGAACTTCCATGTACTTTTTGTTTACTGGACAATAGTACATGCGTTTGGGTAAATCATAAGTATAACCAATTCCTAAATACAGCAATGGCGTGAAACCATATTTTTCTTCAATCGATTGTGGTCGAATACACTTACAGAAACCTGATGATAAGCCTTTTGATTGTGCCGATAATACACTGAACATACTGCAAATTCCTATTTCCATATTTGTTACCACAAACTGCCACATAGGATCACTGAACTCAGGATTAGAATCTTCTCCTCTCCTGTTTGTCATTGGTTCTATTTCTCGAACTGACCAAACAAAAAGATAAGGCGCTAAAACCTGAGGATTGTATTCGCCGGGTCTGTTGATCGGATCTCTTTCAGTTGATCTATAAAAGTCTAATCTGAGTTCTTCGTTAGACCAATCTAAGACTTTAAGATTGTACAACACTCTGTTTTGTTTTGAGGGACACTTGGTGTGTATCTCTTCTACAATTTTATCGATTAAATTTTTTTCTACTTTTTGTTCAGAAAAAACAAATGTTTGATGTTTGGATTTTAAAATATCTTCCCATTGCATATAGATATTTATTCAGCCAATAATTTGACATCTTTGGCCGGACCTGTCTTGCTGGGCAGATCTCCGTATTGATCAACGTACCATTCTATCACAGCTCTATACCAGTTTTGGCTGTTGTGGCTTGCTGTGTGATTGAACTTGGAAAGATTATCATTGGTTGCTTCCATGACCACTAATGCCCGTGCAGACTCCTGTTGCATTTGTCTGAGAGTGAGATTACTTGTATCCAAACGTCATAAACCTTTTGTAATTAGGTGTTTCAAGTTCTCCATGGAATAATCTTTGGCTCATTGGAGTCTGTTCTACAAACTCGTCTACATCTTTGACGCAGTTGATGTGTTCTTCGATGTCTTTGTAATTGTTTGTTTGTAGTATAACCAACTTGCCAGCTGGGATTTTGCTATACCATACATCAAAATTTTCTATATGCTCACAACTGGTATTAATGATAGTGTTTGGCGAGTCAGTCAATTCACAAGGAGTGCCGTTTCCACGCAACACATTGTAGACATGTGTGTCATAATTTATTTCATGGATGTCTTGGGTACAGTGTTTGTACTTCCAATCATCCACCACCCACGGATTGTTAAACTTTTCAGCAATCAACCTACACTTGTCGTCCACATCAAAGTTTCTTATCTTAGTAAATTTGAGTTTAGATTCAAACATCATCACAGCCAACAAACCATACCAACCTGCACACAAGAAAACGGTTCCTAAGTCCAAGTTGTGTTTTTCTAATTCTTCAACCAACCATTTTTTGCATCGTATCTGACTCCTGCTCACGCAGTCAGGATCAATGGTTTCATCTTTTGTGATCATATCAAACACATCAATCATTCGAGAATCCGATAAATTCTGCAATGATCTAATCAATGAAAAATGATTTTTTTCTATCACCATTTTCCTTAAATCTTCATGTTCATCACCCAGCAGTCTAAAAAGACTGTGTAGATTATTTTCTACAACTGCTTTCCTAAGATCTTCAAACTTGTCATCGCCAATGTGTCTAAAAATGCTGTTGAGATCTTGATTTACGACAGATTTTCTTAGGTCATCGAACTGTTGATTGTCTTCGAATAGTAACTTACATCTCGAAAGGATTTCAACAGGATCCATCAAACTTCTCCTTTAACCATTCATAATCATTGATCTTGTACAATGCCTGAACATCATTTTTATTGTTATATCCATACTGACGACCGAGTTGAGCACCTTGCAGTGCATACTTGCCGAATGGTTTGTCTTCGCCCACTGTACACCATACATCCAATCTGTGTTCTGTTTCAGTGTCTTTTTGCCTGTCAATCACTTTTGATGCCAACTTGCAACACTCTCTGAAAGCAGATTTGAATGTGTTGAAAGGATCAACATTGAACGCTGTGGTACATGAAATTGTTTTCATTGCTTTGAAACTTTTTGACAATGATGTGGTCATGTCAGGCCTTGAAGTGTCTTGATTGATTGTCAAATGCCTTGGAAACAGTTTGAGTCCTCCATAGCCATATATCAATCCGTTCACAGGATTTTGTGATCTCCACACATGGACTGTTTCTAAATCCCATTGGCTGACTGTGTATCCGAAATCAAAATCATCCATCACATCCGCATCAGCATCTACAAACCATACCATTTTAGTGAATGCCAACTTGGCGCCTTGCACATGGGCGTTGTGAATTCCTTTCACTCCATGGACTCGCTTGGCCATTGGACATCTTGTTAGCAATTTTTGCCATGCCTGATCAGCGGCAGGTTCATTATAACTTATGAAAATTACATCATACATTAGAATTCCAATCATCTATCCTTGATCTCTGCCAATCGCCAAACTGCCATAGATCTTTGCAGGCATCAACCATTTTTTCCCATGCATAATTTTGATCTTTGAATTCACTAAACTTTTGCACCGCATGATCATAAAAAATTTTGATACTTTTCTCAGTGTTTGGCTTCATTTGGATGCCTAATGGTTGATAAATTTTTTCTAAAACAAACTTTTTGTGCAACATAATATCTGGATGTCCATCTGTTGTTGTGTTATTATAATACGAATTTTCATTCATGTCAAAGTATTGCATTTTTGGTAATCTTTGCACATAAAAGTCGATCATATTGCGTTGATTTTGCAGTTCTATCCTGTCTTTGTCTGTTTGATTTGGTATGTAAAGATCTTGTGGTTTATCAGTTTTCACAATCGATCCATTCAGCCATGGTTTGTAAGCAAGATTGGCAGTGATGATACATGTCGAATTGTTGATGATATCGTTTTCCCAATCCCAATACCTGCTGATGAAGTTCCTATCATAGAAGTCTTGGTTCAAAAGATTGCCATGATTCCTCCAATGTCCTTGGATGTATCTGTCTTCTCTTGTCCACGAAGTCCATACCACCAATATCAGGTCTTCATCGGTGAAATTATATTTCACATCTGCCTGCACCATTTTTGAAAGAATGCCTCTATTGCCTATGCCACACAGTCCCCAGTTGTAGACCGGCACGTCTAAATCCTTTTGGAGTATCGTTGCCCATGTGGGCCATTGATACTCTGTGAACGAACAACCAAAACAAAACACTCTTTTAAAAGATATCATGATATTTTCCTTGAAACCATTGAGTAGTGGTCAAATGATTGTAGTTATGGGTGAGTGTTGCACTCATTTTCTGATATAGATCAACCCATTCATGCACAGTTAACTTTTGTAGGTCTTTTAATACCATGCATACCTTCTCCATTCTTTTGACTGGATCTGATTCATCATCATAGGATTCGTCCCACCATTCGTTAAAAGTTTTAAACCCCAACCTTTTGAGCCAATGCAGTCCGTGTTGATGACAAACTAATACAAATGGATGATGTGCCCGCATGGGTTTGAATATTTTTTCAGAAAAGAACACAGTGGGTTTCCAATCCTCGTAGAGTGTTTCGGTGATCACACTAACATATGTTTTTAAATATATTTCCTTGTTCAAATTTTGTGCATGATTTACAGAAAAATCTTGCATGTCATATGTCAAAGGCAATTTTAATTTCAGATCAGAAAAATTAGGATCATTGAAAGAAGGATGATCTGGCCAATTGCTAATTTTGATTGTGTTTTTCAAATGGGGTTCAAACTCATTATGGCTCACTATGTTGTCATCAACCAAATCGTAGTAATTTAGCATGGCGACAAATGGAGCTCTGTGTGTCCTTTGCACCCTGTTGAGACAATTCAACAATGAAATAGGATGTGTGCTTTTGTAGTTGATCTGATCTTGTAGCAAAACATTGTGTGGATCATCCCTGTAGTCTGGTCTGTCGATCCAATCAAAGAATCCACTCTGTTGAGTGGCACAAGCAAAAAAAGGTATGGTCACTATGTGGAATTTTTCAGTAACGCTGTATTCCCTGCACCAAGAATCGTAGTTGTATTTTTCTATCAAATTAGATGTGCTATAGATCAATTGGCTGGGATTAATGGCATAAGTTTCCAGATTATCATGAAAAATTCTAAATGCATCTACAATTCTTGTTTTGTTGTATGGTGTTTGAATTTCCAAGAGTGGAAATCCCTCCATGGATTGATCTATGTGAATCCATGCATTTCCTTTCTGTGCTTGGGCAATTAATTCAGTAGAAAAATAGTCAAACAATTTGCCTTTGCCTCCACACAACCACCATTTAGGACCACCGATGGTGCCAAGATTGTACACAAATTTTTCATCCTTTGAAGAAAAATATTGTATTGTGTTTTCATTGATTTGATCAAAATCAAATTCAATCCATTTGGGAGCATTCTTGAACCTGTCATGGAGATCAGTGTGGGATAAATTGTACTCACCCAATCTATCATAAGCTACATTAATCTTCATAGTTTGTGATTCCTTGTGAAATGGTTTTGGATTCTCGCTTTTGAATTTCTACTGTGTCCAACCATTTGGATAATATAGGATGAAATGTTGATCTCAAATCCTTGCCTCTACGCTGGTCATACTGTTGATAGAAACTTTTGAAGTCTGCCTGTAGTTTGGCTTTGTCTTCTGTGGTTCTGCGATGAGGTACGTCCACAGTTTCAATGTAATCAATCAATCTTCTCACCTGTGCCATTTCGCCTTCGCCAAACAGAGGATCATCTCTGTGTATCGAATACCAAAACTCAAGACGTCCTCTTACAAAATCTTTGATGTCATCAGGCAGTGCCAGTGGACTCATAAATGACGGCCATCTCAGTATGTTGAGATCCAACAATGGTCTGTTGTGTCCGTACCTTTTTTTGAGTTCTGCCATGTCATCCATGAACTCCACAATGGAAAACAGACTGAGTGAAGTAATGGTCATCATTATAGTGACTGATCTAAACTTGGCATTCTTGATGAAATGCACAAGATTGCTTCGCCACTGTGCATAATTTAACCCATCTCTGATGTATTCTGCCTGTTTGCCGTGTGCTTCGCAAGATGTGTATAAGTCAAATGACATCACATCCAGTTGATGAGTGTAAGTGATCAACTTGTCCAACAGTTCTGGTTTGATGCCAAGGTTTGAGTTCACAGCAAATCTCATGTTGTGTAAGTCTTGTGGTACCATTTCTTCCAACAGTCGCCATAATCCGTTGCCCATCATGGGTTCACCGCCTGTGATTCGTAGTTCCTGTAGATGTTTGGACAGTTCCGGCCACCAACGGAAAAATGCTTCCACATAGGGATTGCCTTCGTTGAGTGGTCCGTAGGGTTCTGCCCATTCTCCTGTGTTGTGATAAGCACCCGCACCATCTGACACGAGATTTTGATAGGCACCATTTTGTTTGATGTCACGGCCCCAGGTGGTGGAATAACCGGCGTTGCAGTATGAACAGGCGAAATTACACACACGATCAAATGATATCTCCAGTGTCCTTGGCATCACATTCTGTTGTGGTGGCAGTTTGGCTATGGCATCGATGTCTTTTTGATTGTATATCTTGGATTTGTACACCCTGTCTGATATGTTTTCTCTCCCAATGTCTTCAATCTTCCAGCAGTATTCACATTCAGCAGGTCTGATGCCTGACAGCATTTTGGCTCGTTGTCTTTTCTTGTGTTCTGTATTATGAATAGCAGAAGGATCTTGTTTGATTGCTTCCTTGTCTATGGGGTGTGGTATGGGCAAATGACAGGAATGAGTGTAACCATGGCCCAAATGTATGGAAGCATTCAACCATTTGGCCGCACAGAACGAAGGACTCACTGAATCTAATGTTTGTTTGCGCCAATTGTATAAATCACTGCTCATTGTAATATGGGTTGTGTCCGTCCTTGTATAAAAATCTTTGGATGTAACTTTTCCTTAGCCTGTTGCCTGGTCTGACCGCATGCCAAGTAGTTAGTGTGTTTGCAAAACCCGACATTTGGTTCCTTCTTAGAGGAAGTTCTACTGCTTCATCATATGGTTGATGCTCATATTCCTGCAACACTGTGCCAAATTGATCATATGATTGATCAGGAAAAAAGATTTGCAACACCATGTAGGAATGAATCCAAACATCTGTGTGACTGTAATCGCCACATCCCGGATCATCACGTTTGAACATGCGTTTTACCCATATGTTGTTCCAATCAAACCATCTATCAAATTTCTGTTGCATGATATCGAACACCTCAAAACTTGATAAAAAGTTTTTTAATTCTTTGCTGTGCTCTTCTGAATAATAGTCACGCACCCAGTTTGGTTCTTCCCAATTTCTTGTGTACTCTTCCTTTTTGTCCTCGTGCTCTAACCAATTAATGCTGTGCCAATCATCGATCAAAAGTTGCAAATGTTCTTCCTTGAGAAAATTTTTAACTGTGATGTATGGCCATGGTTTGAGATTAAGTTCTGCTTTGGCTATATTATCTAAGATATAATTAAATTCCATCTTTCACCTCGTGATAGAAAACGGTCATTTCAGGAAATGTTTTTAAAAAGTCTGTGCCACGTCTGCGATCATGTTCATCTACGAATTTGACAAAATCTTTCTTTGCCTGTTCAACGTCAAATGATTGATCTGGTCCTTGCTTGGCCACAAAATAAATGCGTTTCATTCTGTTGATTTCATGATCATACCAACCATTGCCACACAGTGGAGGCCAATCGCCAACTTCCTTGTTTTGATACATCCATGTCACCTGTGATTCCATCATCTTTAAATAAGGCTTAGGTAATATGTGTATGTTTTGATGCCAAGGCCATCTCAGATACGCCACATCAAGGCTGACTGGGTTACGTCTTTCAGGACCAGACATGAATTCTTTCCTTAATTGCAACCAATCTTGCATGAATTCTTGGAACGATGTCACACTCAGTGCGTTGTATGTGGCCATGTTTGTGAGTTTTGATTTTGGGATTTCAGATAGAATACGTCTACAATTATCCAACCATTGATTGTATTCCAATCCATGTCTGATGTATTCCGCTCTTGTGCCTTTGGCTTCACAGGATGTGTACAATTGGAACTGCGCGATCATGTTTTCGCCCTGTATCCTTTTGACTTTTTCTATGAATCGGTCTAATATATCTTTGGGCACACACAGATTAGAGTTGATGTTGATGGATATCTTGGGATTTGGATTTTCTATCACATAGTCCAAAACTTTGAATGTGTTTTTGGTCATCAGTGGTTCACCGCCTGTGATCCTGAACACCCTTAGATCCTTGTACAGCTCGGGCCACCATTCCCAAAAAGCATCCACATATGGATTGGGGTCTTTGTGTGGTATGGGCATCTTGTTTTGTTTTTCCACATTTTCCAAATTATTGAATCTCGTGGAAGTGGGGTACGCTCCATGCTGTTTGATTTCTTCCATCCATTTGGATGATATCTCGGGAGCACAATAAGAACATTTGAAATTACACACATTAGAAAATGAAACTTCAAGATATGAAGGATTGATGTTGCCCGTGCCCGTCTTTGTTATCTCATCACGATAATCCTGTGCCCATGGTTCATAACTCTTGGTATATCTGTCCGATAAAACCTGTTTGTTGGGTGACGAATCTTCCACTCGCCAGCAGTAGTCACACTCTGCGGGTCTCTGTCCTTTGAGCATGAGTGCTCGCTGTGATTTTTTGAACTCTGTGTTGTGTAGTGCGGAAGGATCTTGTTTTAATTCTTCGATGGGTGTTTTGTGTGTCTTGGGATGATGACAGGAATGATTGTGTCCAGTTTGTAGATGTAGTGTGACCTGCTTCCATTTGGCAAAACACATGCTAGGACTGATAGCATCCAACTCATTGGAAAATTTTTTAACGTCCTGAAACTCATCCATTTGTGTCGTCCATAAATCCCTTGATGGTCCTTTCTGGATTCCTGTACACAGACTTGTGGAATATGCTCTGTTGTACGCTGAGTGGTTCCACAGCGATAGGAAAGTGTAACTGCTCCACCAAAGATCGACCGTATTCATGTATTTTTTCCATGATATTAGCGTCATTTATGGTGGCTGAAACTTCGCTCTTGAAGTATGTGCTCAAGTAATCAGAATCCCTAATTTTTACCCAATCAAAATCTGTCAGATTGGTAAGATACGAACCCTGCCTTGCTCCAAGGATGGCCCACAATCCATTGTCCACATCAGCACCAACCATCTGCCATATGTACAATCTATCCATGTTCTTCCAATGATTTTGATTGATGGCGTGCGGATCAACTTTTATGCCACGATCCAGTGTCATTTTAACGCCTTCTCTAAAACCTGCTCTCCAAGCTTGCTCTGGTGTTGAATTGATCACTGTCTTACAGAAACATCTGTTCAAATGAATGTAGTTTCCTTCCCAACAAAAATCAACGCGAGCACGATCGGTGTCAGCAGCTTCATGGCTCTTCATGGTCAATACATAATGCTTGGGCCAACCCTTGAGGCCACCGTTGCCATACAGCAGGCCATTCACAGAATTCTGGCCACACCATGACAGCACAGAATTTTCAACGTCCACATCATCTTCCACACTTATGATCTGTTCGATGAATCTTGGATCGATGATGGAATCTCCATCTACTGTGACGAATCTGTCTGTTTCTGCCACCATGGCGCATTCCTTGTGTGCTCGGTCAGGACCCTTAACACCATGAACTCGTTTGGCCCATGGCACTTTGGCCACCAAATCTGCCCAATTCTGTTCGCAGTTTGGTTCATCGTATGACAGGAAAACTATATCGCAGTCTGCAATTTTCACTTGTTTCATATTTTTACCACGTGTTTGTAGGTGTCAAAGAGTCTGAATGCGAACACACTCACGTCTTGCCTCTGAGACACATCAGTATCTATGTCTTTGATCACACAGTCACCTTGGATTAGATCACCAATCTTGATCTGGAATTTGTCCAACAGCACATTGGGATCATTTTCTTCAGTGATGTAAAAATTATACACTTTTTTCTCATAGTAGTCATTGTTTTTCAACATGGACCTCAACTTTTCGGACAGGCTCACAGTCCAACTGTCCAGATCCTGTGTTACCACACAGTTTTCTCCTTCTGGATAATACCCCTTTTCAATTTGGTAAATCGACTTGGCGATGTCATAATCAATCTGTTCTTCCTTGGTGTTTACAATTTTCACCGTGCCTTCGTCTCCGGGAACCGGCACTGCGATGTAATCTGTGATCTGTTTGACTCCGTCGATGAATTCTGTGGCAGTGAAAAGATCAATGGTGGCCCAGGATCCTTCCAATGTGTCATCTCTGCCACCACCTATGGAATGGATGGTGCCAGATTCGGCATCGTACCTGATCCACATGTTAGACATGGTACAAATTCTCCAGTGTGTTGATAATTTTAGGAGTCAAAAACTCAGATTCCACATAGTGTAAGACATCAGTGATCCTGTGATTGCCCAATTTTAATTCTCCTTGATTGTTGATGTATGATCCGATCACGTTGGTCCAATCCAAGGGAGGGTTTTGCCATCCTTGGCATTTGGGTTTCATGTGGATGAAGGGAATAAAGTTCTTATCTGTGACTTGGTCTGACATGCCCGTGAGTTTGGCCGCTATGGCACAGGTCAAATCCATAGAAGGAAATTTTTGGAATTCTTTCGGAGCATATCTCAGATAAAATTCCTTCCAATTGTTTACAATTATTTCTACCATCGTGAAAAATGCCTTGGCTTCGGGTGATTTTTTAAAGTAAAATATGGTGTTGTACACATCAGGCAAATCATTTGCTATGAAAGTTTTCCTGTATGTGTCCTGTATGGCATGACCCGTGTATGTGATAGGATTATTTCCATAACTCACAGTCCTTCCTTCCAGAATGTTCCACCAATGTGATATGTCACGCATGACCAAACAATCCGAATCCAGCACGATGGTTTCTCGATAAGGTGTCTTGTGATACATCTTCCATCTGTTCTCGATCTTCCACAGTGAATTTTCTGCCATATCACCCCATGGTATTGGCACTATTTCATCAAACACTTCTTTGTATTGTTGAGGTACTTCGTCATTGGTCATCACAAAAACCGGCCATTGCTTACCACAGTTGATTTTGATGCTGAGTGCCAGGGCATAGGCTTGGGTCAAATAGTCGCATTCATGCCCTTCGTTGTAGACATTCTGTGCGAAGATTCCAAAACCTTTGCTCATGACCATACCTCATCGATGCATCTGCCCAAAGAAAACTTGTTCATACAATGCACATTGACTCCTTTCACTGAATTAACTGTGTACTGTCCAGGATGAGTTTCCTTGTCCAATAAAAAAGTCATCTTGTCGTCCTTGATCTTGTGCAGGATGTCCTTGTCTGTGGTCATAAACATCCGAGCCGGCATAGAATGTGGCCAATCAGGATTGGTCTGGAAGCCGTTCAGTATGTGTATGGCTATGGAAAAAACGAAATCATTCCTTAACTTTGTGGGTTGGATCTGATACATCATCCTATAAAAGTTGTAATTTTCTTTGACGTGTCCTATGGTTTCAAACAACATCTTGGTTAGATTTGTTTTTCTGAAAAAGAAAGCAGTGGCCCAAAAGAACTGCACAGACTTGTCTGAAATTCTATCAAAAGTTGGATCATATCTTGTCAGATGCACATCCACAGGATGCCTGTCTATCAAAAAATCATGTGGTTGTTGGAAACAATCCTGCAGTTTCGCATTGTTGATCATGACGTCTGTGTCCAAGACTATGGTCTGATCGAACGGTGTCAACTCGTAAGCCGATGATCTGTTGGTGTTTTTCCACATCAGGCTCTTTTCTGCTTTGGTCCCGTCCCTGAATCTTTTGTACTGTGTGGTTTGGGTCACATGCCAATCGATGGGGATGATGTGATCCACTGCCGAGTTGTGTTTTGTGAATCCGTCTTTGAGATAATCTGGTGAATCTGTTGCTATGGCCACACCACAATTCATGTGGCGTTTGATCTGTGTGGCTAAGAATACCGACTGTTTGACATAGTCAATTTGGTCATTGTTGTTGGCAAATAGTAGGACGCCATTACTCATTGTCTACAATTTCTTGTATGGATCTTTTGTTTTTGATTTTGTTGTATTCCGTGTGATATGCATTGAGATTGCCCATGTACACGTCAAGTATTTGTTCGATAAACTGGTTGAGATCTGGCACACGATAGGGTGCATCCAGAGAATCCACCACAACCACGTCAGTGGTGTGTCCAAGATCGATCAGTGTCTTGCAGTATGTGATCAATTCTTTGGTTATTTCAAACTTGTGACCGTCAACGTAGTGTACAGATTGGTCCAAAAATTTTTCCTTAAGCAGTCTTTTTTGATTGTTGAGTGTGACCATGTAATTGCCAAACTCCAGTGCTTTTGCAAGTCTGTTATCCATACGAATATTGTAACTTAAAAGTTAAAATCTGTCAATATTAGATCGAGTTGGTTACTGCAAATGTTGGAGAAGCAATGGTCAAAGAAGTTGTTGCTCTCAATTCGCCCACATTGACTGTGAGTGCTCTGTCCACGTTTTCGTCAACAGCAGGACCTGTACCAGTTTGGTCACCTGTGTCTGCGTCGTTAAAAATTTGTTCAATGGTTATCACAGTAGAAGATGTGTTTGTGGCATTGACCTGCCAGTAGTTTTCTGCGTAATTTCCAGAACCATATCTGTCCATGATCTTTGTGGATGAGCCTGGAATTGTGGATTCGTTGTATGAACCATACAGTGTGCCCGAAGCACCTGTCTTGGTGATGGAAGATTTTGAAATTTTTATTGTGCCCACAGATGAACACATGGTTGCCCAGTCCACAGATTTGGTGTTGCCACCTGATGCCACAGATGCTGATATTCTAATTTCTCCACCCGAGTTAAAGAAAAATCTTCTTGCTTCAGCTGATGCAAAAGTAACTGTGACTATTTGGTTGTTGGAACCGTTCCATCCTGCCGCTTTGGTTTCAGTGGTCTTGGCCGCTGTGGCAGTCATTGATGCCGCATTGGCAGTCAATCTGTTGGTGGAAATTAAATTAGCTGCTGTTTGATACTGGATCCATCCCTTGAATGAAACACCGTTGTTGGCTTCGATAAGGTCAGCAGTGGTCACTTGGGCAATCAGTGAAGTGGCAGAACCTTGTTGGTGAGTGTGAGCAACTTGGATGTCAGCGTACAATTGGTTAATGTCGTCATCTAAAATTACATCTGATGATGTCTTTGATGTCGATGTGAGTGACTGTCCGTATCCGCTGTCTCCAGATCCTGTGCCGAGCACATTACTAACAGTGGTTCGTATTGCATTGTAGTCTGTTGCTAATACTAAACTTCCTGATGCTATTGTCATTTCTTTTTCTACCTTTGCCCTTTTACTTTTTTATATATTCTTTTTTACAGTTTTCCTACCACAATTTCGAGTTGTCTAATACCATTATCATTGCTCGATTCTAATGATCTACCTATAACAGCATACACTGAATTCAGCTCGCTGTCAAGATCAGCTTTTTGTGCTACACCGGGTTCATCCGATGTGGTCAATCTATCTCCTTTGGAGACAGGTCCTTTTACCTTACAGTACACTCTACCTGACAGTGCTACATATGGATGAGTCGCATCATCGCCCGCTTCTGAATTCATTTTGAATGCTGGATCTGTGGATACAACTCCAAATACATTTTTGTCATACGCTGTATTTGTTTTGGTAATTTCTTTTTCTCCGCCCAGTTTCACAACATCGCCTGGCTCTAATTGTTGATCTGCTTCATATCTTTCTGCCAAGTCAGCGTATGTTGCCGAAGAAGCTTGTCCAGTCAGTTCACCGACCTGAAGATTAGCATACTGTGATATGGAAACATTTCCTGCTGTGCTTCCTGTTTCAGTGGTGAAAACAAAAGCAAATTCATTGGCGGATTCGTCCCACAACATGGCCGCATTTCTTTGTGCGGCAGAATCTCCTAAACCTCTGTCTATGATGATACCGCCGTCATATCCAGAAATGATAGAAGCACCCTTGTTAAGAACAATGAGTGGATCAGAAATTGTTGTGTTGGTTGCATTGACAGAAGTTGTTGTGCCACTCACTGTAAGGTTTCCTGTTACAGTCAAATTGTTTGCCACTGTCACAGATGCGTCAGAACCTGTCAAGGTCATTACTGTGCTTGTTGCACCGCCATCATTGACCGAGAAGATGATGTTGCCATCTTCTGTAGAATTTCTTAGTGTAAAATTAGCACCGCTCTGTGTCATGGACACGTCACCGTCTTGACCTAAAATCAAAGATGCATCTGCTTGGACAGTCAGTGTGCCTGTGGTAGTGTCTGATTGATCTGATCTCAAGAAACTTGCGGCAGAAATTCCACCCAGTGCATCAGAATCTGTTGATGTGCCTTGGAATTTGTTTGAGGTGACATTTGTGCCAAGTGTGATACCTTTTTTGATAACAGAATAACCCGATATCGCAGATTGTGGAGTGAACTCCACGGAAGAAACCATTCCAACTATCGTGTCCGAAGTTGTTAATTGAAGCACAACTCTGTCTGTGCCTGTGTTGTCTGTGATGACTTTTACGATGGAACCCGATACACCAGCACCTGCTGTTGCGGCCGGTCCGACCAACACCCAGCTCGATCCTGTGTAGACATGGATCTGCTCATTGGTTGAATCATACCATAAGTCACCCTGTGATCCTGTGGATGGTTCTGACGTGCTGACAATCGATCCACTCACTGCCTTGAAGGCAGAACCATTGTACACCTGCATCTGATTCAGAGTGGTGTCATAGAATAATTGTCCCTTGATTGCTTTGGTTGGAGCGTTTGCTGTTGTGTTTGCAAAATTTTCTAATAGGCCGACTAAGTTTTCGTTTAATGGCTCACCATAACCCGCATAATTTTTTCCAAACAAAGACAAATTAGTGGTTGTGTCAATTGTTCCGTCAGCGATAGTGGTTAAAATCGAACCGTCTGTTTTGTTAATTGTATATGCCATTTTTTATATTTATCTGCAATTATATATTAGTATAATTGTTAGTTCCTCCCCAAAACTACTTCAATCATAGCAACATCTGTGGTAGGATGACTGCCTAAACTTCTGCCGATTATAGCAAGTGTGTGGAATTTTTCATGTGTAATATCACACTTTTTAGCAACTCCGGGCACATCACTGGCACATATTCTATCTCCTTTTGAAATAGGACCTTGCACCTTGCACACGGTTCTGCCTGTGAGCGTGACGTATGGATGTGTTTTATCATCTCCCGCATCTGAATTCATTTTGAATGCTGGATTTTCAGCGATCACTCCAAACACATCTGTGTCGTATTCTTTATTTGTTTTGGTAATTTCTTTAGCACCACCTATTTTGACGCAATCTCCTATGTCCATAGGCGAATCTGCTTCATATCTTTCTGCCAAGTCAGCATAAGTGGCTGATGATGCCTTACCAGTCAGTTCACTCACTCTTAATTCTGCATACTGCGATATGGTCACGTTGCCTGCTGTGGTTCCGTCTTCTGGAGTGAACACAAAAGCGAATGTATTCGCAGATTCGTCCCATAGTATGGCCGCATTCTGTTGATTGGCTGAATCACCAACACCCCTGTCCACGATGATCCCAGCATCATAACCTTGGATGATGGATGCTCCTTGGTTGAGCACGATCAAAGGATCTGTGATTGTTAAAGTTTCTGAATTGTTTGTGAAAGTGGTTCCGTTGACATTAAGATCTCCTTGCACTGTGCAGTTGCCTGCGAATGTCACTGCTTTGGTTGATCCGGTGACTGTGACTGCTGTGGAATCAACTCCACCATCATTCACGTTGATCAAAATGTTACCGTCTTCTGTTTTGTTTTTTAACGTGAAGTTTGCACCACTCTGTGTCAAACTCACATCATCGTCAGCACCAAGTGTTATGCCTGAATCTGATAGTACTCTGATAGGCGCACCCATTGTGATGACCGATGAATCACCTGCATTGATTTGATCCACCGAAATTGTTTCATTGAGATCAAATGTTACACCTGTGC
>Ga0099850_1000649_pt1 | contig 15676 bp, 13 predicted proteins | sample CB_VirMetaG_5_FD_79182 | JGI IMG/M metagenome (GOLD analysis project Ga0099850, IMG submission 79182) | Freshwater to marine saline gradient viral communities from Chesapeake Bay - CB_1508_1D Viral MetaG | ecosystem: Environmental > Aquatic > Marine > Coastal | place: USA: Chesapeake Bay... | reverse complement strand
TGCTTCACGTTCTTTATCAGTCTTTAGTGAATCATACTTATCTAAATTCGAATTTCTTTCAGCAGTTGATTTACCCCAATCAAGAGCATTCATTTTAATCTTTACGGCTTCGTTTACGGATTCTCTTAGTTTATCAACTTCTTTTTTACTGTATCCAAACTTTTTTATTAAAGTTTCCTCTGCTTCTTTCCAAGATGGACCACCCATAAAAGATTTCATAGGATTTCTAACCGTATCTACTGCAATTTTGTGTTGGTGATAATCAGGTGAACCTTTTTTTGGAACTTTCTTTTCATTTACTACGGATTCGTTTTTACCTTTCCAAGTCTTATCAATTTTGTTAAAGAATTCTTTTTTCTCACTATCGCTCATTTGTGGAATAGATTTTCCGGCTTTTTCCAACGCCCTTTTGAAAAATTGTTTATATTCCTCTTTTTCGGTTAAACGTCTGCTTTCTTCTTTAATAATTCTTCTTAATGTTCCTTTTGTCAATTTCATAATGTTATTTATTTTTTGGTTAAATAGTATTCCATATGGTTTGGTGCAATTTTCTTAAACGCCCGTAGTGCGATTTGGGCATCACCTTGAGATGGAAAAGCTGCAACAGTAAATTCTTCATCGGTATTATTATTTCTAACCATTAGAATGTGTTTATAAGTAACGTTATTTCGTTCATCAACTCTACCCAATCTTTGATTCATAACCGATGCATCTATATCACTTATTTCGTAGTAACGATTTAGGATATGTCCCATATCTTCATATAAAGCGTGTAGTCTGTCATCCAAACGTTTTGCTTCCTCTGAAAATTTATCAAAATCTTTATCTAATTTATCTAATTCCTTCATATTTCGTTTGATAGTTACTTTATCAAACCAATCATCTGCTTCATTTATGGTCAATTCTCTTGCTGCATCAACAACCCCACCCAATGTTTCTGCGATTTCTACAATATCACTTTGGCGTTTCATTTGTTCTGAAAATGAATTGTAGGTAGAGATAATCTCTAAAAAGTGTTTTTTCAATTCGGTTGGTAATCCCCTTTCTTCATCTTTCATTGATTCTTTCAAATCAAATCTTCCATTTACAATTTTTACTTCATTCAAATTAGTCTTACGAATATCATTGTAAGGTTTTTGAATATGGGATGCAGTTTCTTTTCTTACCTTTACGTTAAACTTATTTTTCTTAATATAATCGTATAAATCAAATTGTTTTCTACTCATAATAATTTTACTTAAATGTTTTTGATAAATCTGTAATGATTTCTTGCATTAAATACTGAGATTTGCACCAATCTCCACAGGTATCTGTTCCGATTTGTTTCATAACAGATTCATTCATTGGGGACATAAACGCACCGTGAGTTGAAGGATTGGATACAAAATCCCAACCTATCAATTCAAAATCTTCACCAACTCTTACCTTGCCACCTCCGATATTTTCAGTTGAACCCATACCTCTTGAAGATATACCCAACGTGATATTAGATTTTAATAGTTCCTTTAGGATATTTCCTGATGGGGTTGGTAGTATTTCAACTACCCCCATTAAATCGTTTCCTTTCCAGTAGACTTCCCTTACATTGTGTGATACGTTTTTAAGATTTATCACAGATGAATCAGGATGGTCTAATTCTCCTAACGCCCGTCTTTCTTTGATTAAGGTTTGGTATTTCTTTACTTCCCTTTCCAAAATTTCACGAGGATATACTCTACCATTTTGATTTTCTGCTTCTGAACGTTGTAATACACCACTTACAAGAACTGTTCCGTTCTCTTGTTCGTTTACCTTTCCTTCAAATAAATTTGTTTCTATTAGTAAGTTTTTCATTATCTTAATTTTCTATTTCTCTTTCTTAAAACTTCTTTAATAGTCACTGGATACGTTTTACCATTAAATTCAAATTCGGTTTTACCTTCTTCTTTTGCCTTTTTGGCTGCTGCCACAAATGCTCTACCTTCGTTTACTGATTCAAAAACAAGAGTTACATCCTTTACTTTCAATCCTTTTACCAAAGAACCCAACTTATCATACAATTTTTCTAAATCAGTATCTTTGTGATGTTTATATCCTTTTTTCAGTATAATATTTGCCTTTCCATGTCTTGCAACAAAATCATCTTTTCCTTCATTTACGGATTCTTTTTTATATCCACTATCTTCTCTATATCCTTTTTTCAAAAGTGCAGTTCTAAACTTTTCTAAGTCTTTTTTGTTTCTAAAAATTTGAATACCATAAAAATCACTACCATCTTTGTGTTTTTGTTTTCCATCGTGGTAAGAGATTGTATATTTTGCCTTACCAATACCATCTTGTTGATAGAATCTTTTTTTACCTTCGTTTATGGATTCATCAATCGCCTTTGGATATGGAGTTTTCTTTGCCAAAGATAAAAGAGCCTTTAAATCAGATTCTTTGTTTCTATTGTATTTATTCGCATTTTTTTTATTTTTGAAAATAGCTGATACTTTCTTGCCATTATCATCAATCATAATAATAATACCATTTTTACCAAAATGTCTTTCATCGAATACAGAAATACCTTCGTTTACGGATTCACTTAATTGTTTTTCTGCTTGTTTTCTAAAATTAGCTCTAATTTTATCCATTTGCTTATCTGGTATATCATCAATCATAACTGACATAGCACCAGAGTTCATTTTCCACTGTCTTTCCAATTCCGATGCTAGTTTTTCAATTTCTTTTTTATTTGGTCTCTCATTCAATACGGATTCATTGTATATTTTTTCCAAATCTCTACTATTAAAAGTTTTCTCTTTTCCATCGGGAAATTGAACGTGTACTTTTCTACCGTATTGTGTTAGTACCATAGCAGATTTGTTGATAGATGGAATATGTACTAAGTCACCAGTTTCAAAATCTTCAATTTTTTCGTTTACGGATTCTTTGATTTGAACCGGCCCATATACCGTTGATTGTGTTTTTTTATCAAACCACATCATATAAGGTTGACCTTTTATCATACCTTTATAATCATTATGAGTTCTGTCCCACTGTTTTTTGGTTACAGTTCTCATACCCTTTTTCTTGATATTTTCTGCATATTGTGCTTCATCCCTTTCCCAATCAGATTTACGCATAGAACCAACTGCTCTAATTCCAGATTGATTGAGTATCTTATTAGCATTTTTAGTTATGAACATTTTAGCTGCTCTTGAAGATTTATTATTATGAAGTAATTTTTTTCTACCATTATCTTTTTCAACATAAATAACAAACTCATCACTTGCTTCGTTTACGGATTCCCACATATTGTAAATAGTATCGTAGGCAACACCAAGGACCTTAGATAGTTTTTCAAATATTCTTTCTCTTACAACACTATCACCAACACCGATAACTTTATATATATCACGATTTTGTGATAATGCATTGTAAAAATCCCATAATGTAAGTTTTTGATTTATTTCACCACCAAGTTCATCAGTAGGATAGGTTTTCATATACCACTTGCTAACATTGATTCTTTTTGCAGCCGAAATTTTTTTAGTATCCCAAACTATTTTACTTGGTTTTCTTTCATTTACTACGGATTCAAGTTTGAATGGATTAAATAAACCTCGTTTACTTACTTCTCTTTCAGTAGATGGTGCAACCTTTGCTTTAGTTTGATGTTTGTACTTAAGTGGATTATATTTTTCCAATTCATCTACACTAACATTACCATCAGCATCGGTTTTTACTTCACCATGCTTATCATCACCCATTCTTACAATACCAACGGTTTTAGTTCTTTTGTTGTAAACTAAATCATCTACTTTGAACTTACCTTCGTTTACTACGGATTCGGTAAACATTTTAATCATTTTCTTTTGAATTGGGTTTCCTGGCTTTCCAGATACTGCTGTCATAAAATCCATTCTATCTTTTAGTTTACCTTTTTGTAAAAATTTTAGAAGTTTGGTGAAGTTTAACGCATGTTTAGATACAAAATCTTCAACTGCATCAGGTCTTGTTCCTGTAAGTTGTGCAATCTTTTTGATTTGTGGTTCTATTCCTTCATTTACTTTACTAAGTTCTTCTCTTACTAATTTTCGTAATGTTTGTTTTCCCAATCTCATAGTTTTTATATAGTTAGTTCGTGCATTCTTTTTTGAATTTTCTGTAATCTTTCTTTGATTTTTGTCAAATGTTTTTGAGTATTTTTCCAATAAGAATCTGAACCCAATTCATTTTCTTGTTTAATTCTGCCATACCAACGTAAAAAATCATCAATTTCTTTTAGTTGTTGTCTTACGTTTCTGATACCCCTTCCTAATTTTTGTTTTGGTGTCCCATCACCCCGTTTGAGTTCCAACCAACGATTTTCAGTTACTCTACGATACCCCGTGCTTTGATTTATGGTATCTACAAATTCATCATCCGTTGTTTCATCTTCATCCGTTCCATCGGTTTTCTTAAATGCATTCGGAGTATTGTATCCTGCTACATTACCAGTTGTAGTAATTTCTTCTAATTCTTCATCTTCTAAAATTTCACGAATAAGTGCCCGTAATTCTCTTTCAGTTATTCTCATTTTAAGTTTGATTTTATTTCACCTATTAACTCATAGACATTCATTAAAGAACTAACTTGATTATCAGTTACAGTTCTATTTATTTTTTGAGATTTTAATACATTGATTACTTCTTTTAATTTAATTTTTGTGACTGTATCATCTATTTTATTAGATAATTTTGATAATTCACTAACTGTTTCTTTACTTTTTTGTTTGTAGTATTCTGTGAATTTTGATGTATTATTTACATTGTTAATATACTCTCTCAATAGGTTTTTTTGATTATCACCCAATACAGAATACTTTTTATTAAAACTTTCAATCAAAATTTTGTATGTCAATAATCTAACATCTTTGTCTTGTTTTTGGTATTCTTCAACTAATTTTTGTAGTTTATCCTTTCTAAAATTAGAGTTTACCTTTTTTGATGTTATATTCTCAACCAATGTAATTTTTGAATCAAATACATCTTTAATATCATAATCCCTTTGAAATTTAGATTCAAATACTTTGTATATGGATGCCATTACTTTATAGTTTTTTATCGGAGATGATAAAAACTTATCCATATCAAAATTTTCTTTTATTTGTTTGACAAGCTCATACTTTTGTTTACTTATCTTCTTTGTATCCAAATTTCTGTGAGCTTCGTTAATGGTATCCACAAATTTTTCTGCCCTACTTTCATTATTATACTTCTCATTTTGAAGTAGTTGATACAGACGTAACTCTTTGTTTAGTTCTGTACCAGGTTTAAAAAACTCTCTTACAATTTTCCTTGCCTTCTGAGTTTTATCACCATTCAGAACTTCTAACGTAATCTGTCTTGTCAACAATTCAAACAAAATTGCTGTATTTTTAAATTTAGAGTGTTTTATCTGTCTCATATTTCAATTATATACTTTTCTCTTATATAAATATAGAATAATTTATTTTAACAAAATTTTTATTCGTTTATTATGTTTTCATCATCCATAAATGTTTTTTTCTCATTTATTACTTTTTTCTTTGATGAAATTCCATTTATGTATTGCCTAACCATATCCCTTGCATTCCTTTTTTCTGAATGTAATTCTCGTTTTCGGGGTTTGGTTCTTTCTCCATCACCTATTGGGTCTCTACCGTATGGGTGTTTATCTTTTTTGTAAGTGTTGCCTTCTCTCGGTCTACCCCCTTTGTCTTTTAAGTTGGAACGTTGTTTGGTTAGTTCTGTTTTAATCGTTTTTAATTCTTCTTCTACATCTACTTTTTCTTTCTGAACCGCAGGATCATTACCTTCCATTGAAATTTGTTCGTATCTGTATTTATCTTTCAAGTCATTGATGATTTTAACTCTTTGTTCATCGCTTTCATCTTTGGATAAGTTAAACAATTGTTCGTAAACAAAATCTTTACTCAACATATTCAGGTCTTGAATATCTCTGGCCAATCGGACTTTTTCACTCCACAAATTGATTTTTTCTTGTTCATAAATTGTGGATGGGTTCGTTAGTTTCAAATCAAAATTGACCATCTCAAAATCATTGATTCCTTGTGCAGATAAGTGAACGATTGCTATTTTTGCTAACTCACCTTCTAACATTCTTTGAATTCGTTCAATTGTTCTGGCAAATCGGACATCTTCTGCTGCCAAAGTTGCTTTACCATTGATTTGTTCTTCATACCCCAAAAATGCTTTCGGAACTTTAAGTGAAGCAAATAATTTTTTCTGTAAGAACTCAATATCTTCCGTTGCTGAATAATCCAAGCCACTTAAACTTTCAATTCCGGTTCCACTATCACTTCCCCTAACTGGTAGGAAAAAATCTTCTGTTATATTTTGTATATTGTATTTTAGATTATACTCTCCCGTTCTAGTGTCTACAAACGGAACTTTTTTCATTTTACTGATAATCTTTTGCATATAGTTATCTACTTCATTCGGTGAAATATTACCTATATCAATTTTGAAAATTCTTTTTTCTGGTGCCCTCATTATCCTATGTATCATCATAGCATCTTCCATAAGAGAGAGTTGTTTCCAAATCCTTCTTGTGTTTTCAATCATTGCCTTTCCGTATGGTAAGAAGTTGGTATCCCCTTTTAATCTGAAATGGGCGATTTCATAGTTTTCATATTCCCCCTTTGCCAATGGGTCATTTTCAATTTTGAATTTTACATACGATGGGTTTGTTGGATCAAATCCTTCAATTCGTTCAATTTCATATACAGAAACTGGCATTGCGTTAATGATTCCTTTTTCAGGTTCAATTTCTAATTGTAAGAAAAAATCACCATACTTTACCAAATTTCTTGTCCAACTCCAAAGGTTATATTCAATATTTAAGATATCGTAAAAAAGATTTTCTAAAAGTTCTTTTACATTTTGATTTGGGGAATTTATAGAAAGAACATCCCCATATTCATTTTTTGTGGTAGCTTCATCTGAGTAAATATCAAGAGCAGAAGCAATAATTGGGTCATTATCCATTGCATCATAATCTCGGAATAACTCTCTTCTTACTTGTTGGTATGCCATTGATTGAGCACCACCTTGTTGTTCGTAAAAAGAACGTTGAAGTTTGGTATATCTATCTCGTAAACTTACTAAGTTAGAATCTCGTTGTCTTTCATCGGTATCAACTACCTTTCTCTTCCCATCTTTATCTACTCTTACAATAACATTTGTTGAAAAAAGTTTTTGTAATCTCTTAAAAAATGTTCTATCTTCTTGTTCTGCCATTTATTCCTTAATTTCTATTTTCAGTTCTCCATTTCCTTTGATAACTCTGTGATATACTTCTTTTGGGATAAACAATTCGGTTCCCCTTTTTAATTCTATCGGTAATTCATTATCCATCTGAAACTTCCAACCTTCAGACTGAATTACCTTAACCATCCTATCTTTTTTATCTCTATGCCATACCAATTCCATTTCATCAATGGTTTCATCAAATGTTCTTTGAATGATTTCGTTTTGTATATTTTGTGTATAGGGATTTTCCATAAATTACCAGTAAGTATTCATATTTTTACTACCACCTAAATTTTTCCAATATCGGGGTAATCTACAACTCCAATAACCAGCTTTGGTTTTATCTTTTTTATTTTTACAATCATGTCTATCTGCAAATTGTTTTCTGGCCTTTGGGTCATTTATTTTTGCACTCAAACCACCCTTTGCATCTCCAAAGTTTACTTTTATTACATTTCCTTTTTTGTTTTTTACATAAACTTTGTATTTTTTGGGGCCCGATGAACGCATTGGTTTATTCAAATCTACATCTCTACCCGCATATTCAGATTCGTTTATTTCTTCCATTGGTAAATCCAAAGGAACCGAAACTCCTTCATAAATTCCCCATTTTCCGATATCGGTTTTTATCATTTCAGTATCCCATTCATCCAATACTAATTTATCCCTTTGATATAATTCTCTTGCTTCATTAAACAATTCTAAAAACTTTTCTGAACTATAACGATATACGTTGTTCATAAGTGGTATTTTATTATCAATGTGATAAGATAATCCTTCTGTAATTGGTATGTATTCTTTTAACTTTATCATGTATATAAATATAAGATTATTTAACTTTACTAAATCATAACCACTCTTTCAAATTTATTACTTCATTTCCAGCTTCCATTTCCCAAGGGTTTTTATCAAAATCATTACTACTATACATACCACCGTATGAAAAACTGGATATATTTGAAAGTGCGTTTTTGGTTAAATCAATTCCTTCTTGTCTTAAACGTAGGGCAGTATCCCTTACCCATAATGAAATAGAAAGAGCCATTGTTAAATCATCGTTGTAACCCCGCATTGCTTCCGCCTTTCCGTTTTTCCAAATAAAGGTATATAATTCATCAATAGTTCGTATTGATTTAATAACAACCGATTTTTCCCTTAAATACTGGTCTAACTTTGATATGATTAGGGGACGGGTTTTGGAGTTGGTACTAAAACCTGCAACCATTCCCCTTTCTCTTGCCCTTATTTTGTTTGTCATCTGATTTTCTACATCCACATATTTTAGGTCTGTGCTCATATAAAACAAATTATCATAATTTCTATCAATGATTTGTTGTATGGTTGCCCAACCAATATTAGAATTTTCAACCACCAAAAGAGCATTATTGTAATCGGTTGCAAGTGAAACTAAAAAATTACCAAAATCTTTTGTATCTATTTTTCCTTTATATTCTGCAACTTGTTCCACAGTTTCTATATCAATAACGTGGGCGGTTGAAAAGTCAGTAGAATCTCCCCTAGCCACATCGGCAACTACCATATAAGATTTGGTATAGTTTGGAAAATCCCATTTCCAAAGGTTTCCATCCCATCCACCTTTTTCAATTGGTTCTTCTACATAGGTTTGTTTGTAAAACTCTAATAATTGAGGGTCTATTACAGTATCACCAGAACTTACAAAAGAACAATCGCATTCTTGGGCTGCCATTTTAGCACCCAATAACGAATCTTGTTCATCTCTCCAACTCTGGTCTCTTTCTGGATGAAGTGACCAATGTAAAGTAATTGGATTAAATCCATTATCCCCTTCTTCTGCCCCTATCCACATTTTATGGAACCAATTTCCTACCCCATTCGGTGTTGAAAGAACAATAGAACTACCACCCGTAGATAAGGTTGATTGGGCAGATACCCAAATATCTTCAATTTTATCAATAAACGCAGCCTCATCAAATACCAAAAGTGATAGGGCTTCTGAACGTCCCGCATCTCCTGCAGCACTGGTTGCTTTGATTTGAGAGCCATTTGAATATCGTAACGATAATTTGTTATCTTCAATTGCATTCAATTTCAACCACGATGGCAAAAACTGATTCATAATTCGGACTTTGGTAACCAAGTTTTTTGCCACCTCTTGTTTGGTTGCGATAACCAATACATTAAAATCATCATTAAATAACATTTTCCAAAGAGAAAATCCCGCAGTTAAAGTTGATATTCCTGTTTGTCTTGATTTTAGAATAATATTGTATCTGTGGTTTTTGAACTCTGTTAGGGTCTTTTCTTGAAATTCAAATAAGTTAAAATTGATTTTTCCCTTTGTAGGATGTTGTATCTTACAATACTTTTTCATAAAATAGACAGGGTCTTGAGCACAACGTTGATACTCTTCTGCTATAATTTCTTTTAATGATTTTTTCTTCATAATTTATTTTCCTAATTTCCAATATAACCCAATATCTACATATGGTGCTAATTGGGAAGTATTAGAATTGTTCTGAACACCCAACCCAACTCTGAAAATACGATTTGATTTTGTTTTCCAAAGTAAACTTCCGTTTACATTTGTAACCACATCTTGTTCGTTAAATCCTGCAGCTCCACCCCAATAAAATTCATTCTTTGGAAGTTCTTTTACAATTTTGGTATTGTATATTGTTGGAACTTTGAATACCCAATCAATTTTTCTACTTTGTATTTTATTTTGAGATATCGTATCTACCAAAATTCCATATCCCAATGTTGATGGTGGTTTATTCCCATCTCCATCTGTAATTTCTTCACCGAATTGGTAATCTAATTGTAAAGTATCCAATATAGTATAAGATGCAAAATAATCTTTTAAGATAGATAGTGTATCTACATCAGCGGGAACAATTGTGGTTACCGTATCTCTCTTAATAATTGTAGTTGGAACATATTCTGTTATCTTTACTTCTTTTTCAACTACAACGGTATCTATTTTTTGTTCCAATAATTCATAATCTGTGCCACCAACGTTTATGGTTTCTATATCTCTCTTATCGTCATCTCCACATTGATGAAATAAAACAACGGACGATAATAACATTATTAAAATTATTTTTATATCAAATTTTTTGGATGATTTCATATTCTTTATCTTTTAATAGTTCATAGACCTGCTTTCTTTTTTCTATAACTTCATTTAATTCCTTTTCTCCCTTTTGAATATCCTCTAATAATTCTTCTTTTAATTTATCGGTATCTTGTTCCAACACCCATTTTTGGATAGAACCATCTGCGTTTACATACTCGTGTATATTTTTGATTTCTGTTAAAGCGTTTCTCATATTCTCTAACGTAGCGGTTCCTTCTTTTATCATATTCGTGTAAATACGAAATTCAGTATAAGTTTCCCATAAACCATCTTTTTTAATTTCCCATTCATGTCTTGCTAAACAAGTGGTGCAATAACCAACTTTTTGTATCAACTTTTTATCGGTTACCCCATATTTTGATTTTGGACAATCGGTGGATTTACATTTAGTTAGTGAAGCCAAATATTTACGGGTTTCAGACATTACATCTGTGAGACTGGAAACTTTTGATTTCCCCCATTCAGTCATTTCCCATTGTTGGCCCGTTGAATCTGTCCATTTTTCACCAACTTCTCTTTTTACAGTATCAGATGGGGCAGTATAACCAACTCTTGGGTCTAATTCATATTCGCCGGTAAAAACCATTTCAGCAAGTTTGCGGCGGGTGGGATGCATATATTTTCGGTTGAATTCTTTTTTTTCACTCATATAGTTTTGTTTCGTTTATTATATATATATAAATATATATAAATTGAAAAAAGATAAAATAATCAACCACCAAAGAAAATACCCAGCAATTGATTTGACGATGCAAATGCACCAGTCAGTTTCAGAGTATAGATATTATCTGTGGTTTTGTATCTAAAAACAATACCTTCAATAGGTACGATATTTTCAAGTCCCCCAATAGAATTTAATCTTCTTAATTCCAATTTCAATTTTTCAATTTGTTTTGGATTTCCACGTTTTTGTACATCTTTAATAGTGGCTTTGATATCTTTTCTAATTTTTTGAGTAGCAGAATCTGGACTTGCTACTAAGGCACTATCGGTAAATTTTAAGACTTCAGCACCTACACCCAAAAATATATCTTCAAATTTCATAAGATTTTCTTTTTGTTGTGTTTGAACTTCTTTACTTTTATCGGTTTTGGTTGCCCAATCCAATACTTTTGAATCTTCTATATTTTTTGAGTTTAATCTGAACCCCTTATCTCCAAACGCCCATCTTTTTACCAATCCCATTTTTATGGTATTATCTAATAAAGTTGGTGAATTTTTATCTACCCATCGTTCCCACCACGCTTGATGGTATTCCGCCACTCCATCATTATCACTTAACCCAAACTCTTTTTGTAGTTTAGTTATTTGTGCTAGATATTTTGGTTTTTTGGATGCTAAACTCTGTACCTTTGGTAATTCTAAAACGGGTGGTCCTTGAATGGTATAAACATCTTGTACATCCTTTTCTACCTGTCTAATCATTCCTGCCAAAATTCTGGCGGCTTCTTTATTTTCACCAATAGGGTTTCCATCATCATCGTATTCCATTGTTCCGTGAAATACCAAAAAGGGAGCACCATATGGAATCACATTTGCAGATGGTGGATATATCACTTCCAAGTTCATAAAACAAGCCCCATTTTTGAAAATCTTTTCTCTTTGTTTTTCACTTAAACTTGAAATTGCGTTTGATAAATCTTTCATTGCATAGTTGTAAGCCTTTTCAATATCACCCCTACCCTGAAATTTGGTAGATACACCATTAATATCCAATGCAGCTTCACCCTTATTTTTTAGATGTCCTTTGTTTCTGGCTGCAATCAATCTTCCGTTTTTCCAACTAATAGCAAGTGCTTGTCCATCTAATTTTTCAGTCACCATTTCCAAGTTTCCTTCCAATGCACGGTTTACAATATCTTTTAGTTGACCAAACGTTAAATTTATATCTGTATCAAACGGATGGGCCATGTGGCCGTATGCTCCACCCTCTTGGATTATATTTTCCTTTACTACTTCTGGCCATTCATTTGAACCAAATGGTTTTAATGCTTTTCTCAATTTACTCACCTTTACGTTTTTAGTTTTGTATTTTACTTTTCTGAATGTAGAATCCGTATCTCTACCTTTACCCCTTCCCCGCATTCTATCTGCTTTTGGAAAATGTAGTTGTGTATAACCAAGTTGATCAAACCAATATTCAGGTCTACCTTTTGATTGTCCTAAATATCTTGTTTCACCATCGGGTAAATAACCAGTTTCAGGTTCACCTGCATCAATTACACCTTCCATTACCAATTCCCCACCCCATTTTTTATAGTATTTCATAAAATCGTCATCACTCTTATCTACTATAACTTCTGCAGATGGAAACATTGTTTTCATTTTCTTTACTTCATTTTCCAATCCTGTTGAATCTGAACCCCATAATCCACGAAATTGCCATGTATCTAAAATAACAATACCCTTTACCTTAATATTATTTACTATCAATTCATTCCAATTTGAATGCTCAGATATTCCCCCTGATGCAGAATTTAGAACAGAAGATTTTACAATATAATCTTTATTTTTTAATATATGTTTGTATGCAACATCAATATATTGTTTAATAACTTCAGCCTTTTCTTTCTTAATGTCTGCACTATTATCAAATTCATTTTTAAGTTCTGTAGCTTTAAGAGATAAATCTAACATTTTTGTAGGTAAATATGGATGAGCTTCAGGTACTCCCGAAATCAAATCACTCCATTTTACCCATCGTCTACCCTGTTTATCTATTTGCGTATAACTATCTTTTCCAAATCTAGTAATCAAATCACCTTCTAACCAAACCATAACTCCACCTTCAGTTAAAGGGCCTTTTTTTAATTGTTTAATTGAACTATTCAATTTGTTAAAAGTTGCAATAGAACTCTTTCTTCCTTCCAATTTTTTAATTTTGGATATTTGTCTAATATCAGTTAGATGAAAGGTAGATATTCTTTTACCACCAAAGACCTTCTTCATTAGGTTTGTAGATAGGGGAATATTCCTAAATGAAACCATTGTTATAGTTTTGTAATCCACGTATTCTTTTAAGATTTTCATACTAATTCCCCACCCCATTTTTTGTAATAATTTTTGAATTTAGTATCATCTTCTACTACTTTAATTTTTACACCTGAAAACAATCGTTTTGCTTCTTTAAAATCTTCTTCATCTGAACGTTCTTCTGATAAGACAATTCCTTTAATTTTTATATTGTTTACTACTAATTCATTCCAAGTATCATGCAAGTAAAACTTTTTACCATATTCTGCTGGATGAGTAGAAGAACGAAGAATTTCATCCTTATGTGATTTAATAAATTTGTATGCGTATTCAATATATGTTTTAATGTATTTTGCTTTCTTTTTTAGATCATTTTCATCTATAACAGTATCTTTATGTATATTTGTATAATTAATAGCAAAACTTTTAAGTATTTTCAGCTCTTCTGAATATGGAGGTGGAGATTTAAGATTTTTGAATAGATTTTCCCATTTTACCCACCTTCTCCCTTGTTTATCAATTTTATTACCCGTATCCTTTGAAAATCTTGCAATTAAATCACCTTCTAACCAAACCATCATTCCACCCCTTGTTAAAGGGCCAGAACGTAACTTTTTAACCGAATGATGGAGTTTATTAAAGGTTGCAATAGAACTCTTTCTTCCTTCCAATTTTTTAAGATTTTTTAAGTAATCAGGACTGGTTAAATGAAACGTTGATACTTTTTCATCACCGAAAATATCCTTCATCGTATTTGTGGATAGGGGAACATACTCTTGAAGAATTAAACTAATTATTGTTTGGTCTGCGTAACTTTTTCTAAGTGGATTTTGAAACTCTTCTTGGATATGGGATAGGGCATAAGATTTACCCCAATTTTTTGGTTCTGAATTTAAATCTTTCCGTAATCTTTTTAATTTTTTTTCTAACTTTTCAATATCCTTTTTACCAGGATATCCCATATGAAGTTCTGTTACAGATTCAAACTCTTTTCCTTTTAGTTTTGTGTTTGTTACCCGTTGAACCAATTTCCAAACCTCTTTGGTTTTATTTCTATCAATTAGGGTTTCTAATTCCTTTGTTTGCTTTGGAGATGCGATATCATAAAACCGCATCATTTCTTCAAATCCCATATTTCCTTGATAAGAAGCCTCGTGTTGCGGTTCAATGGTCTTTAATTTTGTATAATAATTAGGGTCTTCAAAAATATGGTCTAACGCAATTTCAACTGCCACTTTGGGATTATTGGTATGCTCCATTTCTACCTTCTTACCCATTTTGAGTTGTTGTATAATTTTTTCTGTAGTTACATTGTGGTGGTTGGCCAAATCTTTGATTCCTTTGTTATCCGCCAACCCACCTTTTACTATATTACTATCCATAATTTTTATGCATATGGAGGTTTAACATCAATTTTACCCTTACCTAATAACCCTTTTAAGATATTCAATTGTGATGGTTCAATTTTTGGCATATCTTTGCGTGGTGGTGCGGCCGCGGGTGGTTTTTTGGATTGTAAGATTTTTAGTCTCCGTTTGATTTCTTCTTCACCAATACCTTCAAACCATTTAATCATTCTATCTCTATTGTAAAATTGTTTATTTACATTTATACCCTTATAAACAACATCTTTTATATCATCAATAGTTGCCTTAAATATATTTACATCACCACCAGATGGTGCAACTCCTCTTGGATTTTTGAATGCATCTCCTACAGAACGAAGTACTGGAATTAAATCACCAATAGTAAGCCCTACTTTTACCCCACCTACTTTTCCGTTTGGATTATTGAATGTAGTGGCTGCGTATCTGTGGTGTCCATCCAATATATGATTATCACTACTAATAACCGCTCCCAAATCTCCACCTTCCACTCCGTTGGCTGCCATTGCAAGTGTTTTACCTAAATAAATAGCATCTTGTGATGGTTTTAGTTTTGCTACCGATAAGTTTACATTTTTAACATCCAATATATCATCTGTTTCTGAACCATCTCTGGTTCCTTTTTTCAAAAATCCTTTTTGGTTTGTTGGATTCGGAAATTGTTTTTTATCAATTGTTTTGGTTGGGAGGTCTTCCCATATCCTTCGGTTTTCATCAACATTTTGTCTTGTTGCCTGTTTAGCATCTTCCCAACTAAAACTATCGTAATCATCAATATCCAAATCATCAACGAAAGAATAGCCGGTTAAAGCCATTGCTCTTGTCACATGGGCCAACCATTTACGATATGCTTCTAACTCTTTGTAATCTTTTTGGTTTGTTGCGGTGACCCTACCCACAACACCCGCAGGATATGGAGTTACTGCCTTTACTGGCCCTTTAGG
>Ga0099850_1000648_pt1 | contig 15682 bp, 13 predicted proteins | sample CB_VirMetaG_5_FD_79182 | JGI IMG/M metagenome (GOLD analysis project Ga0099850, IMG submission 79182) | Freshwater to marine saline gradient viral communities from Chesapeake Bay - CB_1508_1D Viral MetaG | ecosystem: Environmental > Aquatic > Marine > Coastal | place: USA: Chesapeake Bay... | reverse complement strand
GATTTATGATATGAAAGTTAAAGAAGAGAAGTTGGATAAAGCAGAAAAACAAACACATAAAAATCGTAAGTTTTTATTTAAAGAACTTAACCAAATATGTGATGATTTTAATTCTGATTTTGAAGATTGTAAATTTGTTAAAGTAGATGATGTATGGGTTCAAGACCCTGATGGAGATTGTTATTATGGAGATGATGATAAATATATTGAAATATTTAGAAATCAATTTAAATTTTATAATAATATAATGAAAGAAAAAGATTATGATGTTAATTATTATTATAAATATGATATAGTTGATTATTTACAATCTATGTTTGATGAACCTAATGGTTATGATTATGATAGAGAATTAAAAAATATATTACATTAAATAATATTTTTAAATAATTAAAAAAAATTATTAATACTTAAGCAAATATTTATAATATATTATATATATATTATATTATGAATATTAAGTTGGTTGATTTTAAAGGTAAGCCTAATTTTCAATGCAATTGGGAATCTATTACCAAAGATATACAAAATACAGAAGATTTATTTAATAAAATTAATAAAGATAATAATAATAATTTTTTTGAATTATTAACACCTGAAACTAAAATAAAACCATATTATGATATTGATGCTAAGTTTGAAGATGACCGAATTGAAGTTATAGAGGATGATATTAAAATTAAAGTTTTAGATAAATTAAATAGTTTATATCCTAAAAATACTTTTATATCTATTTGTTCATCTCATGGAAAAAAATATGATAAAGATAATAAATTATGGTATGCTTTATCTTTTCATATGGTTATTAATGGATATGAAACTAATTTAATTGATTTACATAAATTTAATGAATTAAATGATTTATATAATGAAGATAATGGATTATATATTGATAAGAGTGTTTATAAAAGTAGGCAATTAATAAGATTAATTTATTCATATAAACCAAATGATAATAGGCAAAAGAAACCTATTAATTGTAAAAGAAATTTATTAAAACATATAATACATAGTAATAAAGATACTAATAATAATTTTTTAAAAATTAATATTCCATCACCTGCAATTACACCCCCTTTATCTCCAAAAGTAGAAAATAAAATAAAAGAAGAATTTAATAAAAATTTTAATATACCTAAATTAAAAGAAGAGGAATTTAAAAAATTATTATTTTCAATTAAACCAAGATATGAATACAAAGATTGGATATCAATAGGTCATATATGTTTTAATAATTTTGATGGTTCTGATATTGGTTTTAAAATATTTAATGAATATAGTGAAAAAGATAAAAAAAAATATTCCGGTATTGAAAAACTTTTAAATACTTATAATTATTTTAAAAAACAAAATCCTGAAAATAGATTAAGTTATAAACAATTAAAAAGATGGTATGATATTGATTACCCATGTAAAAATATATATGAAAAGTGGTACAATGAAGGTATTGATATATTTATGAGTAATATGAATAAAATAATTTGTTATTATACAAAAGAAGATGAATATTTATATTATTCAAGTTTTGATGTAATGATACAAAATAATTTAAAAAAAACTAAAAATTATTTTATAAAATATAAATTTTTAATTGATTATAAATGTCAATTAACTGATAAAATGAAAAAAAAACATGTTAATCCTTTTGATATATGGAATGAAAATATAAATAGAAGGGATGTTGATTATATAACTTTTAATCCAATGAATTCTGATAATAGTATTGATAATTATTTTAATTGGTATAGTGGATTAAATTATATTAATACTGGTGATTATAATATTGATAATATTGAACCTTTTTTATTTCATATTAAAGATGTTATTTCTAATAATAATTTATTAATGTATGAATATATATTAAATTGGTTTAGTAGAATGATACAAACACCTTGGAAAAAAAACGGCACTTGTTTAGTTTGGAAATCAATTCAAGGTACTGGAAAGACATTAATATATTCAATTATAAAAAAAATTTTTGATAAATATGCAGTATCTACTAATGATATGTCTCAAATAATTGGAAAATTTACAACAACCGCAAAAAATAAAATATTAATTAATTTTGATGAAACTAATTGGGGAGGTAATGTAAAAGAAGAAGGAAGATTTAAAAATTTAATTACAAATGATTATATTAAAATTGAAGGTAAAGGAAAAGATCCTGATGCTGAATATCCAAATTATGCTAATAATTTAATTACTACTAATCAAGATTGGATGGTATCATTGAAAAAGGATGATAGAAGATTTGTTTTGACTATGTGTAAAAATGAAAGATTAAGTAATGAAAAATATAAAAAATTAAAAAATATTATGGATAATCATATACAAGATATATTTAATTTTTTTTATAATAGAGATATTAGTAATTATAATCCTGAGGAATACCCTAAAACTGAATTTTATTTTCAACAATTAGAAATTAATTATGATACATTCCAAGTATTTTGGGAACGATTATGTAATGGAGAATTTAATGAAAGTTTATCTTGGAAAAAATACAATGATAAAAATGTATTATATGATTTATATACTTCTTACAATCATGGTAGTCATAAAGAAGTATTTAATAATGTTTGGTTTTGGAGAAAAGTTAGATTGGTATGTCCTTCTATTGTAATTAGAAAATCTTTAAAAAATTCTAATGCTGATTTTTATTTACCTGAGATTGAAAAAATAAATGAAGAATTTAAAAAATATAATTATTAAGTAAGTAAAAGTAAGTAAAGTAAGTAAAGTAAGTAAAATTAAGAAAAAATGAAAAAAAGTTTTATTATTTATTAAAATATAAATAATAATTCAATAAGTAAGTAAAGTAAGTAAAAGTAAGTAAAAGGGGTATATTTTGGGGTTAAAATTCTTTTACTAAAAATTATTTTTTTTTTTTTTAGTTTTTGAATTTTTCGCTATTTTACTTACTTTACTTACTTTTACCTACTTATAATATATATAATATATTTAATAAAAAATAATTAAAAAAATTATGAATGTAAAAGAGAGGGTAAAAATAAAATTGTAAAAAAATAAAAAATTTCAGTAAAAAATAATAAAATATATTTACTTACTTCTTACTTACTTTTACTTACTTTTACTTACTTTTTATTTATAAATCTAATTATTATATTATATCAATAGTATCAATAACTTTTTTTCTAATTTTATATATAATTGTATTATTCTCATCAAGTACTGCGGGTGTTCCATCGTTATTTTCAATAGTTGTTTCAATTGTATTAATTATATAATTATCTTTAAAAGTATAACTCATATCACCTGATGAAGATAAAAATAAATAATCATCTAATCTATTTTCTTTACTAACAATACTAAAAACATTAATAGGATTACCGCAACTATCATCTCTATTACCATAATATAATATTTGTGGTATTATTGATGATCTAACAATATAAAATGAATGATTAGTTTTAGAAGCAATTTTATCTGCTGTAATAGTGGTACTATTAGCATTTATTATAATTTGAGTATATCCTGAATTAAACATATCTGTGGTCTGATATACAGAAGGAATAGGAGAAAAGTATGATGCTCCCCATATTGAACCACCATATTGGACTAAATCTTCACTTTCTATTTCTGCATTTGTTGTATAAGGATAAGAAAATGAATTGAATGAATTTCTTTTTAATTGTAAATAATTTCCTGCTGTATCTGTTTTATTTGTATATGAATTTTTTAATGCTCTATATCCTAATACATTAAATAAATCTCTAAAAGTATTATCTATAAAACTAAAATCAACAATTCCAACACCACTTATACAATCAAAAACTTTAAATCTTTCAACATTATAAAATTGTGCTGCATTATGCTGTGTTGAATATAAGGGTCTAACTGCTGGTTGATAAATTATAGGGTGATGTAAAGGATTGATATAATATTGATTTAAACCAGCATTAGGATTAAGACTATTATATGTATCGTATCCACTTGTTCCTATTGGATTATTAGCATATGGTGTATTTACTGCTTTTCTAAAAAAACATAAATTAGATAATTCAAATTTATTTTCATCTGCATTATAATTTAAAATAGGTTGGTCTGCTCCTAAATAAATTTTATTTATTGCTACATCTGTATCATATGTAATTGTATTATGTGTAATTTGATTATTAACTGGATGACTTTGAGTTAGTGGCACTGTGTGAGCCATATCTTGATGAATTCCTAAACCATTAAATAACATAATTGATTGATTACCATATGCTGATAATGCCCTATCATATCCAATAGTTCTATTAAATGCTGTAATAGGATATTGAATTGTACTAAATGTTGATATTTTCATATAAAAATATTCATCAGTATCTTTAACAAAAATACCTAAATGTGGTCTATCAAAAGTTGCATCTGTATTAACTCCATAATAAGATTGATTAATATGTAATTTTACAATATATGATAATTCACTCCATTTATCTCCTCCTATTGTTGAATGATTAAAATCATCTTTTGGTTTAATATGTAAAAATCTTTCATCAATTTTATTATATCCTATTCTTGTTAATAATCCTTCTTCTCTTTGTTGTGTATCAATCCATTTAAAAAATTGTTCTATTTTATCCCAGTTCCATTTAAATCTTACCCATTGTTCTGTAATAGGTGCTGATATTGTTTGAGCAAATTGTGGAAATACTTGTGTATCACCCTCATTACCTACCTTTCTACCTTCAATAAAAAAATTTATATATTTAACACCTATATAATCAAAATTTTGAAAATAATAATCATCTCCAAAAGTTCCATTATAAAATGCTTTATATACATTCTCACATAATGTAAATCTTGTACCACATGTAAATGCTTTTAACATATTAGTTTCTTTAATTTTTGGATCTGTTGGATAATCAGAATATGATAATGTTGGAGCAGTTAAAGAAAAATTATTAGGTGTTCCTGAGATGTGTTGTCTTGGTCTAAAATCTGTTAATTCATATTCATTTACAATTTCATTAAATTGTTGTGTGATTTGTTCTGCTACATTATTACAATTATTAAATCCTTTATCAACTTCTATATCTATGAAATCTAAAACCTCATAAAATTGCCACCAAGCACTATTATTTATATTAGAATAATCTTTTGTTTTATCCCTTGCTACTATTGTAAATTTAGAATTATCAAAATAATTTTTATGATATTCTAATATATCATTTTTTACAAAATTACCCCCTGAACTCCAATATGTACTGGTTTGTATAGGAACCATTAGATGTGTTAATTGTGTTGATTCAACATTAACTGTATCAACATTATCTAACCAATTTTTTTCAAAAGTTGTAGAAGGAATTTGAATACAATTTAAACCATCATTATATTTATGAAAATTAATTAATAAAGATGTTTTATTATCATAAATATCTTTTGTATATGTTAAATCCCATTCTCTTGTACTATGTGTATAAAAATTATTATATACTTTTTTTTCTAAAAATTTATTATCAAACTGAATTGATGTTATACCATCACCTGCTCCATTTGCCTGTAAAAAACCATGTGATATTTCAATACTATCACCCTTACTAACTCTAATACCTTTATGTAAATCATTAGTCCATCTATAATTAGTTTGTTTTATTTGTGCTTGTAATCTACTGCATTCAATACTAATATTATCAGCATAAACTTGTGGTTCTTGTTCTTGTTGTTGTTCTTTTAGATTTTTCTTTTTTTTATTATCCATTTAATATAATATATTAATATAATATATTAAATATAAAAAAAAAAAAAATTATTTAAATAAATCTAAATCAATCTTTAATAAATTATTATCCCAACTATATATTCCATATTCTCCCCAAGTTTTTTCATATATTAATTTATTAATTCTATATAATCTATTTTTATCTTTATTATATTTTATATTCTTATATGCTCTTTTATAATTAACACAATTATAATTTTGTATATATTCATCTTCAAATTGTAGTAATTTTTTCTTATCAATATTATCAAATTCTTTTAATATTATTACATTATAATCTTTGTTTTCTAAAACTTTTTTAGAAGATGTATTTTTTCTTTTCATATCATATTTATGATCAGATATTCTTTTACTCATTGATGTAGTGGTAGAACCAATGTATTTTAATCCTGTTTTATTACATTCAATTAAATAAATTTTATATGTCATTATATAAAATCTAAATATAAAAAAAATCATTATAAAACTAAATCAATTTTTTTATAATATAAATTTAAGAATATGCTTGATAAAAATGACCATCAACACAATTAATACTTTTTGCTACAATAACATATGCTTTTAATAGTAAATCTCCACCTGTTTCAACTGCATTTTTATTTCTATTAAATAATAGTTGAACTCCATTTTTATTAGTTGCTCTATCAATCATAAAATAATAATATTGTTTATTTCCATAACTTCCAGCAGTTCCATCACTTAATACATGTTTTTCGTGTTGTAAATCACTTAATAAATTAACACCTTCCATATATTCACTTCTATTAATACATGGTACATTATTATTATAATTTGTTAGATGGTAAGCAATTTCAGCAGTATTAGTTAAAGGTGTATTAAATAATTCTTCACCATTTATTTTAATTCTAAATTCATTTTCATTATTTTCTTTTACTGCTTTACTTCTATATCTATTTTGTAATGAATTATATTCTTGTGTAGATGTTAAACCAACTTCTTGAACCATAATAACAACACCAATTATAAATCTATTAGCACCACCTAATGATAAATCAGATTTAATAGTATTACCTGTATTAGTTAATGTTTTAGTAAATAAATTATATTCTCGTGCTGGTGGTAAAGCAAAGTGTTTATATTCTTGTGCTAATTCATCCATAACTTTTTGGTCATACAATACAAAATCTGCTAAGAATGAAACTTTTGAAGGATCAACAGATAAAGGTATTGTTTCATTAGTCATTCCAAAACCAGTAATATAAACATTTTGGTTCCATTCTATATTAATATATATATCATCTTTAATTAAATATAATGGTAATGGTGTATTAGATAATATAGGAACTAATTGAGAAAAATCAATTGTAAATTCTTTACCATTAAATAATAAAAGACTTTCATTAAAAAATACTTTTTTATGAGATAAAGATGTTTCATATTCTGTATCATATTCTAATTTATTTTGCATATTCCAATTACCAGCATCAATATAAGCATCAGAAATACCATTTCTATAACCTCCAATAGTGCCGTGTAATACACTACCTACTTTATTTAGTAATTCAGTATTTTGGAAAATAATCTCAAATGCTTTAAATTCATCAAAGGAATTTAAAAAAAATAATTCAGTACCACCAGCCATAAAAGAAATTTTTTTAACAATTGAATTAATACCAATTGTTGGTGGTAAAAAGTATCTATCGGATGGTGTGCTATTACCCCAACTAATACCTACTAATAATTTAGCAGTATTATTCATAAACCCCACTTTTGGAAGTTTAATTCTACATAGAGATTTAGTTGAAACAATAGGTTGTATTTCTCTACTATCTATATATTGACTATTAGGAGTTTTATTATTACAATTTAATTTTAAAATTTCCGGTATTTGTCTATTAACACAATATGATTTTTGTCCTGATTTATCGTAATATACATCATTTGGAAGGTTTGGTACTACCATATTTTTTGACATTATTATATATATATATATATATAATATAATCTATAATATTATTATTTTAATTAAAATTAATTATTTTTCTAACTTTAAAAAATAAATATGCTTTATGATCAATAGGTGCGGTACTTGCTTTATCAATTACTATACCTAAATTAGCAGTTTGAAAATTCTCTCCCATTTTTGTAATTGGATTGTAAGCACATCCAATAATCCAACTTTCACCATTATCAATAATTTCGGGTGATGTATGAGTTGTTGTATTAACTGCATTTCTATAATTATTTCCAGCATTCATAAATGGTTGAAAAGCATCCATAGCATTTCTATAAATTTCACCACTTAACATATTAGCACCAATATCTCCATTTTCATTATCTAAATTATATTTAATTGGATTTAATACACCATCTTTTAATATTCTAATTCTTTTAACTGGATCATAATAATTAGTATCTGTAAATTTAGGAGTAGCAAGACTATTATAATCATAATTTTGTGCGTGGTTTGTTTCTAAGAAATTTATAAAGAAACTTAATAAATAAGGTTCTCCAATAGATTTATTTATAGTATTATAATTATTATTAACATTATCACCACTAAAATTAATAGTAGTAAATGTCATTGCTTTTTCTCCCATTTCTTCCTGTGATAATGGTACTGCTTCATATGAAACAGATACATTAGATAAATCAAAATAACATCCTTCTGCATTTCCATCACCTGTTAAATCAAAAAAGAAATTAGATGATGGGGTTAATGTAAGATGTAAATTACAACCATTTAATTTTGAAGCATCTAATTTATAATCATTACCTGTTAATAATCCTGAATATAAAGGCATTGATATATAATGTTTTTTACTTAAAATATCCATAGCACTAAAATAATTAGAATTAGTACATGCCATAATAGATTGATTAGTACAAAAATCAATATTATTCATTTTCATTTTATTGTATGTTGCTAAAAATCTATTATATCTTTCTATTTTTTCAATTGGAACATCATTATCATTAGCAATAACTATTTGGTCAAATATTCCATAAATACCTAATGAATTATCTATACCTACTCCATCACCAACAGCAATTGGTGTGCCTCCTGCTTTAAAAAATTCAATTTCAAAATTTAATCTAAAAGTTCCTTTTCTAATTTTTTTTGGTGATACTCCTAAAATAAAATCAATTATTGGAGTAGAATTTTTATTACTTATTCTTTGATTATTGGGTGCTGAACTTGGGGTTTGATTAACATACTCATACATTTTTTAATATATATATAAATATAATATATTAAAAAAAAAAAATTAATTAATAAATACTTTATTTAATGAATACAATTAATACCATTAGAAGTAATTTGAATTTGTCTAATATGAGAAACAAAAGAATTTAAACTTTTATTATTAGAACTAACTCCATTATAATTAAGTCTTAATTGATATTCATTTTCTATACTTGCTAAATCCATTACACCTTTTTCAATTCCTAATGGTTTTCCTATAATAAAATTATTTTTACTATATAAATTATTAATACACGTAATAGATGCTTGATTTAAGGCTTGTCTTAATTGCTGTAAGTGTCTCTGATTATGTCCTGTTGTAGTTGCTGTTTGGTCTAATGGAACATCTCTATCCGGGTTTTGTCTTCCACCTAAAAATACAGCATATGATTTATCATTATTTAATTTTCCTGTTAATTTATAATATGAATTATTATCAATTAAAAAATTTGTTAAACATTCTTTTAAACTTGAATTGTCCTCACATGGTTGATGAAGAATTGATAAACCTAATCTATTAGATAAAGGTAAATCAATAGTAGGTGATAATTCATTTGCATTTATCATTCTTCTATAATTTTCATATGCTAAAAATGGATATGTAATTGTACCTGATTTACTTAGTGATGATTCCATTGCTTTTTTAGTGTTAGGATCTAAAAAGCATTTTTTAACTTGTATTTCAACATCTCTAATTTCATATTCTAATTTAGCAGTACAATTAGCATCAGTTAAACCAACAGAAATAACTGGTGTATCAGCATCATAATCAGCATTTGCTGTATAAGGTGCTGTTAAAGTAATTTTTAAACCTGTTGATACTTTTTCTATATCACTTATCTTACCTAATGTTTGACCTCCCTTTAATCCTATTAATTCACCAACAATAAAAGGACAATATACAACTTCTGTATTTGAATTTTTTTGTTTTATAAAAATAAAATTATAAGTATTAGTATTTACTAAACCATCACCAGCACTACCACCTTCACCATAATCTAAATGTGGGGCATAATATGATGTTTTATCACCAATATCAACAGCACTTTGAATTGCTCTAAAACAATACCTTGGTTCTTCTAATTCTAAAAATATATCTAAACCTCCAAGTAGTCCAACTGGTAAAATCTTTTCATTAGTTTCTCCAAGCAATCCACTACAATGAAAAGGAACACATAATTCAACTTCATTATTATCTACACTATTAAAATAAGGATTAGTATAAGTGTTATATGTTGGCATCTTTCTTACAACATCAGTTGTTGAACCAAAAGAACGAGTTCTAAAATCATATATAACAACCCCTTCTGTATTACTTCTTTTATTATCTAAATTAGTATTTTTATTATACATTAATTTAATTGAACTTAGACAATTAGCATCTTCTACACTTTCTAATGTTTTACCTGAACCAGCATTAATAACTAAATTTCTAATTAAAACAGATGCACCCAATTCGGGAACTAATTGTAATCTTTGTTTAATTGCTCCTAATGTTGAATGTGTAATATTAAAATCTACTTTTAATTTAAATTTTAAAAAAGTATCAGAAGGTTGTATAAATTCACAACTTGAAGGAATATGAATTTGAATTTTTCTATTATTATCACTTCTAAAACTTAAACCTTCATTTGTAGGATAAGATACTTTTTCAGACATAACCTGTTTTACATTTGGTAATTCATTCCAGTATGACATTATTATTATATATATATATATATATAATATAATCTATAATATTATATTTTTTAAGTTAAAAATTGTTTTATATTATTATTATGATTTTGTACCATTCCCAAAGTAGCAAAACTGGGAGGTTGTACATCAGTTGATAAAACTGGTGGTGGTGGTTCCGGTACATCATTATTATCTTTACTTCCTCCCCATATATTCATGACTTCTCCAACACCTTGAAATAAAGCACCAGCAACCAACATTTCGGGGCCTGCTACCAAAGAAGCACCATCTAATGCTCCTCCTATTTCACCCAGCACTGTGCTTGTTTTTTCTTGCCAGTTATCACCACTTATATGTACATTTTTATCTCTTATATCTTCATAAATATTTTTACCTAAATCCCAAGCACCTTCTGCTGCACCTACCACTGAACCTGCTTTTGATGCTAATTCAATAGCAGACCCTCCTAATTTAGAAGCACCTGCTAAAAATCTACCACCTTTTGTTAAATCAGCAACATCAGAAGATGATTGAACTAATGCCTGTCCTGCTTTACCTGTTTGTGCTATTGCTTGACCCACTTTACTTGTTTTTGCTACTGATAATGCTGTTTCAGCAACATTTTGACCTGTTTTTGCTACTTTTCCAGCATCTAATGCTGATTTGGCTGCACCTGAAATACCAGTTGCCACATCTGCTGTTGCTTTTGCTTTTCTAAAAAATCCTGCTGTTTGTCCCTCAGATTGTGCTGTTTCTAAAAGTCCTTGATATCCAGTTTCTGCTATTTTATTTAATTCATCTATATGATCATTAACATTACTATATTGAGACATTATGTCATTGACATCCATTTTAATATATATATATATTATATTTAATATATTAAAAAATTATTATCCTTGTATTACTTTATCAAAATTACTCCAAATTTTAGGGGGTGAATAATCAATTTGTGCTAATAAAAAATTATATCTTTCTTGATTTTTAGTTGCTTCATTAAATAATCTTATAAAATTATCATAACCACCAAAACAATCTAATTCATCATTTATTTGTTCTAATTGTTTTGTATTATTATTAGGTGCGAGTAAAATTAATGTACTAATATTTGCCCTTATTGTTGGTGGAATACCTTTGTATTTTTGTATCGAAAAAATTATCTGGTCAATCCCATAATGACGATACATCGAACTGATTTTTACTGCTAAACTATTATTTTTAAACATATTAACACAATCATCAAAAAAAATACATATTGAAGGTCTATTTTCTATATTATTATTTTTTACATATTCATTTTGTTTATTTAATATTGCTTGTAATGAAGCATCACTATACTCTGCATTACAATTAAAGTGTTCTCTAATCCATTTACTTGATTTACAATTAAAAACAACAGGACTATATACATAAACTTCATCAAATACATTTAGCATTTCTTCTCTTATTAAAATATTGGATACTAAACAAGTTTTACCAGTTCTTACAGGAGCACAAACCAAAGAAATCCCCGGAACTGACATCGGGAAGTCTTCATTAATTTTAATTTTTCTTTTTGGTTCTTCAATCTTTAATGGATATATTTTAAATTTAGAATTATTTTTTTTACTCATAATCTCTATTTATATAATTAGATATTAAAAAATAAATGGTCGTATTGTGTATTTACTACCTCATTATTATTATTATTTTTATTTTTTCTTATTGCTTTTCTTTGTTCTAATTTATCTGCTATTAGATTACTTAATTTATCATAATCTAAATCATTATTATTATCAATATTTTTTTTAATTCTTCTTTTAGGTTTAACTTCAATTTCTTCTTCTTCACTTTCTTCTTCTTCTTCACTTTCTTGAATTACTATTTTTTTTTTTGGTTTTTTTTCTTCTTTTTTATTATTTTTATTTTTTAATTTTTTTGCTTCTCTTGCTTTTTTTAAATTTAATAATCTTCTTTCTTTTAATGTCATTTCAGGTTTAACAAAATATTCATTTACTTTTTCTTCTGCTGTTTTTTCTTTAACTTCTTTTTCATTTTCAATCTCTTCTTCTGTATCTTCTTTTACTTCTTCTTCTGAACTTATATAAAAATCATCATTATCCATATTTATATATATAATATCTATACATATAAAAAATTTCCTTATTCAATTTATAATTTATTTTTGTTTTTTTCTAATTAAAAATGTTATTTGTGTATAATCTTCTAAATCTTTTACAAATTGCTCATTAATATTAACTAATTCAACTTTAATATTAGATAAAACCATATCTTCTTTATTTTTTAAATCTAAAAATACAAGGTTTGTAGGTTCATAATTTAAAAGACCTACACTATTACCATTATTATCAAGTCTTGGAATAGTTGCTATTATATTACTAAATTGATGTGTATAACCATTATTAGATTTCATAGTTAAATTAGATATTTTACAAAATAAATTTTCACCTACTTTATTAACTGGTGTTTTTCCATATTGTGTTTTATATGTTATAGATGTTGTAGTTATACTATCAGGTTCTTCTTCTATTCTATTAAATCCTAAAAATCCGTGCATATTACCATCATAATTATATCTATCTCCTCTTGTATCACCAGCAATTAATATAATCATTTGATTAGGTTTAGTAAGTGTAATACTATTATCATATGTATTAGTTGTAATACTATCTCTATAATTATCTATCCATAAACCAGCAGGGACATTATCAGTAGAATTAACCATAGCAAAAATTTGACCTTTTACATATAATGTACTCCAATAATGTGCCATATTCATATCTTGATGTTTTTGATAATTATGATATGTATTATAATACATATCTCTCGTTTTATCCCAATTATTAACAATTAAACATGTATTAGGAATTGTAAAAGATGTAGAAACTTGATTTTTAAAAATCATTTTAGGATATAAAGTATATTGATTACTTCCAATTGCTGGAAGTTGTCTATCTGATAATACTTTTGTACCCCATGTAATTTTAATTCTTTCATTAAATATTTCAAACTTTACTTTTTCAGTTGCAGATGCTGGTTGATATACTGATGTATATTGACTACTTCCTCCATATGTTGCTGTATTCCAATATTCAATTTCTGTCATTATCATTTGGTCTTTTAATTTTCCAGTCATAGGATAATCTAAATAATATAATCTAATATCAGTACCATTAAAACAAACTACAACATCAAAGAAATCATTGCCTAAATCTTCAAATGGTTCATCTTGTAAAAACCAATCATTTGGATCAACAGCATTACCTAATGAACCTTCTTGAAATAAATAATTAATTTTACCATTATAATTATCAGTATAAGGCATCTTTTTTCCATTATCTAAATTTCTACATAATCCAATCATACATTTAAAATTAGGATTAGAACTATAACAATCTATATTCTGTATTTCAAATTTACCCCCTGCTGGATGAATAGGAGTATCAAAAATTAAACCTGTATTATATTCTGAGTTTCCTGATGTTGTAGCATTTAAAGTAATAACACCAGTTGATTCATTATAAGTAGCACCATTTTCATTAACATAAAAATTAGTATCAATAATACTTGGTCTTGATGTTCCCATATATGTATCTAATAAATCAGCATTTGCTACAATTTTATATCCTTGAAACTCTCCTTCTGTTGATTGAACTTTACTAACTACATAATTTCTAAATGCTGGATGTGGTGAATATGTATTTAATGCAAGTTGAATTGCTCTTGTAAATTCATCAACATTATATATATTAGGTTCAATAAACACATCCCATGGTATATCTTTTGTTAATACTTCATATTTTTCAACTGGTACTTTATTATTTGTATCTGTATATTTTAAATCATCATCATCAAATGATAATCTATTACCAAAAAAAACACCTAATTGTCTAATTCTATGTCCTAAATTCCATAATCCACTCCTATTTATATTAGATTGTATTAAAGCAATTTCACTATCTTTTTCTATAATTAATTTATCAAATTGATTTTCATATGAATATGGTTTATCTGAATTTTCAGTTTTTTGTGATGTAATTAGTAATGACATTATTATATTATATATATATATAATATATATATAAAATTATGGATACTTCAAAATGTAATTGTGGATGTGATAAAAGTATTAAAAAATCAATAGATGGAAATATAGGAGATATAGAAGAGAAAATAGATAAATTAACAACAAAAAAAAAAAAAAAAAATAAAAAAGATATATTTATAATGAATGAAAAAAAAATAAAATCTAAAAAAAAAATAATAAAAATAATAAAAAAGAATATTAAAATAAAGTAAATTTAGAATTATTATTAAATGGTTTAATATCATTAGTATAAATTAATTTATTTTTTAAATTAGAACTATTATTATTAATACATATATGTTTATTATAATCAGAAAAAGAACCAGTCCATAAACAAACTCTACACGAAACTTTATTATTTATATATCTATTACCTGTATTATATATACATGATTTACAATATTTTTTTTTTGTAATAAATTCAAATTTTTTATGTCTTATTTGATTACATTTTTTACATATTTTTTGTTCTTTATTTAAATAAATTTCCATTATATATTAACCAAATAAAATAAATCTATTTTCATCAATCTTTTTATCTTTATTTAATTTATTTAATTTTTCCTGTATTTCTTGTTGTTTCTTTTTCTTTGCTTCAATTCTATATCCATATCTTCTATATGTTAATGCATCTCTATTTTTTCTATACCAAAGTCTATAATATGCTTGATTATAAAGTTTTTTTGCTCTATGTTGTTCTAATATTTTTTCTCTATTTTTATAATAGTATTCTAATGCTCTTTTATTATTTTTTAATCTTCTTTCTTCTTTTTTTTTAATATCTTCATTAAACATTTTAGAATAAAGATTTATATTATCCATTATATAAAAAATATATAAATCTATTTTTAAATATTTTATATATATAAATATAATATTATCTTTAAATATTAATCATTTAATTTTAAAAAAAATTAAATAAAAAAAATTAAATAAAATTATTCATTTTCATCATTATTATCATTTTCATTTAAATCCATAT
>Ga0099850_1000643_pt1 | contig 15751 bp, 18 predicted proteins | sample CB_VirMetaG_5_FD_79182 | JGI IMG/M metagenome (GOLD analysis project Ga0099850, IMG submission 79182) | Freshwater to marine saline gradient viral communities from Chesapeake Bay - CB_1508_1D Viral MetaG | ecosystem: Environmental > Aquatic > Marine > Coastal | place: USA: Chesapeake Bay... | reverse complement strand
GCGCGGGCTGCAACGTCAAACTGTTGCGCTAATGTTCTTTTAACTGGCTGTTCTGTGGCACCTTTAAGGTTTTTTGGTCTTGGGAATGTTCCATAGTTGCCTTCCTTTTGGTTTGCGCGTTCACGATCAATGATGTCTTGGTTTTCCCAGGGACGATTTCTCTTAATGCTTATTTTTCCGAAAAATGGCTCATCTTGTAAAGTAGATTCTCCAGAAGCTTGCCTTTGTCCAGCATCCGATAGACGTTGCATATTAGAGCCACTTCCAAATATGTCTCCATTAGCTAACTTCTTTTCTACCAATAATTCTAACTCATTTTGCTTTTCGGGCGGAAGACCGACAAACAAATCACCAAAGTTTTCAATAGACATTGCATTAAGTGCTGATTTAATAGCACTCGCTAGCGCATCTTCAAGAGATAAACCTTTAAATAGACACTGAATAGCGTCGATCATAAGATCTAATAGACCACAAAGCTTCATACGTCCGAAACCAAACTTCCACATTTCATGTATCATTTGGTCGCCACCACCAGGGAAACGCAATGCTGCTCCGAGCATTCTAGCGCACATTTGCACGAACATTCTGTCGTCTTCGTATAGCTGACCGTATGCTTGTTCGGTAGCCATACCTAAAACATTTTTTGTATCTCCAGTTGATTTGTCGATAACCTTAAAAGGATCAATAACTTGCTTGTTTGGATCTTTTTTTGATGGTTTATAAGCTAGTCCGATTGCATTTCTTTCATCATCAACGTCTTGCAATGTTTTCTGGCAAACATTTTTATGAAACTGGTATGCAATTGCATCGCCAATGCTAAAAACATCGTCCAGGATATCTTGTCCAAGTTGTTTACCTTCTTGAGCTAGTGAATCAGCTATACAGCTTGCTGCAGTTTGTGGTTTTGTTTCAGTAGGAGGAGGGTATGTAAACGATGACTCAACTTTAGGAAAAGTAAATTCTTCAACAAACTCAATCCATGGGCGTTCAACTCTTGCTGATAAAAAATTATCAATTTCGTTTAATTTACTAAAGTAGCCTAATGCTGTTGGATCTTTCCACGCAGACTTGCTATTCAATCCTTTTAATCTTTTTTTGCCGTATACACGAGGACGTTTTGTGCATCTAGAAGTATAAACCTTCATTAATCGAAGCTTCATTTTAGGTGTAAAGTAAAAAGTTATTTTTGTAACCCTTTCTCGGAACCATCCCCAACCAGTTCCAACGCCAAAAATATTCATGCCACGATCATTGAGCCAGTTATCCAAGTCGCTTAAGACATCTTTCATTCTTGAAGAGCCTAAGAAAAATCCTAAATCGCCGTATCTATCAAATTGTGATTTAGTATACGTTTTGCCCGAATCAACGAAAACAAAACTTCCACCTTCTAAAGCTTGAAAAACTCTATAGTATCGAGAATACATAAACATTGCTTTGCGTAATTTAAGCAATTTACTATTAATATCACTAGCATTATATGTTATTTGAATGCCTTGCTCTTGATCAGTATCAGTATCTCGCTGGTCATCATCTCTTTCTTCAATCGGAGCAAAGATATCGTATGGAACTGTATATAAGAGTTTAACTCTTGAACCAAATCTAATATTTAAATCGTATTTTGTATAGTCTATAGCATTTAATAAAGTTCTTACTGTGTCTGCACCTTCTTCTTTATTAAAGCCGTCTAAGAGACCTTGCACGGCTTCAGATGCGTATTTCTCAAACAAACTTTGAACATACTCATCATCAGTCATCTCATCCGGATTTGGAGATCTTAATTGCGCTGATGTGGTCACTACGGTTATTTGAAATGTGCAATATTTATCATTAAACCAAGGCTCATCAACTGTCCTTGTTTTCCAATCAGGAACGACAGCACTTGGATTTGGTTTACATGATGGACAATTACTAACTCTAATAATTGACTCATCATCACACACGTCGGGCATGCCGTCGCCATTTTTATCTTGATATTTTAAAAATTTAGATTCGTCTGCCATTTCTACACCATTAAGTTGAGAATACGTTTAGACTTGTAAGATATTTGTATCCGAAGTCATATAAATAGTTAAATTCCCACAATATTTTATCAATTCTAATATTCCAAACTGCAAGATTTAGTGAGGTAAGTTCAGTAATACCAAGAGATGCAGCGCCGGGTGGTCTCCACGGCTCCCATACACTTGGTCCCATCAGTGCTGTGTCAACTTCTGTAAGTATTGCAATTCGATCTACGACACCTATAAGCATTTCGAACATATACCCTAATTCAGATATGGCATCTCTTGTGAAATCACCGCGTGCAACACCTTGCAAATCATAAACCTTTTCTAAAGGTCTTCTTAATCCTCCAAAAACATATGCAGAATCAGTAACATTTCCTGCGATCAACTCGATTGGGGGCGATGGTTCTTGCACTGTGCCACCTCTGGAAAGTGTCTCACCTTTGATTCCCGCTCTCCTGAAAGCATATGATTTACCAGTTACGATTTTAACACCATTTCTGCCAATAATTCTAGCGTTATCTGCCTTGATTGCTACGGCTGAACGAGGCTGCTCTGATACGCCTATTTCGTGTTTAGAGCCAATAATTCCTCTTGCCAACCCAAAGTGCAAATCAACTTTTGTCATTTGACTGACGTAGATTCTAGCGGCATCACAGGCAAAGTTTGGATTAACTGCTTCGATGTTTCCTCTAGCGATTTCTTTATCTTTGCAAGCCATTCTGCCAGCAACAATATCTATTGTATAAGCTCCCGTAGAACCTTTGCCGCCCTCACCAGATGCCTGAACATGTGGTCTATCTGTGCCAAGCACAATTGCAGCACGGTTATTATAATTTTTAATGGACTTGCCACCTTCCTGTTCAACAAAATTAATAGTGGGCTCTGGGATCTGAGTTCCCATTAGTCCAGTGTTAGACGGCATTGTTTTTGAATTATTCAAGAAAGATTTCATTTCTTGATTCAAAGTATTAGGCGGATTTCTTTTTATTCTATTAAAAAATTCTTTTGAGAAATTATCTTGTTTTTTTGATCCTGGCATTTCTTGTCCTAATTGAGCATTCTATGTGGGTTATCCCATCGATTCAAGCATTGCTAATTCTTCTTCTTCGGTTATTTGACTTACTCCACCTTCAACAGCACCGTTTGATGCAAGACTTGCCACCACGCTTAAGTTATTGTTAGCTCTTATGTTGTCACATATACCAAGACTAGCGAACTTAGTTTGCGCTTCTTTTAATAAAGCCACTAAATCTTCTGGTCGGTGTCCGCTAAGTGATGAGACTCTATTTCCTGCGCAGCCTTCATAAGCACTTTGACCAGGATATACAGTTTTATTACAACCTTTTAGTGGAGAAGTTACAGCATATTGAATTGGTATTGAAGCCCATTCATATGCCATTTGTTGTCCAGCTTCCGAATGGTTCTCATGGACTCCTAATAAATAGTTTCCAATAGTTGGTCTTTTTGCAAACAAAAGATATACTGACATTGCTTCTTGAGTTCTACCATTAAAAATCAAAGAGTCCATATCTATATCGGGTGAAGTTTTTTTAAAATAATCTATTGTTTCAGTCAAAGTATCTCTGATCCACTGGTAAGCTCCTACTGCTGTAGAGGTTCTTCCAAGGTTTTTAATTGAGCCTCTTTGAGCCGCTTGAACTTCAGCTAGCGTCATTTGATCAACTCTTTTGCCGGTTATTGGATCGGTCCAACCTGTTAATTGTCCGATTACACTTTCGTAAACTCCTTCAGCGGATTTAATCCATTTTCCAAGTTTTTTATATGTTCGTCCTTGGCTAATTTCTAAAGCTTGCTGCCATGTGATGCTAAGAGATGTTCGCACTGGTCTTGCTCTAGAACGCTCTGAGGAAGAGAAATTTTGATCTGCTAGAGTTGTATCGGTTCCTTCAAATAAAAATTCATAATTACGCCTTGTGTCAGAAGCAGGATTTTCATTTGCACTAAGTAATGAAATTTCTTCAACATCATACATCTCACACATCTGCAGTGATGGTATGTCTGGATCTAGTTCACTAGCTACGGTGCGAATTTTAATTAAATCTCCAACTTTTGGAATACCTGTTCTTGAAATTACTTCACTAGTTGCTACGCAAATAGGTAAATTTACTGTTTTGTTTCTTGTTGCAAAAACATCACTAGTTGTAGCTAACGATTCAAAATCTGGAAGAGCCTCTCCTGCGGGGCGCCTCTTGTTTGCTTGCTGGACGTATTTTACTCTAAAAACCCTTGCGCTGTTGTTTTTTATGTCAACACTCTCATCAGATAAGGGAGTTAATCCTGCTAATTCTCTAGTCGATGCTGGTTGTGGGGGACTCATCACTACGGCTGTCTGCTCTAAGCCGTAAGGATTTTTATTTGATACTTCCTTAAAAACATATTCTCTTAATTGTCTTGCTTGTGACGGGCTTGTATAATCATCCCAATGTATATTTTTAGTAAGCGACATATTAAGCGATAACTCCAATAGCGTTTAATAACTAGTTTTTTTAAAAATTATTAATCAGCCTCTTTTTGTTGTATCATATCAAACAGCGAGTCTTTATCTTGATCAGACAAAACAGAACTTTGTTCTTGAGTTTTTTGAGTCAATGCAATGATTTTTACTAATTGCTCATTTGACCTTTGTAGCGTTTCTACATGTTTGGCAGCTACGGGACTAAGATATTTGTTCTGTTCTGGATCATTAGCGATCTGATTGGCGACTTCATTGAGAAATTCTCTAGCAACTTTTCTATCATTTCTGATATTTCCGAGTGCTTCTTCAATAAGTGAATCTAAATCTTTCTTGCTCATAATTCTCCGCTCGTCCAATCGTCTTTGAAAGTGTAATACTTTTTTCTAAATTTTTTGAGAGAATTAACAATCTGTTTTGTATTAAGTCCAGTAATCTCTCGAAGGTAAAGATAAATAGCTTTTTTATTAAAAATTTCTATATCCTCTTTAGACTCAAAAAGTATAATAATAGCCTGATAAACTTTAAGATCGTTTTCTTTCATTTGCGATGAGTCCCAGGATTTAAGCTCATTGTAAAAAAGCTTCCAGAACTCTTCTTCAACTCTATTGGTAACATATGACTCAGTTGTTGACAAATATTCTTCTTCGTAATTCTTAGGAATATTTCCAATGTCTACTTCTCTTTTATTTCGCTTTTGCTGCTTTTTAACTTTGTGAATAAACCAGTTCTTTGTAATAACGGAAAAATAAGAGAACGCCTTTGAGCCTTTTGCCGGGTCATACTTATCTAAGATCGTCATCAACCAAACCTTACATTCGTCTCTGAGGTAATCAATGTTTGGCAAATTTGTAAACTTATATGTAAATACGATCTTATCAACCATTTCATTAAATGCCGGTTCAATCCAACGCATATATAAATCAGTTCTTTCACGAGAACAATTTGTTAAACAATATCTTATTATTGCGTCTTCATGTTCTTGCGTAAAATAATGATTTTTACTTCTCGCTCTTCTAGTTCTTTTTTTAGGTGTCGTCATTTTCTATTAACTCTTCTTCTGTTTCAGTCGGTGCTTCTTCATCTGTTAAAGAATATATGTATTCAAAAGAATCCATTTGAGCACTAAAGTCTCTTGCGTGTTGCAGTAAGTTTTGTAACGTTTGATCACCATAGAACATTTCCATTTCATAAACTGAACGTGTATGGTCTAAGAAGGAATTGATCATATCCTGTAGATCTCCTAATTCCTCAGAAACAAGCATAAGTCTCGCTAGTGCTGCTTTTACATATACAAAAAGTCCAACATTGATTAAAACTGATAATGTTAAAAATACTGACAACACAATTTCAAGACGGTTCATAATCTTTACTCGATGCTTCCTTTTTTTGTTGATTGAGAATTTCTCTATTTTTCTCAATATATTCTTTCGTTATTGTTCCGACGCGCTGCTCACCAGCATTTTGATTGCCTTTTGGCACAATAAATGAATCTTTGCCATAAACTCTGCTAAGAGAGCCTGTAAGATCACAAGAAACACAGGTATGCGGATGTGCGCCAATAGGTAGTCTATACCCAGCGCACACGCCGCAATGCCCACATTCATAATTGTATCTTGGCATTATTTAATCATATTTTCCAGATCTTGATTGGTAATTTCGCTTTCATTAGAAAACCTAACTGTGGGCGGATTCTTCACAACCAAACCATTGTCGCTTTCAGCTAACTCAAAACCCTTAAGAATTGGAACAATATCAATTTGATTCAACAATGACTCTTGTAGCGCCATCATAATTGCACCAAGTGCTTGATCCGAAAGTCTCATTTGGTTTTCGTTTTGTGTGTTACTCATTTGTTTTTATTCTCCAAAACATTGTTTTAAGCCATTTTCAATATCTATTTGGGATGACCAACCCAGATTACTTAAATATTCTACATCAGCTTTTGAATTTTGTATATCTCCAATTCTTGCTGGTCTTTCATTCCAGATAACATTTGTGTTTTTTTCTATAATATTACGGATATCTGTCAAAGAAGTTGATGTTCCAGTCCCAACATCGCAAGCTGTTCCATTAAAATTATTTTTACTATTCATACAAAATATATTTGCGCTTATGATGTCATCAACGTGTATAAAGTCTCTTGTTTGGGAACCATCTCCGTCAATATACAAAGGCTTGTTTTGTTTTATCATTTCCATCCAAGCTGATATGACCGTTGAGTATGGTCCGCCGTATTCCTGATCTTTTGAATAAACATTAAAATACCTTAAGCACACTGTATCTATATCGTATAAGTCCGCATATAACTTACACTCTTTTTCAGTCATAAGTTTGTGAACTCCATATGGGCTAGAAGCGCCATAGATTGCCGCTGAGCTTGCAAAAATTACTCTCTTGGCATTGACTGCTTTTGCAAATTCTAAGACACGAGAGGAGCCAAGAACGTTGTGAGATAACGATTCAGAAGGGTTCTCCACGCTCCAAGACACACTTGGTTTGGCGGCAAGGTGGAAAATATACTCTGGCTCAAATTTTAACCATGGTTTTTTATTGTGAAACAGATGATAACGGATGTCTAATTTTTCATCAATATTATCGGACGCTATGTCTATCCCATAAACAGTATGACCAAGCTCTGTGAGCTTGGCATAAAGTTTTGAGCCTATATAGCCCTTATGTCCAGTGACTAAGCAATTAGCCATCTATTTCCTCAATCTGTTTAAATGCTGAGTCCCAGTCAGTGAATCTGATAGCTTTGTCGTCGATATAGAACCTTGCACGAGGTTTCTCGGCAGTGACCTTGCTAACAAATTGAGCCATATTGTGCTCTTTTAACCATTCCCAAACCAATTCAGTGCCAGTCTTACCATTAACTAGCCCACGATCAGGCTTTGCCTTGCAAGTATAAACAATAACTGTATAATCTTGTGAAAGTCTCTCTAGTGCTTCGTATGCACCCTCAACTGGATTATCATAAATTGTTCCATCATAATAGCCCTTCGAACATTTGTGAATAACCTTATCGAAATCGATACCAACATTGATTTGTTCATCAGGATAACTGTGTTCTCTAATCTTGCCACCCTTCCAATTTAGCTTTTTAAGTTCATCGGGATTGTTTTGTCCGATAGGAGGACAAACATTACCAGAACCATGAGTCAACTGATAAGTTAAGAGCAATGTCAATACTTCTGCTGTATGATAGTAGTTAGCACCAAGAACAACCTTAGTAAGTTCATCGACCTCGACGGTAATATCTCTTGAGGTAATCATAGCAACTTGCATTCCGTTTGCTTGAGCCCATTGAAGTGCTTTAAGGATATCAATAGAATTACCAGAGGATGAGATACCTAAAACAAGTGATCTATTCATCTGAGATGCTGTTCTTGTTGAAGTTCTGGCAATCAACCAGTTTACCATCCATTGTTCAAAACTGCTATCATTAATATATGACGTAGCTACCACACCAGAACCTGGGCAAATCGCATTCTTTGTCCCGTTAGAAAGCCTTGTCATATCGACAGCAGCATGATCAGCAACTGCTAAATTTCCACCGTGCCCTAATACATAGATATCATCGCAATTGTTATATTTTTCTTGCAATTCGTCCCACTCTTTCGTGTGAACAACTTGCGTAAACCTATCACCAATGTTTTCAAAATTAAGCATTTGTTAGCTCCTTATAGCCCTCTAATAAAATTGTGGTATCCATACCAACAGCTATTATACCATATCCTTCATACTTGTCAATATGTTTATCAACATCAGTGGGTATGTGAACTGCCATTTGACTGTTATCAGTTATTGTTTCTCTTACTTTCTGAATGGCTTCTAAGAACTTTGGGTTATCAAATTCAGCGGGAACACCTAAACTAGCTGACAAGTCATATGGTCCTATCATATAATGATCAAATCCGAAAGATGTTATTTTATCCAAGTTGTTTATGCCATTAATTGTTTCAATTTGTGCAACTATGATGGGTCTGTCTGAAATTAATTTGTCTAACCCCCATTTATTTTGTCTAACAAGACCGAGACCTCTCTTACCACCTTGTGAGGGAAACCTACAAATCTCATGTATTGCTTGACATTGCTCTTCTGTTTCTACAGTAGAAAATATAATCCCGTCTGCGCCAGCGTCAAGACATGCTCTTGTTAAAGTTTTACTTGGTTCTGTTAGTCTGACAAAACAGATTTTATTCATCGACGTAATTAACTGAATGCAATTATATAACGTTTCGTTATTAAAGAAACTGTGCTCTGTGTCAATGACGATTCCATCGAGACCGATATGGCACAGCAGTTCTGATATGACTGTAGAGGGTATTTGTTGCCAAGCTAGCTTCATTTATATCTCTCAATAAAATCCGAACAGATTCCTGCGCAGCGAAGCAAATCATCGTCTTCGTATGAATCATCAACATGTTCTGGCATTACACAAATTGAATGTGGAGTTAAAACGCTTCCTGGGTAAGCCCAAATATAACCATTTTTTGTTAATGTATAATCATCGTGTTGGTGCCAAAAAACATTTAGCATATCGCTGTGAGTAGTTAGCGAATGTAAAGACATTATATCCTTTGCGTGTATCCAAAGATATTGTGCTCTTTCAAACAACCAGTCTGGTGTAATTTTATATTGAGGCATGTCATGTCCTAGAAACAACTCACCATCTAAAGAACCACGAATATCTATTTCTACATTATAACCTGTTTCAATAGCAAAGTCAATATATCTTGGGTTATTTTCTTTTTCAGGTAACGGACCTGATATATTTCCTCTGTGTGCTATTAGGATCATTTCTTCATCACATATGCGGTTGGGCAAATATAATTTAATGTTCTTATTTCTACATCTTTGTCAGCAAAAAATCTATCTACTCCAGCAGATTCAGACCACTTATGAAATGCATATTCATCAAATACCACAATTCCACCTTTAACAACTCTGTCCCACATTGCTTTTAATGTTTCATAAGTTGGCACATCAACATCTAGGTCAATGTAAAGTAACGAGATACGAAAACCAGGGCGTTCGGAAACATATTTATATGCTGTTTTTGTTATATCTCCGGCAACCAGTTCAAACTCATGTTCTTCAAAACCATAACTTTTGATCGAATCGGAAAATAATTTAACGTGATTGTCTTCATGTTTGTAATTTCTTTTTTCAAACAGAGTCCCCATTGCCTCTTTATCAATTCCTGACAAGCTTTCAACGAGCTTATCGGAATTAAAAAAATCAAATCCAATTACCTTCTTGCCGCTATTAGGGCACAAGTATCTTTTTAGTTTTAAAAAAGTAAGCAAGCCGGTGCCTTTAAACACTCCACATTCTACAATGTCTCCTGGTAAGTCTTTTACCTGTTCAACTAATAGAGTTCTTGCCAAAAGCTTACCAAAAACTTTAGTATCTGGACTAAGAATAAAGCCGTTAAATGCGTCGTATAAATTCTGTGTAGTATCGACGATTTCTAGTTCTTTTAGGTCCATTTAATTTCCATGAAATTTATTGAAATAATCTAAATCTTCGGGTGTTCCAATACCCCACATACCGTCAAAATGAAATGTTTTAATTTTCTTTCCATCTTGCAGAGCTTCGTTAAATACGGGACAAACGTAAAATTCGTTGTTAAATCTTACATTATTTTCAATCATTTGTTCAGCATACTTTACGTAATCAGAGCCGTGCTTCCAGTAATAGATTCCAGCAGTAGCCACATCGCTAATAGGCTTCTTTTCAGCAACCTCAGACACAAACCCTTCTTCGTTAAGTTTGGCAAAGCTCCACTTTGGGTGTGTCGCGGTGAAAGTAAGCATACCTCCATCTACTTCATCGGCTTCCATAGAATACATAAACTCATTACTGTCCCAATCTAAAAACTGATCTGAATTAGCAAAAATTAATGGCTCGTCGTTATTAATAAATTCTTTTGCTAACAATGTAGTGCAAGCTGCGCCTTCGGTCATTCCATCAACTTGAACAATCTCGCACCCTGGAGATATAAGATTAAGCAAGTGCTTAAGGTTATATTGTTCGTAATGTTCTTTCTGCACAACAAAAATGTGTCTTGCATCGATATTCAGATTTTCAACAACCAACTGGATCATGGGTTTTCCACGCACCTCAATCAAGGGTTTAGGAAAAGTATAGCCCGCTGCTTGGAATCTAGAACCAGCACCTGCCATTGGAATTAAAACATTCATTTTACCACCTTGCCATTTAGGCTTTATGTTTTCTTTATTATTAACTTTATCAATAACTTCTTTAATTTTTTCATATGTGACATCGCTGCTATTCTTGACAGCACATAAATGGGCTCCGCTATTAAGAGCGGCTTTACGACCATGATGAGAGTCCTCAACTACAACAGTCTCGTGAGGATCGACATTGGCTCTCAGCATGCATCTCATATATATCTCAGCACTTGGCTTTGGTTTTGTAACATCTTGATTCGAATAAAGAAAATCAATATGTTCAAAAAATCCTCTTCTAATAAGCTGCAACTTAGCAGTATCTCTGATTGAATTTGTTGCGCAAGCAACTGTGTAGCCATCAAGTTTCAGTTTTTTTAAGATTTTTATCATACGATGATCGTGTTCAAAATTATCAATGATCTCAACTGTTTTTTGTTGCTTTAGTTTCCACACAGAGTGATGAAACTTTTCAGGCAGTCCCTTATTTTCTGTAAGCATTTGTAATTTTTTAGTAGTTGAGAGACCGTCGTAAGTTGATAAATGCTCTGGTCTACTAATAACAAAACTTTCGTCGATGTCTGCTAATGCTAAATTTAATGCTTCATAATGAAGCTCTCGTGCATCAACAAGCACGCCATCTAAATCAAATACTATTAACTTAACCATTTCTAAATCTTTCACCATTTTTAAAAGGATGCACATCTATATCACAACACTTATTTGCATCAAGCCACATATCACCTTTTCTCCATCCTACGTAATTTTTGCCTTCTAATTCAATATCTTTTTCAAAGTAGTAATATTGAACAAATGAAGGCACTTTTGGAGAAGATGGTGGATTATCAATAAAGTCTTTTGTCCATTTCGTAAGCCAGCCATAATAGCTAGGTTGTTTTTTCCAGGTATCTTTCCACTTCCAATAAAATATTTGCGATGTATGAAACCATCCTTCTTGTATTAAATCGCTTTTTTTATACTTCATCCACTCACCTGCTGAGCCTAAGTATTCCGAAGTGTCAAGAGGTAGAGCGTCATGGTGGTTTAATAAGCGACCATGAGATAGATCGTTAATCATTGATTTGTTTTTATTGTATATTAAAGCTCTTATATAGTAATCAGCTTCTTTGTTGTTGGGAGTTATAAATCTTTCGTCCCACATACCTATCTTTTTAACAGCTTCTGGTCGATAGCTAACTATGTTATCTCCAAGTTGTCCGGTAATAAATGAATATTTCTGGTGCATTTTGAGCAAATTTGTAGACCAATTAGGGTCTAAAATAATGTCATTTTGCATAGTTACAACAATTTTGGCATCTGGATTATTCAAATCCTTGAAACCGTGAATCAGTGCTTGATTCCAGTTTCTTGCTAAATTTCCCATATCCCAGTCTGGGCGCACTTGATTGTCTAAAACATTTACTTTATCTACAAACTCGTCATTTAAAACAAATTCAGAATGGTTATTTATTATATTAACTTCGGTGTTTGGTATATCAATAAAATCAGTTTTATTAAACAGTGTATCAAGTGTTTGATTTAATACATCAGTTCTTTTATATGTGGCTATGTAAATTTTTAAATTTTTCATTTTTTTGGCTTTACCAGATAATAAGATAGTTGTGGAGCAGGATGAGTTTCGATACAAACAAACTCATATTGCATATCATATGTATCGAATATCTGTTTTACTTGTTCAAGTGTTATTGAACCGTTTTGAGGACTACTATGTATTTCTAAAAATACTATTGGCTTAAATTTATTAAAAAATTGTCTTGCACCTTTAAGAACTTCAAGTTCTGCCCCTTCGACATCAATTTTTATAATATCAACTTTCTCATAATCATCGACAAAGTTATCTAACTTGACTGATTCATATTCAACGTCCACACAAATACGATTTGGTCTATCAAATTTTATAATACTGCTGCTCCCTGCGCCGCCACCAGTAATTGGGCTTATAAAATGTCTCATAGTCGTTGTTTCTGCTTCGCCACTAGTTACTAGCTTTTCATAAATTTGTATGTTAAAATTATCTTGTTTTCTATCAAATCTATCCATATAGTTTGTTAAATTTTGCATAAAAACTTCCAAACGTGGTAATTCTGGCTCAAATGAAACAATTGTTGCTTTTTGAAAGTATTTAACAATACCACAAGAATAACAACCTTCCGCAGCCCCAACATCAAAAAATACTATTTTATTTTGTGTTTCTGACTTTCTTTCTAAGAATCTATTAAAAACAAAATACATTTTTTCTGGAAAATTGTTGTTTTCGTCTGTCCAAGTCTTGCAGGCTGTTAACGATTCTAGCTTTATCAGTTCAATAGATTCTTTTGCTATTTTTTTAATATATGAATCTCTAAATTTACTTTTATGTAATTTAATCATTTTATTTTCTCTCTTTTTCGTATAAAATTTCTGCTAGCATGAACTCAAACTCAGTATCGACATCAACCGCCTCCACTTCATCTAACATATAAGGATAAAACTTATCGCCTAGAATGTTTTTGTTCTTGTCTTGATCATAATCTCGCGAGGTAGAATATTTAAAGCAAAATCCCAGTCCTCTTCGGTATCAATATCAACACTTTGTATTTTATCAATAGAATAAAAATGTGGGTTTTTACCAATTCGACTATTGAGATCAAGAATAACTTCCGGCTTAAATATGTAAAATGCTGAATTTTCCTCATACAATGTTGGGAGGTCCTGAGTTTGTTCCATTTTTACAGGGTTGTGATTTATTGGGCAATATCCGTAATTTTCTTTTCGCCAAAACCTTGAATTATATGCATTGCAAGAAATCACTGAATCGTGGTTTTTTATATACTTTGATGCGGCTAATAATGTTTCTTCTTTCAAGAACGGACTTGTTACATGAATTTGAGCTACTGGCTCATTAATTTTGAATCTAATAACAAAATCTCTTATCAAATCACAAACAGATACAGTATCGCCTCTTAAGCTTTCTCTCCTATTAAACACATTTACATGTGATAGTGTTTTATCAGAACTGATTAAATCAATTATCTCTTGACTATCAGTATCAACATAAACTTGGTGATTAGAATATTTTAAAAGCGTGTGTTTAAAAAGCGGTTCTTTGCCAAACTTTCTAAAATTCTTTCGATGAACTCTTTGAGAATTATGTTTAATTGGTATAAAAATAATCATATTTATTTATCAAATTTGTCAGCAAACCACTCATGAGAAACATCAAAAAATGATGAGATTCTTTTTATGTCAAAATAATCAATATTGTTTTCAGCAGTTGCTGGCTCAAATTTTTGTTGAATTGCTAAATCAACAAATGCTTGTTTTATTAAAAGTGAGTCCTTTTTTTGCTGTTCATTCCTAGCATAATAATCGATTATTTTACTTTTTTTAAATGAAGGATTTATCCAATCCCACATTAAATCCATTATATATTTTGAAACTGCACCATCAGTGTTATGCGGTGCGTTAACATCAGTTACACCATTGTCATAAATCATTTTATGTCCACAGATCACATTCTTAATAAATGGTATCTCTTGTATATTAAATAAATGACAAGATTCAACTCCACCACCAAATAAATCTAACATTGGAAAAAACCAATCCATTAGACTATGATGAACTATTTTTAAGCCACAATGACTAAATGGTAATATTGAATATTCCTTACTGTCTCTGTAAGTTATATTTGCAGCAAACGGAGTAGTCATACCATTACCTGGGTAGTATGTGAGAACCGCGGGATTAAATTTGTCTAAATCATGTAAAATTTGCTCAAGTGGTCCTAATTTTCCAAGAGGACGTAAAATGTAATCATAGTCTACAAATGCATAATAATCATAATTTTTAGGCACTTTATCGGCTAGAACATTTCTAGTGTCAGTCCAAGTGGTATTTGGGCAATATTGTAAAGCATCTGCATGCAAGGCATCATGTGTAACAAAATAAAAATCACAATTTTCTTTGTTAGAAAATAGCTCAACGTGTTTTTGTGTAGGAGCAGTTGGTGTTACTTGTAGAACACAAAGTCTTTTTTTATTGTTACTCACTTTCTAAAACCTTTAATTCTTCTTTAGTAAATCTCATTGTGTCATTGTGCTTGTTTCTGTAGACAGTGTTGTTGACATGAGGTCCGTCAGAAAACCCAAGTTCATATGCATTAACATCTAATATAATACCATGTCCAACGTCTTTTATCATGAAACCATCGGCATATGATTCAAACCACTCTACAAGCTCTCCAACTTTTAATTTTTTTATAGCTCGTTCTGCCATCTTTCAATCATCTCGTCAAGCATTGAACTAAATGTATATTCTGGTTCCCAACCAAGAACTTTGCGAGATTTCGATGAATCTCCTTTAAGATACTTAAGCTCTTCAGGACGCATATACTTTGGGTTTTGCACAATGTAATCACGATAGTCCATATCAAGCTTGCTGAAAACTGATTCACAAAGATCGCGAACAGAATGAGTTTCGCCTGTTGCAACGATAAATTCGTCTGCTTCGTGATGATTTACAATCATGTGCATTGCCCTAACATAATCTTTTGAGTGTCCCCAATCTCTATATGAGTCCATATTACCTAATTCTAGCTTATCTTGCAAGCCTTTTTTAATAGCAACAGCACCTTTTACTACTTTATTAGTGACAAAGTTTGATCCACGACGTGGAGATTCGTGATTAAAAAGAATACCATTGCATGCGTGAAGTTTGTATGCATGACGATAGTGTCGAACAAGGTTATAACCCATCACCTTAGCACAACCGTAAGGACTAACAGGATTCATAGGTGTTGTAAGCCTTTGAACACCATCGTCGTCTACAGAATTTCCAAACATCTCCGATGAGCTTGCTTGATAAAATTTTGCATCAGGAACTATTGTGCGGTATACTTCTAGCATATGCAAGACGCCGAGGGCATTTGTTTGAATAGTAAACGATGGCATATCAAAACTAACACGAACATGGCTCATCGCACCAAGATTATAAATTTCATCTGGTTTAACTTCATTAATGATACGAACAAGAGATGGATAGTCTAATAAGTCACCATAATGTGTGTGAACTCTGTC
>Ga0099850_1000642_pt1 | contig 15770 bp, 21 predicted proteins | sample CB_VirMetaG_5_FD_79182 | JGI IMG/M metagenome (GOLD analysis project Ga0099850, IMG submission 79182) | Freshwater to marine saline gradient viral communities from Chesapeake Bay - CB_1508_1D Viral MetaG | ecosystem: Environmental > Aquatic > Marine > Coastal | place: USA: Chesapeake Bay... | reverse complement strand
GCGATGTGCCTGTTTCTAACCAAAGGTCGCCTGTGGAGCCTGTGGTTGGCTCTGTGGCAGAAACAATACAGCCACTCACTGCCTTGAAAGCTGAACCATCATACACTTGAATTTGCTGTTGTGTGGAATCATAGAACAGTTGTCCCACAATGGGTTTGTCTGGCGGATTTGCTGTGGTGTTGGCAAAATTTTCCAACAGTTTCACAAAGTTTTCATTTTGTATTTCACCATAACCTGAATAGCCTTGACCGATCAGGCCAATGTTGGTGGTTTCGTCTAGAGTGCCGTCTGACACAGTGGTTAATATAGAACCGTCAGTTTTATTGATTGTGTACGCCATATTGTATGAGTATTTATCCTGTTATAGAACACACAAGATGTATTCTGTCTTGGTTGCTGGCATTAACTGCTGTGTGCTTGTTGTGTGTGTCTGTGTACCACCATGTATCTTTAGGCATGTGCATGACTTCATTTTCTATCACCATTATGCAACCATCTTGGGTTTTGATAGGAAAATGCACACGAGCACATAGATCTATGTGCCAACTCAAACAAGTTTTTGGTTTCATTTTCATCAATCTTACTCTGCCTATACTGTATTTGCGGTGTAGATGTTGATACACATCTTCAAACAGTGTGTGTTTATAAACTGAACACAAAGTGTCGAAATCCGACTCTTGTCTTGGATTTTTTAACTTGGGGACATTTATTTCTTGTGTGCCGTCATCATGGACAATTGTTTGTTGATTGTGCCAGTCCAGTTCCAAGCTGCCACATCCTATTAGATAATCATCAGGATGTGTGGACAGAGTGTTGATGCAAATTTGATTGGTGTTTTCCCAACTCAACTTTTTTTGGTGTATTAAATTTTTTAGTTCATGATGTAAATCATGTACAGGAAGATCATGGAGTTGAGTGAAATAACTCATTGTGGAAATTCTTTCAAATACAATCTATGAATGTGCTGTGGTGAATTTCTATATTCTTGTACACCTTCATATTTCCATTTGCCTGCATAAGGCTGAAGTTCTCTTGGCACACCGCTCATGATCTGTCTGTCATATGAACGAGCCAACTTTTCATGTTTTTTTGTGATTGCATGAACTCCCATGTACAAAGTATCTGTAACAGCACGATCAACAAACACTCTCATGTAGTCCATTTGGGGGATGCCTCTGTATTTGATTCTGTAATCTTTGAGAGTGTACAAGTAACACAACACCTTGCCATCTTGTTTGGCGCCTGCAATACTAAAAGGTAATCCATTCACAGTTGCCACAGTGCAGTACCATAAACCCTTGTTGTGCCAATTCTCATACCATGAACGTATGATTTCATTTTCACATTCTGCAAGAATATCTTGTAAAATTTTTTGCACAAGGTCACTGTGTGGATCGCACACATTTATTTGTACGTCCTTATAATATATTGATGGGATCGAGTATGGTTCCATGGTTGATCAATCTGTCTGTGTTCATTTGTGCCATTATTATAATTCGCTGTTCATTCAAAGGATTCCAACCTGCATGTTCTCTCACTATGTTCCAAAAATACATACCACCTCTTTGTAACCTATAGTGATTGTGTTTGTATTTGATGTGAGCATCAACATTCACTGGTATCACTAATCTGAATCCATGTGTGTCAAATGTTTGATGATCAGAGTGCAGTTTGGATTCCCAACCTGCTTCAGCCATTGTGTAGTGTTTGCGAAAAAGTTCCACAGGCAAATCATCCATCACTTGTTTGGTGTAAGCACCTGCTCGCTTCATGTCATAACCGCCATAGTTGTCTGTCAAAAAACCCAAGTCTTCAAAATTTTTCATCACTTTGGTTTTGTCTTCTGTGAATTTTTTGGACATCTGTAGATAATAGTGATCTTTGCTTGGTTTTTTCATTGCAACAAATTCTTTGTATAATAAGTCCGCATCAACTTGATATCCCAAATCGACCACTTCAGGATATTCTGTTTTTGTTTGTGCAGTTGGCACATAGTCATAGTCGCCCAATGGAAAGATGCCGTCTTTAGAAAAATATTCCATATTCATCTCCATATTTTTCCAGCGATCGTTGAATAATGTCTTGATGTTTGTGTGGATCAATATCACCAAAACAACTCACAATATATTTGTTGTGTGCAGGTTTTTTAGAACCATGATAGTAATCATTTTCGTTGATTGCAAAACAATTGGTCGTGGAAGGCATGTTTGCAAACATTCTTTTGGATGTTTCTTGTTGTGACACAAAAAAACTTCTTTCCAACACTGGATTCAATAGTATTTTGAATCCATTTGGTTCCAACTGTTTAGGCAAATCAACAGAATAGTCCAAGACATCTTTGTGAGCAATTACATAGTCTTGTTGATTGAGGATCTGAGCACTGGTGCACTCAAAAGGCATGTATGACAGCAGTTCTTGTATGCCATCTACCAATCGTTTGTCCACAGAAGGATTCACATGCACCTCGCCAGGTTGTTTGCGATTTACCCAAGCTTGATGAAAGTGTTGTTGATCAAATTTTTGTGTCTTGCCAAGAATTGGGAGACATCTCCACGTAGTAGGCCATAGATCATGATCTTCAAACTCATGCGATTCAACAAGTTCCAAATCAAACTCTTTGCGAGGAATGTCTAAGGGTAAAAAAGCAATTGAATCAAAATTAATTGTTGGTGTGTTCATTGTATAATATATCCTGGCTGTCAACACTAATGATCAAATGCACTCTTTCTGTATCGCCGTCATTTCGTGCCCAATGTTTTACACCAGGATTAATAAACCAAACACTGCCGTCTGTGGGGAAATGTCTTTCTTGTGTTTCGTTGGTCAGAGGATCAATGCCTCCAAATGTGCAACCATCATTGGTCACAATCGGAATGTGCAAACGAATGCCATATTCTGTGTTGTAATCAATGTGTGGTTTTACCTGTGACTTGGGTGCTAATTTGGCGAACCTTGTGCGATGCACTATGTCACGTCCAATGGTATCTAAAACATGATTAAAATATTCTGGCACATCAGCATGTCTTTTTCTAAAAAATCTTTCATCGGCTTTGGGATTGTTTTTTGCTACTGTGTTGTCCCAACGAGTGCCTGACTTTTCTGTACGTTGTTCTAGACTGTATGATTCATCAAAATCAACCAAACTGATCTGTTGATAACTGGCTTTAGTCCAATCAATATCACACACAGAGTCAACATCTTTGAGTTCTTCTTCTTTGAAAAACATAGATGGCAGTTTGGTGTAGGTTTCGCACATATTAGAATATTCACTGCCCAAACCATCCCACGTTTTGTTGGCAGTGTATTCTTGATATGCTTCTGTCAGCAGTTTGGGATCAAACTTAAACTGTTCCAGTTGTTTGTATACAGGAAGTTCGTTTCTTTTTTTCCAGTTCATTATTGAGCTTTCTTAAAAAATGTTTCAATGATCCAACCAGATATGTCCCACTTGTGAAGTCTTACCTGATTGGGATTGTCATGATGAGTTTTGTGGAATGCATCACCCCATGTGAGCAGTCCTAAAATAAAATCATTGTTGGGTTGGCCATCACGATGCGAAGCACTCAATATGAGTGTGCCAAATCCAATCACCAATGCGGCAGGAAACAGCCATGCATATATCACAGCAAAAGGATCAATTGCATACAGTATACCTGCATAAACAAAGTTAATCACAAAGTACCATTTGCGTTGAAACATATAAAAAGGTTTTTTGATGAGGTCAATACCATACTTGGGATTGACTTTTGCAAACATGGTTAAAAAATGCACTCTGAATCTTCCCAAATGATCTGGTGAGTGAGGATCTTTTTCTGTGTCATGAAACTTGTGATGCACTCTGTGAATTGCCACCCAGTCAATGGCTGGACCTGTCAATCCAATAGTTGCAAACATGGTGATCATTTTCTCAAACCATAGAGGACATTTGAATGATCTATGAGTGTGCAGTCTGTGGTATCCAACTATCATGCCCAAACACCCATTTAAAAAATACACAAACACAGCAATAGCATAGTGATACAATTCACCATATATGATCATTGGAATGATTGATAGGTAGGCAGTCATCTGCATGATGAATATGCCCAGTGCATATTTTGAAACACTAAACAATTTTATTCTACTGTCCTTGTTTCTGTGTGTGTGATCAAATCATTACTGTAGTTTGTTTTCATTGCAGACAAAAATGCTAACCAATCTGGATCATTAACTACAGCTGTCTCAGCGGCAGTATCTCTAAAAACAAGAGTGCCTGTTGATTTTAAATCACTGTTTTGCACAATGTCAAAACTCACAATGTCTCCAGTTGATTTGAAATGGTCTATTCTGCTCTGCATGTCAGCAGTGATAGGATACCATGCAACATCTGTGGATGGACGTTCATTTACAATTGTATAAGTTACTGTCATTTTTTGCTCCTACTCATATTTATTGGCATCAAAAACAGCATGGTGTATTTTATGGTTATAAATAGCTAAAATGCAGTTCACCATAGATCCAGACAAGTTTTTGAGGCACTCATATGTTGCCAAATTACGAATTTTGTATGTGTTTTCTTTTGCCACTGTGATTTATTGGGCCATCACAGAAAATGTTTCTTGGCTCACTCTGATCATGGTTTTTTATGCTGGGTTGATGTTTTCACGCATAGGTTCAGAAGCTGGATTTCACAGATACTTTGCTCACAAATCATTTAAAACTTCACCATTCAAAGAAAATTTACTGTTGTGGTGGGGCACTGTGTTGGGTGTTGGTAGTTGTCTGAGTTGGGCAACCATGCATCGTCTACATCACAAAGATGCTGACACAGAGCACGATCCTCACAGTCCATACTTTGAAGGTTGGATCAAACCTTTTTTTGGTATCCCAAGTTCAAAAAATTATGATCACAGAATCACCCGCGATCTGTTGAAATCTAAAATGCAACTGTTCACACACAAACACTATTTCAAGATCAATCTTGCATGGATTGGTGTTTTGTCTGTGGTGTCTTATGCTGTTGGCACCATGCTACCATTGATTGTGTTCTTTTCAATGGCATCACTGTCTCTGTGGTTGCTGTACGGCATAACCAACACCATAGAACACATGTTTGGCTACAGAACTTATGCAGTGCGAGATGCCAGCAAAAATCAACCCATCCTGAGACTGCTGTTTTTAGGAGCAGGACTGCACAACAATCATCACTACAAGAGCAGTTCACACACATTTAATTTGCGTAAAAAATGGTGGGAATTTGATTTTGATGGTTGGTTGATCGAATTGTTTTTTATGAAAAAAATTAACTAACAATCTTATAGATTTCTTGATTCATAGTCGTGTCTACAATGGTGCCATGTTGTTGTAAAAAATCTTTGTGATATATTGCAACAAAATCTTCACAATCAACTGCATTGGCAACAAGTTTGTTGTCTGCAAGATACACACAATCATCTGTGATGTCATCCAACAAATCACAACTGCCATACTTTTTTGTTCTTTTTTGATACAGATAATCCAATATGACTGTGTTGTCTGTGGTGATCATTGACACATAAATCTCAGAAGCATGGAGTTGAAAAACTTTCATGCATGCCAAAAAGTATTCATATGAAGTGTGGGTAAACACACTGTAGGCAAATATTATGTCATATTGCTTGACTAATGTGGGCAACTTTTTTTCGCCAGTGGCATTGTACACACAATTGTATAAGTTTTGATGCACAAAATTATACTGAGGATAGCATTTACAACAGTGTGCATATGCTTGTGCATCAACTTCAAATCCTGTGTAAAATTTTGGATCAATTGTGGTGGTGAGATTGCCGTTGCCACATCCATAGTCTAAAACTGTTTTGTTGGCAATGTCTGTTGGAATGTATAAGTCATACTTTTCTACATGCATAACATCTATCTGCCAACAATCATGTATCTAGTGTATGAATTAGTATGCATCTGTAGTTGTTCGATGATTTTCAAATCAAGGGAATCGGCAAATTCTTCAAGACTGTGTTTACAATTGGTGTGTTCTGGCAGAGCAAAGTAATTGTTGTTTTGTAAAACAACAACAGCATTGGTTTGTTTTCGGGCAACAAAATTATTCAACACTTTATCTGAAAAATGTTCACATGATGTAGACACAATCACATCAAATTTTGAAGGATTAAAATTTTCCACAGTCTGCCATTCAAACTGTATGTCGGAATCAGGATATAACATAGCTCCAATTTCCATGCACTGTTTGTTGCGATCAAAACTTGTCAATTTGGTTATTCTATCACCATAGTGTTCACGCAGTTTGTGTGCCATAAGTCCAAACCATCCACCTGCCACACACACTGAAAATTGATCTTTTAATCCAATATAATTTTCTGTGTGTTCAATCAACCAATCTTTGCAGGCATGCTGTCTTGCATTTTCAGAATTGATGATGGCTTTGACCAAAGGATCGTTTGCAAAATAATCAATGGTGTTAATGAGTCTGTCAGACATAATCAAGCATACTTATAGACCCTATAAGTATCACAGCAATGAAAAAGATGTGGCTTAGAATAAAATTATGGTGGCATTCACTGTGGCATAAACCCAACAAGGATGATGATTTTGTCTACTAAAAACCTTATGATTGCAGGAGGGTGTAGTTTCACTGAAAATTGGGTTAACAAAGCAAATACACAAATGCCCGAACTATGGGCAAAAGATAAAGCATCAAACAAATATTACAAAACAAAATGGAAAAAAATTGAACCTTTTGAGGTTTGGCCTGACATTGTATCTCGCAGTCAAAAACTAAATTTAATCAATACTGCTGTTGCAGGATCAGGCAATGATGCTATCTTCCATAAGGTTATTGATCAAATATTCAAATATAAAAAACAAATAAAACTGGTTGTTGTGATGTGGTCAAATTGGATCAGAAAAGACATACAAGTGAATCCTAATCTTTGGGAATCAACAACATTCATACAAAGTCATATGCATAATAGAATAAATCTTTTCAAAACAATGTACGAAATTGGTGCTTTGAATGAGTTTGCCTGTATAGATTACTTTTTCAGATATAGCATGATGTTGGAAGAAATTTGTACAAGCTTTGATATAAAATTAGTGCAATGCCAAGGCACTTCTTGTTTGAATTCACCTCACAGTCTTGCTGAGTATCAAGTAATGAATGAAATAGACAATAAAGATCCTGCCATACGTCAACAACATTTAGAAGTATTTTGGCTGAATAGAGAAAAAGTTACCCGTAAAAAATATGAAATCGATTTTAAAAGATTTATCAAATATTTTATTGATCACTACGGGTTTGATTATTTAGAAGCAAAAGATAATTTCATAGATTGGCCTCTGTTTCCAGCAATAGGTGGACAATGTTTTAAGGATATAATAAAATCAAATTGGAAAAAATTTCAAATAAGTGAATTAGATGCTCATCCCAATGGTGCAGCTCATCAAATGTATGCTGGAAAAATTCTAGATAAGATTAATGCGTAAACCTTTAAGAAATATTATGATAGCAGGCGGTTGCAGTTTTTCCGCCAATTATATAGCAAATGCTAATATCACAAAACCGTTGCTATGGAGGTTCGATGATGATGGCAAGGTGTTGGGTACCCAACCGTGGATAAAACAAGAGCCATTTAAAGTTTGGTCTGAAATAGTCGCAGAAATGTTTGATTATGATTTAATTAATACATCTCACTCAGGGTATGGTAACGATTTTATATTTCATAACATTTTAGATCAAATTTTTACTTACAAAACACAAATAAAGTTAGTAGTAGTCATGTGGACAAATTGGTTAAGAAAAGATATACAAACAAGGAAAAATGAATGGAGGGCTTCAAATTTAAATCCAAAATCAGACCAATTTTGTATAGATTATTTTTCGTCACTTTATGGCATAGGTGGTTTAAATGGACCTGCTTGTGTGGATTATTTTTTTAGATATAGTCTTGCACTATCACAGATATGTTCTTCATTTCAAATTCAACTTGTTCAATGTCAAGGCACACACATCATAGGCGATCTAATATATAATGCAGGATTCCGTGATCTTTATGAAAAAGGCCTTTTAGACAAATATAAGCATTCTCGGTATATCACTGATTGGTCACGTAAAGACGTAGTCAACTATTTTATAAATCATAATTCTTACAATGATCTGGAACACACTGGTACGTTTATTGATTGGCCGTTGTTTCGTGAAATAGGCGGGAATACTTTCAAAGATATAATGGATACAGATAAGCAAAAATTTTATCTTCACGAACATGATCACCATCCTAATAAGTTAGCACATCAAATGTATGCTCAAAAAATTATAGATCACATCGATGAATAAAGCAATTTACAGTTTATACATAGATATTCCTGAACATGAATTAGACAATCAAAAACCATATTTTTGGGATGATATATCAAAGTCTCAGCGAACAAAACTAGTATTCAAAGAAAATTATAAAAAACTATTAGATGTAAAAAATACATACAGTCAACAAATAGGTGTAGATTTCCATATGTTCGAATATGACGAAAACTATAAACAGTATGAACAATTTTTTAAGACAAAATATCCTCAAATTACCACATACAATATTGTAAATTTTTATAAAATACATCTTTTGTACAATCTAGCAAATCAATACGATCAAATACTCTATTTAGATTTTGATGTGATTCCAGTTACTAAAGAATCGTTTTTTGATGTATGGGATTTTTCCAAGGGTATTTGTCTTTATAATAACAATGACAATGTTAATCGTAGAAAATTGCCCGTGCATATGTTACAAAACAGTGTACGAAGTCCGACAGCAAAATATTATAATGCACAAGCCATGTTGCACCATCAAGGGTTTAGTGGACAAAATGATGTTATCAACACAGGTATTGTTGGAGTTTCTAATCAACATCTTGCTGATTTGAAATATTTTGATAACTTTGAACAAACTCTTGATTTGATGTCTGAACTGAGACAAGGAGATGGCATGTATCCGCCTAATGTTGTTAATATGTTTGGATATGATAACGAAACAATTATGAGTTACAAAATAAAAACTAATAATGTACCAGTGCAATGGTTAGACACTTACTGGCACCATTTCTATGATGTTGAAATGTATATTCCCAACGGTGTAAAAATGATACATGCAATTAACAAAAGGTTTGATTTTGTTTGGAGGTATTATGAAAAGAATAATTTATAGTGTATATGTGGATATCTATGATCTGCAACAAGACCGTAGAGATATACCTTTTCATACTCAACAACAACTTAAAAAATTCCGCACCAAACTGATCAATTGTAAAAAACATTACGCTGAAATCACAAACAGCGAATTTAAATTATTTGCAAAGGATAAAATCTATGAGGATTTTTTGAAAAACTTTACACACGACAATTGGGAATTCAACAAATTAAACTTTTATAAACTTTATTTGTTTGAAAAACTAGCACAAGATTATGATGAGGTTTTGTACTTAGATTTTGATGTAGTGCCAAAAACTAATGATTCAATATTTGAAGTCACAGACAAAATTGCTGTCCATGCCGTTGATGCAACAAAAGAAAATACGTGGCCTGAAAAAATGTTAGTCGCTGGTCAAAAATATGAAGACAATATAAAAAGATTAGACGGATATCATTGGTACACAAAAGCCATGTGCAAACAAGCCATGTTAAGTATTGATATGACAAGTCCATTAAATTATTTGATATCAAACACAGCAATTTTGTTAGGACAAAAACAAGAAATTAAAAAGTTACAATTTTTTACAAGAATGAATGAAATGATGAATAAATTTGCACAGGTAAAAATAGAAAACCTATATGGCAAAGTATTAACTGACATGTTTTTTGTGAACAACGAAGTTTTTTTTACATATTTGTTAGAAAACTATCATATAGATTGGCACAATTTGTCTAATCAGTGGCACTACATACAATTAAAAGACTACAAAAATTCAATTGATGTATCAGAGGCAAAGTTTATCCACGCAATAGATAAAAACTTTGAAAAAATATTTAATGTATAAACCCTATGTTTTAAAAAAATTTTGTGATATTTCCACACACTGTTACGCCGGATGCCCTCAACTGAAAGAATATATATGAATTCAACTTACTGCACAGCACCATTCCATCACATATACTGCGACAATGGAGGCAGATATAGATTATGTTGTCATGCTGGTCCTAACAAGTCTATTTCAAAATATTCATCGACTACACACACGCCTTTTGAATATTTTATGTCTGAAGAAATGGAACAAATCAGACAAGACATGATGGAGGGCAAAAAAATAAATGGTTGTGAGTCCTGTTATAAAATAGAAGATGCCGGCAATCAATCCTGGCGACAGTGGAAATATAATAAACTTTATGACCATGATACTGTTGTAAATCGTGTAGGACTTAAACTAAGGATAAATGGTTCATTCTGTAACTTGTCCTGTTTTATGTGTTTCCCATACAATTCTTCTACAAGACGTACAGAATTAAAAGAAAGTAAAATAGATTGGTCACAATATGATGCTGGCTATGTTCCAGTTATGAGTGGTCAATATGATCGTATCATTAAGGATATTATAAAAAATATAGAAGTTGTTGATTACATGAATATCACAGGTGGTGAACCCATTCAACTGCCTAAACATTGGGAATTAATCGATGCCATACCCGATGAATACGCTAAAAACATAACACTCTCATATGACACTAATCTAACCAAACTCAAATGGAAAGATAGATCCATATTTGATGTAGCCAAACGATTCAAATCAGTCAAATTAGGTGTGTCTTGTGATCATTATGGAAAAAAATTATCATGGATACGATATCCTATTGATGTTGATGAATTTGAACACAACATTGTCACAGCACTATCATTAATCACACAGTTGAATTGCACAGTGTCAATACTCAATGTTCATGACTTAGACGACATATATCGTTACTACAAAACTAAATTTGGGTTAGAAACTACATTTTCAAATGTTCTTACAGGACCGGATATACTTTCAATTAAAAATCTGCCTAACAAAAAAGAATTAAGTAAATTATATCAAAAAAATAATATGATAATTCAAGAATTGCAAAAGGCAGCAGATAAAGATCAATATCAAAAAGGTCTAGAATATTGTCAAAAACTAAGTGACCATCGACAATTTCAATATAAAGAATTGTGGCAACACCTATGATAAAAATTTGCACTGTTTATTTCGAAGGATTGTATAAACCTGCATATGTAACAAATTTGTATCGCAGTTTAAAAAAACATTCATCAGTGCCATTTCAATTTATTTGCCTAAGTGACACACATCAAATAGAAGCAGATATGGTTTTACCTTACAATCATCACACATATATAAAACTACATTGGCACAAACTAAAATATTTTTGTGAATTATTTGCTGATCAATCCCCAAACGACGAAATTATTGTTATGGATATTGATCAAATTGTTATTTCAAACATAGACGATATGTTGTTGTACCCTGTGGGTCAAAAAGAATTAGTGTCTTATCAAAAATGGTGGGATATGAATCCCAATCCACCTGTGAGCATTAATGGTGGATGGTATAAATTTCGATCAGGACAACTCAATTGTGTTTGGAACAAATTTATTGAAGATCCTGAATACTGGCAATTATATTTTTACAACCAAAATGTTGTAAACTACAAATATTATGGCGAACAAAATTTTGTAGAAATGGTGTGCAAACGTAATAAAATAAAAATTACTCACATGCCAGGCCAATGGATTGGAAAATATACAAATGATGCAACTACAAATAGAAAACTTAACATGATGTATGCAGACAAGTTTGATCAAGACTATATGGTGTTAGATACTCCTAATGACGATCTAAAAATCATACACTTTGCAAACACAACATCAAACATTCATGACTGTGACGAAGAATGGGTAAAAGAAAATTGGATGGAATAATTATGAAAAATATCAATTTTAGAAAAAATCCTATAGATCACTACAATTCTATATACATAAATTTATCTGGTGGCACCGATTCAGCTCTTTTATTTTTTCTAATTGCAAAACACATTTATGATAACAATCTTTCTACCAAAATTACAACTGCCACATGTATTGAACCACAACCTTACTATGTAAAAAATGATTGGAATGTGAAAAAAATAATTCCTATTGTGCAAAACATGTTTCCAACTGTAAAAATTTCTAAACCATTGATTAAACAATTAGAAGGTTATACTAGAATTAAAACACAAGAAGATCGATATCCAAAGGTAAGAAAAATGAAAGAATGGACAAAAGAAAACTTTGCAAAAGGCGACTACGATTTAAGTATTTCAGCTTTATCAAGTTTTCCTCCATATGAAGAACTTGTAAAAAATAAAGAACTAATGGAATCTACAAAACATATCGGACCTGAAAACAGAACATTTACAGACACACGCAATGAAGATATTATTATCTACCATAATGGAGTAGATGCGTGGAGTCCTTTTATAAATTTTACAAAAAAAGACATTGCTAGACTTTATGAATATCATGATCTAATGGAAAATTTGTTTCCTTATACTGCATCTTGTAACAATTCTGCAGAAAATACAAACAACTTTACAACCCCTTGTCTAAAATGTTTTTGGTGTTTAGAAAAACATTGGGCATTTGGCTTATATGATTATCCCAAGAGATTACTTTCATGAGAATAATATGCGTTAACACAGGCAAAAAATACACACAATGGCACACAGACAATCTCAAACACATGATTGACCAATATTCGGGTCTAAAGTATGATGAATTTGTGTGCATGGACACAGATTTGTATGATGGTGTGTTTAACAAATTAATAATTTTTGACAGATTCCGTGATGGCGAAAACATATTTTTCGATCTTGATGTTGTGATTTACAACACATTGCCTGATCTTGTACGCAAAGACCTCACACTAGTTCACTGTTGGTGGCGTGACAAATATCATACCCCATTAAATTCATCAATCATGAGTTGGACCGGTGATTGTTCACACATATATCAAAAGTTTTTACAACAAGAAGATTACTACTTGATCAAATACAACAAAGGCATTGACGAATTTGTGTATCGTGAGTGCGAATACAAAACATATGATCGTGTGTGCTACACAATTCAAGGCAATGAATATAACCCCCGAGATGATGAATTTTCAATCTGTCTGTTAAACCAGCGACAGTTTCTCATGGAGCCTGGTTGGCAGGGTTGGTGGAAGGATTACTTTATTTCTGATACAGCTTTGACCACTTCTAATGGTGTTTGAGCTTTTCTGATTGCAGCTTTCTTGTCTTTATCCTGACAATTTTTTACTACATCCAGTTCAAAACTTGCTAACTTGAATGCAAACAAATTTTCTTTTTCTTCATCGCTTTGAAAATTAAACAAAAAGTCCATCATTGCTGAGTGAAATTTAGTTTCTGCCTTGTTAGCTCCATAAATCAATCCTTGATCTTTGGCTATCTTTATAACAGTTTTTTCAAATGCATTTTTTTCACGATTTATTTTATTCCATGTATTTTCATGTAATGTATCAAGATCACAAACTTTTAGTAATTCTTGGCACCATGGATGCTCTAAATTATATTCGATTACAGTTGGAGTATATGTTTTGCTTTCTGGAGTTTCTAACAGTATAACTTCAATTTGTTGTCGTTCATTATCAATAAAGTGTGCAGTGACAAATTGTTTTTCTAATATTTCTTTAGTAATCATACAATTATGTATTAGGATTTACTTATTCTTAGGTACGTTGTGGATGCTGTGCTAGGAACACCATCTGGAAATTCTTGTGCTCTGTAGTCATCTACAGTAACTTGTCTGGTTTGATAGTCGCCTGATCCATTTAGAATAGTGTTGGTTATACCAGAACCTCTTGTGGTGCCTGATGATAGACTGTATGATATTGCATATCCATCTGCAGAAAACGCCGCTGTGTATCTGATCCATTCTTGCACCAATGATTCAAATGTAGCTGCCGGATAAACCTGTAGATCATTATCACCTCTGATAAAAATAGGTGCTGTGTATGAATTGTCTGAACCGTTTATTCTGTGCAGATAAAAATTTGAAATTGTTGTGGGGTTATCCAATGCATGATCACCAATAGTTGTGTCAGAATAAGCTGTGGTGTCAGCACGAGTGTCTGTAAAAATAGGTGTTGAAGCGCCGCTGACTTCTGTTGCTCCTGCCACAGATGCAGAAGTTGATATAAAATATGTGCCTGCTTGGTCGGTTGTTGTGGTTCCTGCTACCAACAAGTCAATGGCTGGATGTAGGAATGTGTCTTTGACATCTGTCAGAGTCATGGCATATATGTTCCCTGCTGATTGATACACTGGCCATGTTTTGCCTGTGTCTGCTGTGGGTGTAAATGCACCCACTGTGGCAGAATCAATTTTTGAATAATTTTCTGTCACTGTTTGTGGTTCTTGTGTGGTTGCTTCCGAAGGGAATGCAGTGGTCGATGTCGACACAGCACCTGCTTGTAATCTTGTATCAGATATAGTGCCTAGTGAACCACCCGATCCAACCACACTCAGCGTTACTGAAGGCGAAAGTGAATATTGATACACAATCTGACTGAGAATGTTGTCAATCTGAACTGAAGTCATTTCTTGCAAATTACCTGCGTTGTTGTACAAAGGCGTTCTAACTGCCATGGTTACGCTCCTGCACCATAGAGTGTTTTGACTGGTGTTCCCGACGAATCATAAATGATGAGTTCAACTTCTGTGTTGAGTTTTGCACGAGTCACTGCATCATCAACAATATTCACAGTGTCTACAGAATCTGGTTCTAAACTAACACTAGTTAAAACTTTTGCTCCGTTGACATAAAGATTTGTTTCATTGATGTTGATTCCCGATGAATCTGTAGATGTCAATGTGTTTACATCAAGTGTAGTGGTTCTTATTGTGCCTGATGCCTGAATTGTGCCTTCAACATTTAGGTTGTCGTTGATTGTGACAGAAGTTGAATCTGTGGAAGAAATTTGGTTCACTGTGATGTTTTCATCTAGATCAATAGTGAGTGTTTGTCCTGAACCCACAGTTGTGATAGAATCACCTCCCGCTATTGTTAGTGTCTGTGAGTCAAGTAACACTGCTAAAGCACCGCCAGAATCACCTTGGAAGTCTAAATCAACTGATGTAACCGATGATGATACAGTTGAAATTTCTGAATCAACATATGCTTTGATTGATTGTTGTGAAGCAACCTTTGTAGCAGAATCCGATGCCATGTTGTCTTCATCAAGAATTTGATCTGTGAGTAAAACATTGATGAAGGATGAACCGTTGTAAGCATACAAATCATTGTTGGCTGTGTCATACCACAACACACCTTTTTGTAAACTGGTGGTTGGTGCAGACACTGATCTTCTTGAAGGATTTGGTTGGGCAAATGCAGTGCCATCATAAACTTTTAAATTATTATTGGTTGCATCAAACCACAGTTCACCTTTGATAGGTGCTGTTGGAGCTGTTGCGTTGGATGAATTTTCTAACAGTTTTACAAGATTTTCGTTGAACGCTTCACCATAACCTTCATAGTTTCTGCCAATGAGTTGCAGTGTGGTGTCTGTGTTGAGGGTACCGTCTACAACTGTTGTTAGTACAGTTCCATCAGTTTTGTTTATGGTATATGCCATGGTTATACATCCACAAAGTTAGTCAATGATTGTATTCTGATTGTGTAATCAATTTGGATCAATCTGTTGAGTGATTTTTGCACAGGATGGAATATCACATGTGTCAATAAGTTGCCTGC
>Ga0099850_1000641_pt1 | contig 15772 bp, 16 predicted proteins | sample CB_VirMetaG_5_FD_79182 | JGI IMG/M metagenome (GOLD analysis project Ga0099850, IMG submission 79182) | Freshwater to marine saline gradient viral communities from Chesapeake Bay - CB_1508_1D Viral MetaG | ecosystem: Environmental > Aquatic > Marine > Coastal | place: USA: Chesapeake Bay... | reverse complement strand
TTCTGTATCTCAACATCAGAATAACCAAAGTACTTATGGTCAAACAAAGGTACACCAAAATAATCTAACCTTTGACATTGCCGTAAAACTTCTCTATCCCACTTGGGTTCTAGTACTTGTACGGTTTGATGTGCTGGGTATCGTAGATAAGAACTATCCAAAAATACTGCGGAGTTCCAATATCTATCAGCAGATGCGTAGTCTGTTTTAAGTTGATATACACCATCAATCAATTGGTAATAGTTTGGAACCGAAAGAGCGTTATATGTAACCATAAACGTTACAATAACCCGAGGACAGGCAGTCATTATTTTATTTACATTATTCCAAAACCTATTAAACTGTAATCCATTTCTAATGTATTCTGCTTGCTCTCCCCAAGTATCAACCGATGTAAAGATGATAAGTTCTCTAACTCTACCTTCATCCTCAATCTGTTTAATTTTATCAATGAACTTATCAATTAAATGGTCGGGTGCCCCTAAGTTAGAGTTTATACCCAACTGTAATTCTCTATTTGGATTTTCTTGTTCCAAAATAAAATCTAACACTTTCCACGTATCTTTTGCTAATAGTGGCTCACCGCCTGTGATTCTAAACGTGTGTAAATCACGATATAACTCCGGCCACCACTTCCAAAACGCATCTACATATGGATTATAGTCTTTATGTGGAATTGGTACTTTGGATTCATTCTCCATATGGATTGGGTCATTAAATCTATCAGTAGTTGGATAACCACCGTGAGTTCTAACTTCTTCCATCCACGTTGATGAGAATTGAGGAGCGCAATATGAACACTTAAAATTACAAGCGTTCGAGAAAGCCACCTCTACGTATCGTGGATTGTAATCTTCTCTCCAATCAGAATTTTTTATTTCATCGTAATGAGGTCTTGACCAACTTTCAGCCGATTTAAATATCCTATCCGAAAACCTATTAGAATTATCCTCCACATTCCAACAGTAATCACATTCATCGGGTCGTTTACCTTCCAACATTTCTTTTCTACGTAATTTCTTATATCGTGTGTTATGTAGAGCTGATGGATTCCTAGCAATCTCTGCTTCCGATATTTTATGTGTACGAGGGTGGTGACAAGAATGAGTATGTCCTAACTGTAAGTGTAGAGTAGTCTGTGTCCATTTAGCCAAACACATACCACATCCAATCTCATTCAGTTTTTGTTTCATTCCAAAATATAAAGTACTCTCATCACTCTCGTGAGCTTCCTTTCTTTCATCAATCTTTTCTTTTGCTTCTTCTGATAATTCTTTCATTATACTATAAGTGGTATGTTATTTCTATAATCTGTTTTATTTATTTCATCCAACACAACTACTTTATCTCGTACATCATCTAAATCCATTGTTCTATCATTGTTCATAAACGTTTGTAAAGATAATAACTGACCTTTGGTTTTTTCTGATGTAAATGTTGGTATTTTTTCATCAAACATTCTATTATAAACTCCTTTTTGTAGGTCACTCAAATTATTTATTGCAAAATATTGAGGTTGCCAAGCGTAAAAGAAATCTACTGTATCCGTGTGTTCAATATAATCATTCTCTTTCATAAAGTCAATAAACTCAAAGATATGATGTATATTAAAAATAGTAGTAGTGTATTGAAAAGAATACCAAAATTCACCATCACCATTGTTCTCTACTTCGTGTGATAATGGTTTTGCTAATTCTTTTATTTTATCCAAATTTGAGATAAAGTTTTTATGGTTAAATCCAACTCTTTGATATTCACCTACTTCACCTACACCATCACAAGATATAGCGAGTTGTATTCTTCTAAAACTTTTCCAATACTTTAATAAATCATCCTCATTGTATTTGAGTGTGGATAAATTTGTGTTGTAATGAATTGATAGTGGTTTTAACATCCTTCCATTTATTTCCTCGAATGGTAAACTATCATACAACCACGTTAGTAACTCATAATGTTCCGGCATTGTGAGAGGTTCACCACCTGCGAAATAAACACTACGTATTTCATCTAAGTGTGGTAATAAATCATCAATGATTGTATCACTAGCCACCAAAACTTTTTTATGGTCTTTCTTATGAAATAATGGATTTACTTTTTCTTCATCATCATACCATCTACTTGAAAAGGTGTGAGTACACATTCTACACTTAAAGTTACAGCGATTACTAAACCGTACATCAATGTGCTGAAATTGTGTTTCTAATGAAAAGTCATCATTTACCTCCGGCATTTTCCAAAGTGTGTTCTCGTTAAACATCTGCCGAGGTGAATGCTCACCTAAATCTTCTTTCCTATAACAAACATCACATACTTTGTTACGGTTTCCCTCCAACATATCTTTTCGTAACTGTTTGTATTCCTCCGAGTTCCAAATATCATCAATAGATTTTTCAGATAGTAACTGTGGTGTATCGAATCCATCGGCTATACAACAAGCCTTGACCTCACCATCGGGTTGTGTATAAAAGTGAATAAAAGGCAATATACACATAGTATCACTCATAGTTTGACGTTTAACATATACACATTATCAGTAACATCAATACTATCTACATCATATTTGAGTTGTTTAATACCATCTTCTTTATAATTTATTTTTCCCTGTTGCATTTGGAGAACATATCTTCTTTCATTTCTAGCGGTGGTTTCTCCTTTTACCCACTCCCCATCTACCAATCCTTCATCTTTATGAGGTAAACAAAACATTCTACCTTCTTTTCGATATGGTAAAATAGATTTTGGTATTTGGAAGTTATCATCTGTTTTTATTTGTGCATTGTAACACTCTATTTTTGCGAAATCATTTGGATTATTAAAATCTAATGTGAGTATGTTACCATCGCTCGGTATTCTATTGTGTAATGTTTTAATCTCATCGATATGTAATACTCTATCCCAAAAATGTAATCCAGCAATATCACCCTTAAAGAATTTGTTACTAGCTGTCTTTGGTAATCCCGGCGATACCCCTAAATACCAATCATAGTTTCTGTAATTCTTCAATCGAGTATTTCCCCAAGAATGTGGAGATTTAGAACCTAACCCATCTTCTTCATTTACCTCAACGCCGTTTACAAATAAACGAGAGATACAATCATATTCATCGAAAGTAGCCGTCAAAATAGTCCATTGATTATCATATCTTTTACACCACATATAGTTAAAGTTATTCCTAATATCCCAATACATCAAACTCATAGCACGTGAGTTGTTAAATGAAAATCCATAGTCGTGGCCGGGGATTCTAAATATAGGATATTCTACATAACTTTTATCTTTATCTCCAATCAAATAAACTCTATTCTTTTCGGGTTGTTGATTAGCCCTCACAACAACCGATACGGTATGAGATTTAGTTGTTATTCTTTTAAATTCATCTTGGTATGGTATTCTAACATATGATTTTTTTCCATCAAACTGTAAATATGTTTGATTATTCCGTGGTGTTCTTAGGTAGGTTCCATCCACTAATTCTTCGAGAGTGCATCTCCAAAAGAGGTCATCATCTTCCATCCCCCAATCCCAATAATCATTTGAGTATCCGTTGGTTTTCTCAACCTGTTCTTTTGAGAAGATGACGGCCCCACCAAAATACTCATAATATTTTAGTTTGTAATCCATTTGAGATATTTTAGTAGCGATATGTCTTGGTCCTTCCGTTGGAAAAGAATAATCACAACCATCTTCGGGTATCATATCTACATCGTGCCATACAATATAATCACATCCATTCTCAAAAGCGTGTTTAGCGGCTATGTTCTTCATAGCCCCTCTATTAAACAGTTTATCATCAACCTGATGCGCGATAAAGAATTCGTGCTCTATACCCTGTTCATTTAAATATTTTCCTACCTTTGGTATGAACTCCTTTAAATGTTCTTCTCTGTTTCTATATGGTACACATACCCCTAGTTTCATAAGTCTACAAATAAATGATTATACTCGTTCTTTTTTATTTCATTCGCCAAAACATATCGAACAGAATCAATACCATCTTTCTTCCAATTTGTTTTTCCTTTTAATACCTTGTTAAAGAATCGTATTTGATTCTTTCTTGTTTCGGTAAACTTCCATTTATTTTCATAAAAGCCATTATCTTCGTGTGGTAATAACTCAAATGTTGAGTTTCTTCTCCACGGGATGGGGATTTCCATATATTCATACTTTTGAGATATTGGTATTCGTTTACAGTTATAAACATCAGCTTCCAATTTACGTTCACTTAAATCAAACACTTTTTTATTAGTAGATATTTTCATATCATAAACAGATTCTAATGTATGACTAGCTATATAATCTTCAAAGTTTTCAATAACTCCCATATGTAAGTGTTCTGATAATGTTTTTATTTGGGCTTCTTCTAATGAGTGATTCCAAACAGCTACGTAATCAATAACACCCTCAAATGCTTTTCTATCATTGTGATTTGAACCGTTTTGTCCCAATATAATATTATCTTCATTATGGTAAGGCATCACTTTACCACCATAAGAACTTTCATCTATAAGTTCACCATCTTGATAAAACTTAACCTTTTTATTGTAAGAATCAACGGTAGCCACCAAACAAGTTCTTTTTGGTTCTGATATAGATGATTTAAGTGCTATTAATTCTTTTTTAGTAGTCCAAGTTTCAAACTTATATCGTTTAAATGAATTGTAAGAAAATCCAGTATCATACCCAGGTATAGCTAATATAGAATATTCATCTATATCTAAATCCTCATTCAATTCTATTGGAAAGGGTTGACACGATAATAATATAGTAAAACTTTTAAAACCATAAGGTTTTGGTAATTCTACCTTGGAATCAATTCCATTAAAATAAAGACCAACCGTATTCCTTGTTCGTATTGGTTCTTTTTTAACGTTTATATCTAAAAAGCTTTCTCTACATCTAAACAGTAAGTCATCATCTTCATAACCCCAACCCCAATACTCATTTGAGTATCCATTCACTTGATAGTAATCTCGGATAGGAAACAATGTAACACCACCGAAGTATGTATCAAAGAGTTCCCTTTTTTCACCGTGATTTGATATAAAGTGAGTGGCTAAATGAGTTGGTTTATCAACAGGAGAGTAATCCACATCCACAGGAAGCATATCAACATCGTGAAGTGCAACATAGTTACATTTAAGTTGTAATGCTTTTTCTACACCTATGTTTAAAAGTTTTCCTCTATTAAATGGCTTATTATCAATCTGCTCAACTATAATAATTTCATAGTTAATCTTTTGTTGATTAAGTGTTTTTTGAATAGTGGGCAAAAACTTTTCTAAGTGTTGTTTTCTATTCCGATATGGTATTACAATACCAAGTTTACTTTTCCTCATCAATTGCTACAAACTTATTATGGAATTCGGCTAAATACCATTGTAATCTAGCATCCCATTCATCTTTTTCAATCTCTTCAAACCAAATAGTGAGAGCGTCCAAAGAATTAGCTATCTTTTCAAGTGCTCGTACTTTACGTTCTTCCAAAACGTTATCAGGTACGTACTCTTCTATATCTTGTTTTTTGCTCATATTTTTATGATTTTAGTTGTTAGTTGTTTCCAATGCGTATAATCATTAAAGTTACAAAATATTTCTTCTAACATAAAATTCTTGTTAGTTATGTTAATTCGTTTTGTATCTTTTACTGATTTATACATTTTTTCATATTCCCACCAAAAAGTATAATCCTCTTTGATAGTTGATACCTCGTGTAGTCTGTTAATAGATGAACTATCCCACTTAAAATGATGAACCTGAATGAATCCTTTATCTACGGGATAACGAAGTGAGTGTTTAGTTCCCTCAATACCCCATACAGTTTTTCCATCTATCCTAGCGTAATGTTGTCCACTTGTGACTTCTATGTTACCTTTCATAACACATACTTTATTTGGACACGCACCACTTAATGGGTATCTAAAAAAACCACCAAGTGGAAACGTTTGCCATATACTTTGATTAGTAATATGAGGAAAATATCCGTCTTTTCCAATTCTATCTATAAAACCACCTGTAATAAATTCCCAACCGTTTTGTTCACACTCTACTATCATACTTTTTAAGTCGGTAGGGTATAAATGTAATTCATCATTATCAGCAACCACCCACCACTCGTCAGGTTTTTCCATTTTAGTTTCGTTATACAATCGTGTAACTTCTTCCCAATGGAACTTTGGTGAACGAACAATACGGTGAGGTGTGATACCTAACTCATCTAATGTATTGATGATAGATGTATCATTATCTGTAAGGTAAACAATGACATAAATGTCATCAACGATGTGTCTGTAGTGATTATACCAATGTGGTATTATCTGTGCGTTGTGGCCTATGACTGAAACTAAATTAATCATAAAACTTGTCTACAAATTTACCATCCATCAGTAGTTCATCAAACCTTTGTAATTCACTTTTTAATCGGTCTTGGTAAATCTTTGTGTATTTTTTAGTATGAACATAGTGTTCTACCTTTGTCTTATTTGAATAGTTTTCATCAATCTCATCCCATCTAATATCATACCCATCATCAGGTGTAAGTGTTACATATTCATCGTTGTAAAATGATTTGTTGTTAATTGATAAAAATGATTGTTCTTGCAATAGTTTGTTGAATAAAGAATCAAACGTAGGACTATCGGTGTGTATGTATTCTTCGTAATTGAATAGGTTACAAATATCAACAAGAGAATCATAATGATTAAAAAACTCGGTACGTATTCCCATAAAACCACTATTGATAGAAAACTCTTGTGGCCAACAAGACCAAAACATATAGTTTATGTCAAACTTATCTTGAAAGTATATAGACAATTTACCCAACATCGTTTTGTCTGCAAACCCATTAGGCTCCCCTATACCAAATGGTATTTCTTTTTCTAATAAACCAAGAACTTCGTGTATTTCTTTTTCATTAAATAAAATATCATCATCATAGGTTAGTATATAGGGTATATCTATTTCTGAATATAAATAATAATATAATAAAATGTGATATATCCATTTCCATTTTGGGAATTGTTGTATCAATGATTCATCTACTTCATTTATTCTAGCATATTCATCAAAAAAGTTATCACTATAAATGTAAACATTTTCTCTTGGTATAAAATTATATAAATACTCTAAACAGTCATCGTCTACATCTTCATTGATATTCAAATGAAATACAGGATTCATCCAATGTATTTTTTTATACAACGACAGTAACCCTATGGTTTGTTGCTGTCCAAATGTTCTCCAACTTCTTGCTACTGTTATCATAACTATTTTTTAGGTATATCAGTTGTATCGTCCCAATTACTGTCAAATTTATGAACAATAATTTGTCGTTTATCGTTTACAAAATCTTTTTTACCACCCCATTCTAAATAATTCTCATCGTCTACGTCCATTTCATAAAAGTAAATGTAAGGTAAACATAATACATTTGACTTGGTACTATATTTGTTAGTATCTAACATCTCACCCACAAACAAGTTCATATACAAAAATAAAATATTCATAAATGAGTTCACACCAAACGAATTGTAGATACTATTATCTTTGTTCTTAAACCCGTCTTCAATTAGTTTTATAAACAAAGGGTGTCTTTCTTTTGCAAATATAACTGCATTGTTTATTTTATTCACTCTCATTCCAAACTTATCATAGTAAAACTTATTCAATGTCTTTTCTTGCCCAACCACTATATCATAGTCGTGTTTAATATGTAGTTTTGGTTTTAAATTCCAATCAACACCGTCGTGTTGTTTCTTTATATGTTCTCCTTTATCTCGTATGATATACTTATGACGAATGAACTTTTCTAAACTACCCTTTAAGTATGAGTCCATATCAACATATAACCCACCCATAACATACAAAACCATATACCGCAGGCAGTCTGCTTTTTTTATGACTGAATCTAAGTTATTAAACTCATCAAAGTATTCAGGGAATTCTTTTTTAACAAATTCTTGTGATGATTCATCATCCCATAAATAATATTCCCAATTATGTTTTTTTGCGTAATCCTTATAAGTTTTAGAAAAGTCATCATATTTGTCTTTTGATATTCCCGTTGGGGATTCTAACCAAATCTGATGTATTATTCTATTTAATCTCCTTATCATAATCAAATAACTCTTTTAGTAAAAACCAATACCGTGGGAATACATCTTGTATTAATTGTTTATGTCTGTTCATATAAATTTCCCACTCCCGTTGGTCTTTCTTTAATGTGTGTTTCCAACCCCACGTGTGGTCAAAGAAATCTTGTTGTCCATCATCTATAATTTCCCAATTATCAATCATTGGAATATATCTTTTATTACTAAATGAACCATATGTTTTGTTTTCACTTTTCAATAACATCATCAATAACCGTTGGTCTGCAAACAAGTATTGTTTATCAGCCAACTTACCATCAACAGTATTGTTTTCTTTATAAAAATTAACTATTAACTCACTATACTTATTTTTTATTTCTTCATCACCAAAATACAATAAACACGTATTTGGTATGTCTAACGTCCAATCCCAATTCTCATCATAGTCAAACTCAACGTCCATTTGGTCTTTTGGAAAATAAACATCCGTGTCCATTTCTTCATAATGACCAAACCTACAATCCACATTAAATAGTTCATCATTGATTGGATGATACAACATATTATCGTGGTCTAAAAATAAAAAGGGTGTAGGTAATTTACCAAACAACCAACCCTTAAAAGATGTCCAATTATTTCTTGGATTTATGTTTAATGACTCAAACTCTTTGTAATAGTCGGTGTTTATCTCATCCCAAACTATATCTAAATCTCTTTCAGCTAAATAATCATAAAACGTTTCATCTGTGTAGAGAGTTATATTACCCTGTAACCGTTTACACATAAGAGCAGAACAAATAAAATGTATCAACTCAAAGTTGTACATCTTAAATGTACCTACGTTAGGTAAATGATGACCTGAAGTTCCCGTTATAGTGGGTTTACTCCAAAATACGTGAAAGTTTTTCATAACTGATTAAACAATAGCATACCAAGCGTGATGTCTCCAAGTAGGTGGTTGCATATCAGGAAACTCGGCTACGTGTTCTATTGATTCACTTAAAACAGTAGCAGATGGAAAATTCATATCAACAAATGAACCAATACCATCCCAATGATAATCGTGGCCACTAATAATAGAGCCACTTTTTATTTTAGGAAGCCACGCATTAAGTTCCTGTTGAAATTCGGAATAATAATGATTAGCATCTATAAATAAAAAATCAATTGATTCGTCTGTGAATAAATCAGCTGCATATATACTATCATCATCTATTAAATTTATAGAACGTGTACCTCGGTTTTCAATAAAAATATCTCTGTTATTATCTTCGGGTTGGTCGTGTGGTAAAGTCAATGACCAATTATCAATCGTATAGAGTGTTATATCTTTTCCACTCTCTTGTATTTTATCATACATACAGATAGAAGATTTACCACGGTATGTTCCTATTTCCACAAACACAGCCCCACTTACAGGTGCGTTTTCTATTGCAATATCAAACAACCTTGTTGTTTCATCACCAATCCAACCTAATACATCTTCATAAGAATTTACCATATTATCCTTTTTTATTTATAAATATATGTAACATACCAAATAACGTATCTATCATTTTTGGGATATTGTTATGCATTTCTTTTCTACAATTCATACTTGCGGTATCATCACTATCAAAACGTAAATTTGAAAAATACAACAAATCTTTAGCTCTTAAATCTTTTTCTATTAATGTTGCTGATTTTCCACTTGATATATAGTATAAAAAAGGATGTATCTGTGATGATACAATACCACTATAATCTGAAACAGATTCTAAAAAATCAGATAAATTTACATATGGAGCGGGGTGTTCAAACCAAGGATTATGTTGAGATACTCTAACTCTATTCTCTGTTTTTGGTGTTTCTATTTTTTTGAAAACATCTTGTATTGATAGTATGCTTGTTTTTCTTGATTGTTTATACGGTAGTAGAGAAAGCAATTGTAAAACATCACCAACTGTCTTTTTTGTTTTTAGTCCATTACGTCTTAAACTTTTTCCCGTCTCAAACCCACGAGGATACAATTCAAATTCAATACTTGGTAGCATATACGAATCAGACCAAACACCAACACCAAACATTATTATTTTTTTAAATTCTCTATTGTATTTTCTTTTAGCATTTGGATAATGCTCTATTATAGAACCTCCAAAAAATAAAAGATTTTCCGAATCTACGGTGAGTTCAAAAAATGGAAAATATTTGTTCCAAACCCAATCGGTGGCGATATCTCCAAAGTTATATCCATCTTCCCAATGATATTTTGCTAAGTCTAATTTTACCGTGGGTAGTTCCTTTGATTGTAATAATTGCTTTTTTTGTATTGGTGTGAGAAATAAATCAAAGTATTTATACACAATATAACGAAGAGCGTATAAACGCTCCACTTCATCATCTATAAATTGCCAACTACTTTTTTGATAATCGTGATAATAAACTCTTCCCTTAATCTTACCCGTCAATCCAATATTATTATCGTGAATAGTCATTCCAACCAAATCATCTTCAGCCCCCCAGCCCTCTTTATTAAATGGTTCAAATTCAGGAAATGGACATTGAAGTAAATCTGATTTACGAAATATACCATATTGAGTAAGAGCTATTCGTATCCCACTTACTACATCTTCTTGTTTTATACCAAGTTCCACTTCCGTTATTTTATTTTCTATATTGGAACAACTTTCATAATCATAGCCAACAAATGAATATTGTGGATTTTCAATCATAAACAAATAAAGAGATTCTACTGATTTATGTATTGGAACAATATCACTATCCAACAATAAAATGTAATCATACTTACAAGCTTGTATCATTTTATTTCTTGATATAGAATTTCCAATATTTTTATCAGATAAAAATAGTTTTACATTTTTCTGTTTATTTAGAAATTCAACAGAACCATCTGTTGAATTTTGGTCAAATACAAGTATTTCATTTTCTATATCAAGTTCATTTAGTATAGAAAATGTTCTTTTAAGCGTATCTAATCTATTCATATTTAAAATACAAATACTAATCATATCTACTCCGTAAATTTATACCTATCGTATTTAAATAAGTCAAAATCTTTTTTATAAAACTTATAAATATAATTTTCAATTTCATCTGTTATTAAATTTTCTATTTTAAGACCTAAAAAACTTTTAAATAATTTTTGTGAAAAAACTTCATTATATATTTTTTTAAAATAATTCATATCAAATCCAATATTTGAATAAAAATTATATAAAACATCTTTTGGATTTCCGAGTCTTCCTAATACAATATTTTTTTTAAATTTTTCATAATTTAATGTTTGTGGTAGTATATGGGAATCTGTTATTTCATTTGTATTTATATATTTTAAAAAATCTAAAAAAGTGTATTCGTTATTTTTACTATAAAAATCTTTTGCTTGTTTCTTAATATTTTCACTAAAAAATTCCATATTTTTTGTTAGATATAATGAATAAGTTGATACAGCCCTATTATATGGATTTCTTGATAAATAAATCTTTGAACAATCTTGATTTTTATATTGTGGAAATTTATGAAGTAATTCTTTGTTAAAAAGACTATTATTTTCTAATAAATTATACTCATCATCCGTAAATTCATCTCTATGAAGTTCAATATAAAATTTTCTTTGAGTATGAGATGCTACTCTGTTTGAGAAAAGATATACGTAGTTATAATTTTTATTGTAAATAGAATACATCGTTTCTTGGGTGATAATGTCTTATTATACTTATATCCAAATACTTCATTAGTTCATTAATATGAATATACTTTGTTAAATTAAGTTCGTTAAAAGAAACAATCCAACTTGAACCTTCACCCGTTCCAATAGGCCTATATGGCTTTTTATCTTCCCAATTAAATTTAGTTAAATCATTCTTCATCACAATCTTTCTATACTTTCTTGTATTCTCAAAGAAAATATCCCACTCATCAAAATATCTTACAAAAAAATTACTTTCTCTTACAGGTTTAACTTGATTACTTAACTCAAACGATATATTATCGTTTAGTGCTTTAAAATAATCATATTTTTTTAAATGACCCCACTGTGGGTAAAAATGTATCTCATCCTGTGTTTCATAAAAACTATCCCAATAACCTAAGAAATGAAAACCAGCCTCTAAATTAGGTATATCTTTCTTAAACTTATTTAAAATTAAATTTGATTCTAACGTCAATTGCTCATCCGCATCCAATATTAAACAACCCGTATATCCTAAATTAAAAACATAATCAACTATGTTTAATTTATCGTGGGTTGAATATATCATATCTAAATCTAAACTATCTCTTTCAGCATCAGATAGTTTCAAAGCATTTTCTACTGTAAGTAAATCGCCTTCAAAGGGTATAACATTAATACCCCTATCCTTAAAAAGATTCACATTATTGGTATAAACAAAAACATCACCCTGTTCTTTTAGATTATCAAGATGTTTTAAAGTAAGCGATGTGTAATAATTAATACCTTCACTTAAATCTTCTACACACGATATACCAATACAAAAATCTTTCACTAAACCTGAATATTAAAGTTGATTACACATCGGTGAGATTGTCCGTAAAAAGGTTTGACTGAATGTACAATATCATTCGGCCACATCATCAACATACCACGTTTTGGTTTTAACATATAACTAATCTCTCTGACGTGAAATGTAAATACCCCACTATAAGGATGGTCTTTTAGTGGTTGTCCGTCAGATAAGTAATATCCACCTGCGAATCCAAGTGGTACTTCTTCTTCAGGTTGCCATCGTGAATGATTGTGTTTATTATGACCTCTACCCGAGTATGGGTCGTAATACTGCATCCAACTTTCAGTCAGTGATGGTTCGTTTGTTCCAAACCCTAATTGTTCTATAAACGATGTAAATTCAGTTTCAATTCTATTACGTATGGTTTTCATACATTCTACATCTCTGTCTAAGACATTATTAGGTGGAACCCAATACCTACTACCAATTGGGTTACGTTCGGTTCCCTCAACCCATTTATCCCTCTTTTCCCAAAGGTCTATACTCTCTTGTCGTTGGGAGTCATACTGTTCGGGTAATTCTTGACCCATTTGTTTTTCTATGTCCGTCAAGTTTTCCATACCCCAATCATATGTTTCAGTATGTAAATCTTCATCGTCAAATACTTTTACATACAAAGGTATAGGTGCCAAGTAATAAATGTTTTCTTTATCTGTTATGGGTATGTATGGTTCCTTAAAGTACATTCTGTCTCTCCTTTATTTTTCTTTGATTGGTACTCATCTTATCTCCAAATGCGAATGTTCCAATGTGTTTTACTTGTTCGCTCAATACCATATCTAAGTATATCTTATATCCTTGTTCTCTCAATTTCTTTTGTAACATAAAATCCTCACCACCCCAATCTTTTGTTTTGGGTTGGTAGTTGTACTCAAAGAATGGTCTTTTGAGTTTCTTAAAGATGTCTGTTTTCATCAAACAACAACCTAACCCCACCCCCTCTACTTCTACTAACTCATCTTCTTTTACAAGTGGAACCCAACTTTCCCAATCTGTTAAATCAGTATAAGCAACCGTCTTAAACTGTGGTGCTCGTTTCATATAGTTCCCACATACAATATCTTCGTTATGAGCTAGTAACCTTAGTATAGTTGTTGATGGTAGATACATATCACTATCCATCCAAAACATATAATCACTATGGCTTTGTATAGCTTTATTCACCAAGTATTCTCTTTGGTTGATGAGAATAGTGGATTGGTCAAAGAATACATCTACATCTAAACCAGCCTGTATTGATGTTTTTATGATATTAGCCAAACTGAAAGAGAAGTGAGAATACACTACATCTTTGGTTGGAACAAGTATAGCTACTTTGGTTGGTTGGGTTTCCCACAATGTAGTATCATAAATATTCTTTTTCATCTACGCGCCCGGCATACCTTTTGGTGATTCTTCTTGTACTCCAAGTGATTGTATTTGAGATATAATCTCTTTACTCCGTTTCATTAGTAGTTGATAATCTGATAATGGTAGGTTAGTTACTATCTCAAATGTTTCAGGTCTATACTTTCCAGTTAAGAGAATATCCTTTGCCGCCATTCTAGCGTATTTCTCAATCACACACATTCTACTTACATCGGGGTCATTGTTTAACAGTTTAACTATTTTATCTGTTGGGTAGTCCGACAGTATCTTATCAAGTGTTTCTAACAATTCACCTTTTGCTTTCTTTCGATACTCAAAGAACTCCAATAGTTGTTGTTTGTCAAACCCAATATTGGGAAACATCACATATCGTAGTTCGTATTCAGATGGATGTGGTTTGTAGTTTATACTCATACCAACAATATAATAAAACCTTTTTTAATATCAAAATTATGGGTAATCCTCGGGTGTTGTTTGACCTCCAAAGTCCTCACTCATATTTGTTTCACTATCGTTTGGGACGGGTGTAACTACTTCAGGGTCTTGTGCAACAGTATTCAATTCCAAGTTAGCCCCAGCAGAAGGTGGGTATGTTCCAATAATCCCATATGCTTTAGCGATTTTACCTAAACTAACCTCCGTACCCGTTGCTGGTATTATTCCCATAATTACCTCGTAACATAATTTCTAAGTTGCTCTATTTCATTTTGGAGCTTCTCTATCTGTTCTTGTTGTTCTTTCATACCTTCTATCAACAGAGGAACTAACTTTTCATATTGAACTGTTAGATATTCGTCCGATACAGGTGATGGTCTAACTGCTTCAGGTAAAACAGCTTGAACCTGTTGGGCAGATATCCCTACTTTTACTCCATTGTTTTCAATTCCAATACTTTCAGCCGTTTCATTCCACGTATATGTAAATCCTTCTAACTGTTTTACTTTTTCTATTGGATTCTCTAATAGTGAAATACGATTTTTAAGTCTATCATCAGAAGCGTAAGCGGTAACTTCACCCGTTGCGAGTAAATCTCCTGTTACCTTTAACCGTGAATCCATAGTAAATCCAGCCGTCCCAACAAGATTTTCTACACCAAGTGTAGCAGTATCTGGTCCCGTACTATGCCATAGAGTTAAAGCACCATTAGTTGTTGTGTTATTACCAAGAGTTAGTGTTCCAACAAAAGTACCTGATGTTGAGAATGTTTTCGTACCACCTATTGTTTGGTTTCCTGATGTTCTAACCACAGTTGAATCTACTGCTACTGTATCAGTTCCTACGGAAATACCATCACCAGCACCAACACTCATAGTTCTTGATGTTTCGATAGTTCCACCACCCGTTAAACCATTTCCAGCGGTAATTGTAACACCCGAGTGAGCCACGTGTTCATCTGTAACAAATCCAGTAGTTGAATCGTGTGATACTTGAGCCGAACTACTTATTACACCATCACCAGTCGTATTTAAATATCGTGAATCAAATGTTCCCTCTAATTGGGCGGATGATGAAACTACACCACTTGGAAGAATGGCTGTAACACTACCAGCAGTAACTGTCCCAACGGTTGTAATGCTTGCTTGTGTAAAGTGCTCATCCGCGGAGAAGTTAGTAGTTTGGTCGTGGTCAATTTGAGCAGAAGATGAAACAAGTGTTGGTTTATTTGTAATACCACTAAATGATACTTGAGCCGAACTACTTATTACACCATCAGCGTTAAGTTTAGCCTTTACATTACTATCAAAGTTAGTAATGCTATCCGCGTTTACTTGTGCTGATGAAGAAATAATA
>Ga0099850_1000637_pt1 | contig 15841 bp, 9 predicted proteins | sample CB_VirMetaG_5_FD_79182 | JGI IMG/M metagenome (GOLD analysis project Ga0099850, IMG submission 79182) | Freshwater to marine saline gradient viral communities from Chesapeake Bay - CB_1508_1D Viral MetaG | ecosystem: Environmental > Aquatic > Marine > Coastal | place: USA: Chesapeake Bay... | reverse complement strand
GATTGATAATGTAATCATGACTGAGTTGAATACTCATTTAGAATCTTTAAATAAAAGTTCAGCCAGCCAGTTCATACAGAAAAGAAAAGTTTTTGAGAAGGCTACCAAGGAAGTGTTTGATCAATTTATTGACACATACTCTTCTGATAAGATAAGTATCTTTGGGTTCTTAGAATATCTTGAGTTCTTTCAAAAGATGAATAAATTTACCCATGTTCTTAAAATAAGAACAACTCCTATGTTTAATCTATCCTATGATAATGTTACGAATAGAGGATGTTTTTTCAAAGGAAAGGTTCCTAAAAGTCCACAACACGATATACCTGACCCTTTTGGATTAGGGTTAGATAATTTAATTTTTAACGGGGCCTATAGTATAACAGGGTTTAAACATGTAGCGAGTGATTCCGACTGCTATTCGGAGTTTACTTTACTTAAGCCAGGAATTACAGATGTCGTACCAGACACAGCACCAGAGCCCCAGACCACAGCAGCAGAAAAACAATTCGAGAGTTCAAGAGTAAATAATTGGGGAGGAGGTAGAAACTAATGTATGTAGGAGTAGTAGTAAACGAGTATGATCCAGACAAGCAGGGTAAACTAGCTTGTGAAATTTTAGATGAGTCCGATAGAGATCCTAGTTTGGATAGTAAGCCTATAGAGGTTTATTATGTCAGTCCATGGAATCCTAAACAAGGAGGAGGTTTAGGCGCTATTCCTCAGGTCGGTGATGTTATACTTATAGGGACTGCACATAACAGCGACGATTATTTCTACATGGGAACAGTAGTAGGATATGATCATTACGGTGCTGTGTCTCCTAATAATTTAGGAGCAAATGATAAAATGTATAGCAAAGGGTTTACTACTAACTCCTTTGGTTTTACAAATAAGAGGAATGCTGGCTTTGTTGTAACAGATGAAGCTGACGAAAATGATGTAGAAAGGAATGTGGTAATGCAAGGTTCAGCAGGCCACAGGGTACAGCTAAACGATACTCCATACTTTGATAAGATTCTTCTCGTCAATGATGATAACAGTAGCAAGATAGAAGTTACTAATAAAACCTATGATTCGGGGAAGATTGCGGGAGATTCCATTAATGTGGAAGCTGGTAAAAATGTACATATCAAGGCTAAGGCTGCGATAGATATGATGGTAGATTCTCAGGGAGGTCCTTTAAGTATTCAGAACTACTCAAGCCCTATAACAGCAACCTTCGCTGGAGCTATACAAGGAGCAGCAGCAGGTATTGGAGGTGTGCTGGCAACTGCCATAACGGGACTAGTAGATCTAAGCCCAGGCGAGATAACAGTTAGGTCATTGAAGAACAGGGTCAATATACGATCAGGCTTCCCACCTTCTCCTTCGGCACCACAGGAAGTAGACTTCCTAGGCGTGTTCATACAGACTGGAGGATTACCTGCTGTGTCGTGGGCTCCCGCCTTAGCTACAACAGTACCGACAGTCCCTGGAGGGGTAATTCAACTTAGATCTGATGGTAAGGTTGAAATCCTAGCAGCTAAGGGTATAGATTTAATAACCTTAGCAGGTGATATAAACATAAAATCTCTTGCTGGTAATGTAAATATAAAAGGTCTTACTACGAATCTCAACCCTCCTGAGATTCCATCAATCATGACAGCAACACTTAACAATAATGAAATAGAAGGAAATTACCTAGGAGTAGAATAATGGGAGTTAATCCTTTTTTACCTATAAGCCCAGACCTTAGCAATGACGGAGAGCAGTTTGGAGTACCTAACTGCATGTTGGATATTGCTAAAGAGGTTCTTGAACTTTTATTAGGAGATGTGTTAGCTGCAATGGCATTAGCCCTTCAGGAAGGTATTTTGTGGGCTAAGGCTAAAATATCATTTTATATTAATAAGTTTCTTAACTGGTTAGGGTTTTTAGAATATGATCCTGTGACTGGCAAAATTAAGTTTGTTACAGACGGGGTATTCGGATTAGGTAGTTTTGGTTTCTTAAATGCTATTGCTGGTGCCATAGGAGCTTTATCTGTTCTTGCTGATGTTTATACTGATTTAGCTGAACAGTTTGAGTCTTTGAAAAACTGCTTTGACAAGCTGAAGAAGAAGCAAGAAGCTTTATCAAATCCTCAGAGTAATACTAACAGAGATCTAACCTTAGAAGAAAAGGTTGCCTTAAAGCAAGTTGAGTTTGCAGTAGATTTTATAACCAGAGCCAATAATCAACTTGAGCTTATCAACGAGGTACTAAACGAAAGGGTAGACGAACCTCAGATTGATGAGATAGGTGACGAGCCCATCTTCAGATTAACTTACGGTCCTCCTAAGTCTATAGACGGACAGCTTCTTCTTTCAGTTGATGGTTTATATTTCGATTCTCAAAGTAGAAATTATCAGGACGGTACTATACCATCAGTAGAGGATATAGGATTTGTTCCTGATAGGGACAAGTGGAGAATGGATCATGCTCCTAGCTTAGGAGGAAAGGGAACCATAATAACCGTAAGAGATTTGAATAAGTATGTTGATACTCTTCTAGACATTGAAGTTATGGACGAGTCAGAAGAGCTTAGAAATTTCTATGATCAAGATCACTTGATTCAGGTACTCAAAGGTAACAAGACTAAAGTAGTGACTGATTTAGATGCTAAAAAACAGGAACTACTAGATTCCGGGTACACTACTTCTTCGGCTATTTATACCAATCTTCAGCAGCAGATATTTTCTGAGATAGAGGTATTTGACACAAAGATAAGAAAGAGGAAGAAACAGATTGAACTAGCTGTTAAATCAACAGACTTGTTTGGATTAAGTAATCCTTTTAATCCAGGAGAGGTTCCCGTAAATGATTTCAGCTACCTAAGCAATATACATTTAAAGGTAGCACTAGAGAAGCAAAGAAAGCTGTCATTCGATCACGGAGAGGTTAGTGGTATAGTTTTACCAGTGAAGCCTATATTCTCCATATCCGAAAACACTGACAACTTGGTCAGCCTAGCTCCTCTAGAGGTTACTAGAACGGGGGTGGGGTCCATGACTGAAGTGTACGCTGTAAGTAGTACTCTACGACCAGTTCTTAGTGTACACGATCCTATCATTACTGATAATTTAGTCTCTGTATATAACTTCATTGACCCAGATGCGGTAAAACCAAACTCAGATAAGTATAACTTAACCACCTGTAATGAGCTTGTTGATTACAACGCACAGTTGGTAGGAGATTCTGTAAAGACTATATTTAATAAAGGCTTAGGGTTAGCTAGACTAGACGGAATTGCTAGATACGGATACGATGACTCTACGAGTTTCCCTCAAGTGTCATCAGTAGGAAGTTATGTAAAGTTAAAATCATCCACTAGATTCCAGGACCTTCTCTACAACAGTGTAGGATGTACCTTCGATAGCTGGCTTTATATGCCAGGATTAGGAGAGTCTAGAAACAGCTTTGAAAGACTTGGTGGTGCTTTATCTTCTGCAACTCTAGACATTGATGTTATTAAGCCATCCGCATGGACAGACTTTAATTACTATAAGGTCCTTATTGCAAACGAGAATGTCGGAAAGGACTCTGGGGTTGCTGGCGACTCCGTTATACTAAATAACTCCTCTGATACTACATGAGGTTTTGTGATGGGTTTCACAAGGGATCCTATATTTACAAAAGGCTCTACGGGCGCTCCAGGATCTGACACGGACATAGGAGATACGCACGGTTATAATACAGGTAACACCACTAGTGCTACTTCTTTCTTCATAGCACCTACACAATCCTATTCTTCATCAGGAGCATCTTTTATAAGGAGATCTAAAAGTAACCCTACCGCGAGCACTTACTACGGGATGGTTATTGATATAAGCTCAACAACTGATTCAGGATATAGCTTACAAGATTGTTCAGGTCAGTTTATGCATTTATCAGTAAGTATAGATGTAGATGATAATTTAATACAAGTGTACCTTAACTCTGAGTTATTAGCATCTGATAGCATATCAAATGCGTTTGGAACTAAGGTCTCAGATCCTATCAGAATTCCTACATTCAAGTCTGAAGATAGCTTTGATTATACAAAGGTGACTACTGGGCTTACGAATGTATTTAACGAAGGCCCAGTCAACGATGATTATTTCACTCCCTGGATTATAGGAGGTGGTTGGACTGACGGATATCCTGTTGATCTAGCCACTAGCTCTGGAGGTTTCATGGGAAGTAATTACGGACTGTATAGTGGTCTGACTGGCTATGTAACAAGCTTTAAGATTTATGACGCCCCTCTAGCTCAAACCGAGATCATAAAAAACTATAAAGCTCACAAAGATTTCCTAGGTAATATTAAGCTATGAGTTCAACTTTATACGGAACAACTGCGACCAAAGCTGTTTTAAAGAATACAGCCGATGCTAAAAAAGTCTCTACAAAAGGTGTAAAATTTCCTTTTGCTAACGATAACTATTTAGTTAACAAATCTACAGGGATTGAACTAGCAAGATCTCAGATAAGGCAGTTACTTTTCACTAAGCCTGGGGAACGGGTCATGATGCCAAACTACGGAATTGATCTAGAAAGCTATCTTTTTGATCAACTAGACGAGGATGTGCTATATGATTTAAGGAAAAAAATAGCTTTCAATATAGATACATATGTACCTTCTGTTAAAATAATAAGACTAGAGATTACTGAAACAGAAGATATAAAATACTCAGGTCTTCCTGGCATTAGAATACTTCTAGTTGTCTCGCTGCGTGACACTGGAGAGATAGACCAGTTGGAGATAGAAGCATGACGAATATACCTTACACTACAGCCGCATCAGATTTCCTTAAGTATGTCAATTACAAGGAGGATGAGAAATCCTCCTTAATTGATTATGCAGCCTCGGACTTCCTGTCCTTGAAGGCTTCTCTTATAAATTATATAAAAGCGGTATACCCTCTGGATTACAACAATTTTTCTGAGTCTGATCTTGGGATAATGTTTGTTGAATTAGTTGCATATATGGGAGCGGTCATGTCTATGAAGACTGATATGATTGCTCATGAGATGTTTTTAAAAACAAGCAAGAACCCTAACAATGTCAGGAAGCTTTTAGACCTTATAGGAATCCGTCTGAGGGGTCCTTCATCTGCTGCGGCTATGACATCGGTTGTGGCAGAAACGGCTCTCACAGGAGCGGGGGAGAGCCTTACCGTAGCTGCCAGGGACAGGGTAGTTACCTCTACCTCTCCCGTAGACGGTCAAGCAGTAACTTATACTTTATACCCTACTAGAAACGGTGCGATAGAGAATCCTTTAAAAGATGCCTCTATAAAGTTTTACTATGAAGATTCCAATGGAGGACAAACTTGGGATAACGCTGTTCTCGTTGAAGGAGCCTTCGCTGTGGATACGGGTGTATTCTCAGAAGTAGATGTACTGAAGAAGATACCTTTATCCAAATCTCCAGTCGTAGACGGAAGCATTCAAGTATTCATTTCCTCAGACAATTCTGATACAAGCGGAACATACAGAGAGGTTACTAGTTTATTCTCTGCTTCTGGTACAAATGATAAAGTTTTTCAAGCAGTTTACGGTAATGATTACGCAGCAATAGTGCAGTTCGGTGACGGTGTTACAGGATCTCTTCCCCCTGCTGGATCTGAGTATACCATAACCTATAGAGTAGGCGGAGGTGAGAGAGGTAATAACAACTCTAACACGATATCAACTACTTTACAAACAGAAGAAGACAATCCTATATCAATAGCAAACACTCAGCCTTTTACAGGAGGGGCTGATGCTGAAAGCATAGATCACGCTAAGAAGTACGGTAAGTTAGTTTACAGACAACAGGACAGACTAGTTTCTTTAGAGGATTACATAGGTTTCTGCAATACTTACAAAGGTCCACTAGGAACTTCTGCAAAAGCAACTGCTGTTACAAGAAAGTCTTTCGGTTCAGCAAATATAATAGATGTTTACATGCTAGAGAAAGCTTCCAATCTTCAACTACAAAAAGCATCAATTGCATTTAAGGAAGCTATGCTCGCATCAATGGACGATAAGAAGATGTTAACTGATGAGATAGTTCTAGTGGACGGACTTGTAAGAACTTTAGATCTTGATATTAGAATTACATTAGACAGAAGATTCCAAAATGTAGAGGAGTCCCTTAAGAATAAGATATCAAGTATCGTCACTAATTATTTCAATGTGGACAATAGAGAGTTTGGAGAATCCTTTTTCCCTGCTGACATATCTAGAGAGATCTTTAGTAGTGTAGCGGAGGTAAGGATTGCTGAGGTAACTAATTATAACGAAGCTCTTAATCTTGAGATAAACGAGATTCTACAGCTAAACAACTTTTCATTAAACTTTAACTATGTCTAGACCTTACAAAAGAAAAGCGGTTGATGTATTTCAAAAGATAACTCCTGAAATATACAGGAGCGAGGATGAAGCATTATCAGAGTTAAAAACTGTTGATATAACAACCAAAGTAGTAAAAGGTCAGATAGAGATTATTGAGAATTTTCAATCAATAAACCCCACTGTAAGTGCTGATGTAATTGTAACAAGTTTAGCTGGATGGGATAGTACTAATTTGTATCCTTCGGGTATGGTGAAGCATTTTGTAAAGCAAAACAAGCTTACAGAAATATCACCAAACAAACTATCCTTAGAGATCTTAGAACCTTTAGGTTACTATCTAGGAGATTACACCACTTCTTCAGATCTGTATGAGTTCTTCTCTGGGACACTATTTCCTCTGTTAAAGCAATCTACCGGATCTGTAGCATCTGATCTGTATACCTCTACAGACGGTGCTCTAGCTAACAGTAATGAGAATACACATATTTACTTACATGGATCTCTTGGTTTGTTTTACTATCTTCTGTGTGGGGATTTGTACGACAAGGTAGTTCTACTATTCGCAACCAAGATTTCTAAATCAGAGACTCTACAACTTAACGATGCATTAGGAATTCTAAACGAATACATTTGGGAGAACCAATACCTAACATCTTTTAGAAACACCTTCCCATCTCTTTTATCTGCTGAGTTCTTATCTGGAGTTGGTACTTATGCAAGTGGAACTCAGTCCTTAGATAAGTTAAATACTTGGACTGACATACTATTTCAAGATAACTACCGAGAGAAAGACGATGAGTTTGTAAAGAGTGCTCTTGTCGCCTATTTTGAAGGAGGGCTGTCCCCAGACATTTATTTAGACAATGGACCTCTATATAAGTTCCAAAGAGCATTAGGCTTTATATATTCAGACCTAGACAACGAGATTCTTTCACTAGAAACCTTGCTCTCAATTGATGAATGTCCAGAAGAGTACCTACCTTATCTGGCAGATATTGTTGGATGGAAGTTCTATACCTCTAACACAGATTCTTGGAGGAGACAGCTTAGAGACTCAAGGGCTATCCTTCAGAAGAAAGGTACTAAGGCTGGTCTAGTCGATCTTTTAAAATCTATACTTCCCGCATCTAACTTCGATTTCTCAGAGGCTTACTCAGAGTTTTTTGAGTCTTATATCCCTAATCTTATTTACTATCTTCTAAAAACAGAATCAACTCAGCTAAGTTCCCTGGATGTATGGACTACAGAAAAAGCAAACGAGTTTGCTGGTTCGTGGAGGGACGCGACTGATTTAGATAGAAGTATTAGATTCGTGGTAGACCAGATACTTTTAGAAGCTGTACATGAGTTTCCAAACTTGTTTAACATACGAGGATATCCTTTTAGACCTCAGGATGATAACTTCGTATTTAACTACAGAAACAGGGATTTTAATGTGCCTCCTTGGGAGTATGAAAACTTCTACAAGGATTGTGATGTAACCTTTGAGTTAGTTGAGTTCCTTAAAGGAAAGCTTTTATGTTTAGGAGTACCTTCAACTTACTGCGAAAGCTTTGAAGACTTTATATTATCAAACACTGTTAGTGGAGATACAGATCCCAAGTTTTACAACAACGGCTTCTTCTTCTTAACTGAATCCTTACAGCTACCTCCTAATTATCAAAATCTTATAGAGAACTTCGAGCAATCAAAGTTTGATTACATAGGTTACTGGAGTGGTAAATCTTCTCACTTTGATCTAACGCTTTGCTCCGTAGGATTCTTAGATGAAATTTTTATACAGACCTCGTTTACAACTGAGGATTTCTTTGCTTCTATGGAGGCTGTAAAAGATTTCATTCCAGCTAAGGCTATAGGAAGGGTTCATACAAATCTCAGTGCTGTAGATAACTTCAGATCAGTAACTACAATATGCCCTAGGGTTAACTTCAAATTCCTTGACATGATAAACTTGAGTGGAGCCCTTGGATCTTATCAAGCATCTTCACTCAATATGAGAGCGGATGAGTTAGGGTTTTTAGGAAAGCATAGACTCCCTTCTTATAACTTTGCAACAACAAAGACTCAAAACAATCATGAGAACCTTCCTGTATTTGGAAGGGAGGTTTTAGAATTCGGTAGAACCTCAGATGACGACGCTTTTGTAGATTCCAGTAGCGTATACAACACTAGCGGTCCTTATCAAGAAGTATCTCCTAGAGGTGTCGTAAGAAGAAGGAACAGGGAAAAACTTTTCTCAAAAGGTAACTGGTTTAACAGGACAGGCTTTAATGCTCCTACCTTTATGAATCTCAGTGATGCGGGATCAGACACTGAATACTTATCCTTAGGCTATATTCCAAGTGCGGCAAGATTCCAAAGCATAGATGACAACAACAATCTTCCTGAGATATATAAAGACTACCAAGACAAAGATTCCTTGGCAACCATTTATGGAGTGGCTGTAAGTTCTGCATTCCCTACAAGAGGTTTAGAACCTTATGAGGGTTGTCAAAACTACAGGTTTAGAGATTCCTTTGAAGAAGTTTCTAAGTTCTTTTACGATCTTGTTGATCATAAGATAGGTAAGCAGGCTGAACTTGAGATACTGTTGAATAGTAATTTAACCATAAATGATTCTTGGATGGATCATGCAGGATCTTTAAAGAACGAGTTGTGGAATGAGTATGATTTCAATTTTGAAAAGGAGTTTTCAGAGCTAGGTCTAGACTTTTACAAGCATGTTCCAAACGAAAAGAACAAGACACTTAATTATCTTTATCTTAATAATTATGTTAAGCAAGGTAAGCCTTCTATATCAGACTCTACTCTAGAGGAGCTTGAGACAGGAGGCTCCTCTTTAGTATCCCATATTTACGGTCCTATTTTCTGGAATGCTAAGTTAAATGAAGATGGTTCCGCGTATGGAAATAATACGGTTAATCTAAAAAACACAGATACTGATGATGATAATGAGTTCCTTATATTTAGTGCCAGTACAAGCAAACTCTCTATGAGTACAGACTTCTGGATCAAGTCCAGAACTGAAGAGAAGGTTGCTGATTTACTTAGTGGAGTTGAGTTGGTTGATGTAATAGAATCTACTCAAAACAAAATATCTATCTACAACTTTGCAGAAGACCAAGGGGTATTAAATAAAAACTCAGCCCTCCTTGATAATAACATAGTTTGTTTATCCACGAAGCAGAATATTCCTAGATTAAGATATACTTTTAATTACGGAGATGGAGGTAATTACTTTACACCTGAGGATGATTTTGAGATATCTGTAAGCTCTATTTTCTTAAACGACGATAATCTAAATACTGGAGGAAGATCTTATAATGTACTTATAAGAACAGAGCTTGAACAGGATGCTGAAGGCAATAAAGTAAGTTGGGTGTATACACCTCAAGGTAAGTGGGAGATGATATACTTCTCATCAATCACCTCTTCAGACAACCCTTCCTCCTATGTACGAGACGAGCTTTCACATACAATAACTCATGAGGAAGGCACTCTTGAGAATGTTCAGGGTTCTGAGTGTGCAATAAATGTTACAAGAAGGAAGTGTTTGTACAACTTACTGCTGAGTGATTTTGAGGTAGATGTTTTAAAATTCAATACTTTGAACAGGTTTATAAAAGTTCCTCTAAGCTATTACCAGTATAAACAACAAGTACACAGATACGATCAGAAGTATGTCATTGAGCTAATACCTACCAACTCAATCGTAGAGGAAAACTTCTGGTGTCTTAATGGCATATCTGTAGTGGACAAGACGATGAATCTTAGATCTGCTATACCTTTCTCAGTTTCCTCTACTATTAAAAATGTCCTAGTAATACAGGATAAGGTAGATGAGCTTTTAGACGAGGAAGGTTTAAGTATAAATGATGTAGATATTCTGTTTGCAAAACAGAATGGAACCTTATTGAGAATAGGAGAAAAGATAACCATATCGGACAAGAAAGTATTCCACGAATCACTTCCTGTTACTATTCTAGTAAAAACTCCATTTAATTCTTTTAATTTCTACAAGGATGTGAATGCAGTAATAGAAACTTTCTTAGATGTTGTAGGTCCTGGAGGAAATATTGTTAGTGAGGAGTTCAATGGTGAAACCACAATCCATAGTTATAAACTACAGAACGCCTTGGGGTATCAGGATGTAACTGGAATAGATTACATAAACTGGGTTAGTGCTATTGATGAAAATAACTACAGACTATCCCCAGATAAGCCAATCCTTAGCCCCACCTCACTACTCACACCACTCGTTACGGAAACCTCTACATTACTTTCTTTTACATCATCAACTGAGTATACCTTCCCTAAAAACGATTGGACTGTTTACGAGTTATCTGCTAAATATGCAACTCATGTAGATATAGATTACTATCCAGGAGCACCTACTAGTAGTCTTGAATTTGCTAAAAAATCTTCCTTACCTTTGAGAGAGGATGGTACTGGTAAATATATTGTTGATAGCACTAACTTACTTCCTCTTCTCATAAGTAAAGGGGATGCTTACTCAGAAAATTTCTTTAATACAGACGCAGAGGCTTACAACCCTTACTTCTCAGGAAACTTACCGACCCCTAATTCTTGTGATTATAATGCGATGATTGATGGGGGCGGGGCTGGAGTAAATTGCCAAGACGGGCCTTGGAGTTTCGCTAGACCTGAAACAGCCAGCCTACAAGATTTCCAAGAGAGGTGGTCTCTTCCCGAAGATTGTAACTTTAAACCTTGTTTTTCTACTGAAGGCGGGGTTCCTTTGATATCTATAACCTTTAGAAGAGATAACTTAGACACGCTTCCTGAATACTTGTATGTTGCTGTTAATGAAGGGGATACAAACCTTGGTGAATTAGATAACAACATGCAATATTATCTAATCCCTCTTATGCCAGAGGGAGTACCTGATGGATATACTAAGTCCACAAGATACGCCTTAAGAGAGTCTATAGCGGAGAGTCCTTGTTGGTACGGTAACGATTCTGCAAAGCTTCCCTTCGGAGGGTGTTGTAACTTTGGAGCTACTTGGTCTGAGTTTATACCAGATTACGCTCTTAATCTTAATTTAGAGGATGATCAGTCATACTACGACGAGGGGATAGGTTGGTGGACTGTTAACCTTATATTCCCAAATAATTTTGGACTTAACCCGTTAGGTGATTGCACATATTCACAGGTACAAAATTGTCAAGGAAACACTTCTCCCGTCCTAAAACTTATAGATAGGGCTGGTAAATTTAAAAGATTATCCATAGGTCTTGCGGACAGCAGAGGTAGCACAACAAACCCTATTGAAAACAAGAAGGTGGTTATAGGTAATATCAGAATGGATATAGATTTCCCTACTACCCAATGGACTGATACAATTTGGGCTCAATACTTTAACATAGGATATCAACAGTTTTCAGATTCTAATCTTGTTATAAATGGCAATTCCTTTGGGAGTTATATTTCAGAGAACATTGATGATACATACACCTTAGATACTTTATATAAAGTACCTCCTAAGTCACTCCTATCATTATTCAGGTATCTTAATGAATTGTCAGAACAAGATCAATCAAGAGACTCTGCAAATACTGAGATAACTCACGGACCTTCTGGTGGCGGTAGATCAAATTATAGAATACATCCTGGGGCGTTTAACCAAGGACCTGATTGGTTATCAGAAGGTAACTCCGTAAGTTCTGTGGAGGTTAGAAACTGATATGAGAGGTATAGTTGAGGTTTATGAAGTTGGACGAGAGAAAACGCTCGTACACAAATCTAATAATCTAATTGTTGACGGGGCTGGTGAGCTTATAGCAGACATATTTACGACACCATCTTCAATAGCTATGAGTGGTTTGGGGTCTGGATCTATAAACGAAAGAATACTAGACTCTTCAAACTTTGGAATTCATGGGTTCTCTTTAGGAAAAGGATCCTTAGGTTATAAAACAAATGCTCACGCATACAAGAAACATAATCTTCTTGCATCAGGAGAATACCTTCCTATAGAAGTTACAGCCTCAGCTACTCAAGCTTCTTTTCCAAATCCATATGATGTATCTTGCACTGTCTTAAGAGTAACTTCAACAGCAGCTTCAGGAGGATATGTAAAATGGGATTCTACAAGAATAGACCCTACCTTTTTACATTCCTTATCCTCCGTTCCTAAAATATTGTCATATGATTTTAAGATAGACCCTGCTGATTTCACTACAGACTCCACAGGAGGCTACTCTTACCTTACTACAGAGATAACTCACGGTGATATTGATTACAGATATACACTACAAATACACCACCCCCTCCACGCAGAATTAAGTGCTAATGAAATTCCTGGTAGAGTTAATTCTATTCTAACTAGCGAAACTTCGGGGAATTATGTATACTTGAAAGAGCTAGGTGGTGGTTGGTATAGAAAGGCTTGCGTCGTTCCTGAGGATGATTACAGCGCATCTAGTGACACTGTAGTTAAAATATACCCAGCGTCACTATCAAGTGTTCCTGGGGACAGTTACACTAAGAGCATTAAAGGGTCTGCCTACATATCAAGAATTTCTTTAAACGCAGGTAGCTTGCCTATAACTTATCATAAGAAAAGAACTACTCTGTACGATTCAACTCAGGATTTATTAGAACAGCCCTGTATAGCGTCGTCTGTTCTTACTTATGAGAATGGTCTATATCTACTTTCTAGAGGAGGAACCCTTACTTTAAACCCGTCTTCTTACGATGTTTCAGCTAGTTTACCTGACACTCCTCACCCTAATGATAAGTATCTTCAAAAGGTAACCTCGACTAAGTATGAGGATTTAGTTGATGTTAATATATTTCATGGACATAATGTTAACCTAGGATCCTATAGTAGAGATAATGTATCAGTTTCATCTATTGTAGATAGCTCTTGGTCAATAACATCATCCTTAATAGAGTTGCCTGCTCAAAAGGATATGAGGTTGTTCGGATGTTTTAGCCCATCTTCTAATGTTACATTAAATCTAATACCTACCTTTGATGCTTCAGGGTTCGATAATCCTATTGTCACTTTTGAGTGTAGTGGGGAAGATGGATTTAATAGACCATCAGCACCCTCTATGGATAAAGACGGTTACGCTAGAGTATACCATTCAAATTTAGGAGAATCTCCAACGACATCTTCTACGGTATATTCAATTACAGAATCTAACTTCTCCTCTACTGGAGAGGTTAAATTCAAAGCAGTTATAAAAGCATCTGAAAGAAAAATGATAAATGCATATGGAGGTATCTTTGAAATAGGACTACATGCAATTGATTACCTTTCAATGCTGAAGACTGGACAGGTAGATTCAACTAGATCAATTAACAAAGATGTTATTGACGGTGATGATATAATATTTAAACTAGTGGCAAAGAAACAATTCCTTTATGATATAACGCATCAAGGTGATTATGGAACCACGGCGGGTCTTTCAGACGAGAGAGACTTGGAAATAATTTGGACTTTGGATTTCTGATGAAAGGTTTAGTTACGATACAAAAGGTTTATTCTGATGGAAGAAAGGAGACTGTGCTCAAGGAAGGGTGCAATATTCTTACTGACGGATTCGGTATATCTGTAGTTAATTTATTTACAAGTGACGGCAGCGAGCAAGGGGATGATCTTAGAATAGCTTATTTTCAGCTAGGGACTAGCGGTTATTCGGACGATCCCGACTGGACTGATCTACTTCCTAGCAGCACGGCTAACAACTTCTATTCATTAAGTGCTCCAATATCCTCGATAGACGGGTACGGACTAGACACTACTTTGAAGGCTGTTGAGAGGGAAATTATAACTGTAGAGGAGGCTTTTATCGAAGCCTCGGCATTAACATATCAATATGAGAATCAAGTTTTATGTGAGTTTGAAGCTGATTCAGTCTCAGATATAAATGAAAGATACATTAACTGTAAGTTTACTATAGATGAGAAAGGTGCTGTAGGAAAATCTTTGAAAGAATTAGGGTTATTCGTAAAGAACCCAGAGCATCACCAGGATCGTGATAGGCCAGCATTAGCTGCTTATAAGTTACTGGCCGAACCTTTAGAGAAGACAGACGCTTTTAGTTTAGATGTGGAGTGGATTATAGATGTTTCTAACGAAGCGTGATTATAAAATTAACCTAAACCACTACAAAGATTATATAATAAAGAGAGGTCCACATGAAAAAGGGAGATAAATTACAGCCTAAAGGACACCTAGAGGTTTGGAAAGTACATTCCAATGGAGAAAGAGAGCTTCATTGGTCTGATCATAATGTTATTACCTCTGGAATGGGTGTCGGTTTATCACACTTCTTCGCTGCATCTGGTGGTGATTCCATACTAGACTACCAAATTCTTAACTTTCAGGTAGGGACTAGCGGAGATACCTCAGATTATGGAGTGTCAACTTACAAGCTACAGTCCCCTTTAGGGGCTGGAGAATACGGAGCCGAGTCCGCACTCCTTGTGGAACAGCTAACTCCAATAGAAAACGGGTCTGTCGCTGGATCCGTCAAGTATTTCCCAAGGATACGATTTAGTAATATACACAGAGTTAACAAAACAGCAGTCAGGTTCACCTTAGTTCTTGATGACGCGACTGCCAATGTTTCAGATCCTATTAATGAGATCGGATTGTTCATGAGAAATCCTAGAGGTCTATCTTCTCATGCACCAATCCTAGCAGCTTACAGACCGTTTACACCTATAAAAAAGACTGACTCCTTCTCGTTAGTCTTCCTCTGGACTTTACAGTTTTAACGATGCCTTTTAACCCCGCTGACATATATTCAGTAACCGCAGGAGTTGAGCTTTACAACTACTGGAACCCTTTCGTAACTAAGCACGACGCTAGTTCTTTCTATAACTGGGAACAGGATAACCTTCCTCTATATGACCTAGAGGAACGCACTGATTACCTGTGGGAAAGGTTCGGTTGGGCTGGATCTTCTCTCCCAGGTATGGCGTTATGCGTGTCTTCCTCTTTAGCTACTGATAATAACAATGTCTTTACTAGTTTAGAAGACGCTATAAACGCTCTACCTGAGGTCATAAGAATGCCAGTTCTTATAGAAGTTGCAACCAGCGGTAACTTAGGTAGCATCAATCTCAATAACATTAAGTTTACTGGAGATGGAAAACTAGAGATAGTTAATAGAGTATTTACAGAGTTCGTATCTGCAAGTGCAGTCAGTACAGACTATGACTCAGCCTTAGGAACAATTAGAACAACCTCAAGCGTAGATGCGGCGAACATTATAACTGATACTTCAGTAGTTTCCTTGAGTGAGCCAACTGCAAGCCTGTGGCCTTCAAATACTGAAAAGTGGAAAGGGTTAGCATTCGTATCTGAGGTTAAGAATTTAAATGGCAACAGACCAGATAAGTGCTCAGTGGTCGTACATGACGATCAGGTTAACTCTTGGAGACCTACCACTAGTACTTTCTTTACTCCAGACATCGCTGATGCAGGTTCCGTAGTTATAGATGGAGCAACCTCACTTGATTG